>ENA-UPTF01000761-UPTF01000761.1-marine-metagenome-genome-assembly--contig:-NODE-761-length-21846-cov-2.913409_pt1 | contig 21846 bp, 17 predicted proteins | sample MGYA00238166_ERZ767019 | MGnify/ENA primary metagenome ERZ767019 (study PRJEB28930, sample SAMN06266391) | marine metagenome | isolation source: Sea water from 250 m depth | place: Atlantic Ocean | study... | reverse complement strand
TCAGGCGGTCCACGCGACTCGGTCGCCCATCGGATTACCTCCTAACCCTCCCGTTGCTGATGCCGCGAATCAACGTGCCGACAGAACGCTGGCCTATATTGACGAAGTGCTGTCGGACGGCCGCCCTTTTGTGATGGGGGAGCAACCCACGGTCGCCGATTGCACACTGGCAGCGGCTCTGCAGTTTGGCCGATACGGCCGATTATCGTGCGTTAGTTCCCATGAACGCGTCGTGGCGTGGGACGAGAATTACCGAAGTCGCGAGGCCGTTCAAGGAATTGTCATTGTCTAAGTCGTGTAGACAACGCATGCTCCGCTGATGGCGGCGTGAGCCAAGAGTTACGTTCCGTTAGAAGTTTGGGGTGCTTCTTCGCAAGAGCTTAGGGGCGGGTGTAACGCACGACCAAGGTCCTACAAGCCGCAATTACATCGGTAAATACCAACCGAGAGTCGATGCGCGCGCGGAGCACTCGCTTCCTCTTTTTCTTGGTTCGAGACCACCCTGGTGACCGAGTTTAGTGACGTGGCGGTCGGTCTCCGATGATGGACACTCGCTCGCCGTATCGCGAATTTGGCCAATAGTCCCAAACCGCGTGGTGTTGCGTGCAACGGTTATCCCAGAATGCGAGCGTGTTGGGTTCCCAATCGACTCGACAATAAAGGCGCGGGGTTGAGTCGATAAGACGGTAAAGCATATCGAGCACGGCACTTGATTCGCTTCGACCGAGTCCGACAATGCGGGTCGTAAAACCCCGATTCACGTACAGCAGGCTTTTCCCGGACTCAGGGTGGGTCACGATGACGGGGTGCTGCGACTTGGGGTAACCGCCTTCGGGTGGTGTCGATTTGTAAGAACCGACATAGGGTCCCGCGCCATCATGTTCGGCGATCAAAGGGTCGAGGAATTCTTTCATGGGATCCGAGAGCATTTGATAGGCGAGATACATGTCGGCAAACAGCGTATCTCCGCCGCCGCTTGTTGGCGTTTCGGTGACGTAGAGCATGGACCCGAGCGGTGGTATCGGATCGCAGGTGACGTCCGTGTGCCATCCGTCACCCGACGTGTAGGCGGAATCGCGCGTGGTTTTCACAACCAGTATTTCTTCATCACCGCCATATGTTGGCTGCATAGGGTGAACGTGCAATTTCCCCCAACGCCGGGCGAAGGCTTTATGTTGGTCACGGTTGAGGTGCTGATCAGGAAACACCAGCACCTTCCAATCTATCCATGCTTGATGGACGTCACGCGCTTGTTCGTTGGTTAACGGCTGAGCGAGATCAACGCCCCGTACTTTGGCCCCGATATGAGGCGTCAGCGTCTCGACTTCGAGCGTCTCATAGGATTGATTGATCTCTTCGAACTGGGCGTCGACGTTGGTTTTGCGGACGTTAAACATACGGCGTTCTCCGTGTGTGCCTTCGAGCCTCAAGTCGCCGTGGCGAGCGAGTAATCATACAATAGCGCCCTTCGCACCGCTGCCGACCTAAAACATGAGTTACGACGACGATAATATTTTCGCAAAGATCTTGCGTGGCGAGGCCCCTGCCCACGTGGTCGATGAAGATGACGTGTCATTAACGTTCATGGATCTTATGCCCCAAAGCGAGGGACATACGTTGATCATTCCAAAGGAATCGGCGGAGGATATCTTGCACGTTTCAACTGAAGCCTTGGGGCACGTCATTCGCCAGACCCAGCGGGTGGCGAAGGCTGTCGATCAGGCGTTTCACCCGGACGGTGTCATGATCGCGCAACTCAATCGTGCGCCGGCAGGGCAGACGGTTTTTCATCTGCACTTCCACGTGATTCCGCGTTGGTCAGGAGAGGCGATGCCCTTCATGGCACGCGAGATGGCCGACCCCAACGTCCTTAAAGAAAATGCAGAAAAGATACGTAACTATCTAATAAATATAGTTTAAACTACCTATATTATTGGGATACTTGATCTTCTCTTCAGATGCTTAGTCGTTATTTTCCACGCCTGTCTTTGTTTCGGTTGATGCTGCACCGATGGCTTCTCGCGGCGCGAAGCGCACGACGCGATGCTTATCGAGCGACGTTGATTTGGGAATAGCGTAATGAACGTTCGTAATGTCGCCATCATCGCGCACGTTGATCACGGCAAGACCACGTTGGTCGACCGTCTATTGCAACAGACGGTGATACCCGACCGGGTGGAATTGGCGGAGCGGGCACTAGACAGCAATGAACTTGAGCGGGAACGAGGCATCACCATTCTCGCGAAAACCACGGCCGTGGAGCATCGTGGTTACCGTATCAATATTGTCGATACGCCCGGTCACGCTGATTTTGGCGGCGAAGTTGAACGAATTCTATCGATGGTCGATTCGGTCTTGTTGGTGGTTGATGCGGTTGAGGGACCGATGCCACAAACGCGATTCGTGACGATGAAGGCATTCTCGGCTGGGTTAAACCCCATTGTGGTGATTAATAAGATTGACCGTGACGGCGCAGCGCCAGATCGTGTCGTCGACGATGTTTTTGACCTTTTTGACCGCCTTGGGGCGACGGAGCAGCAACTCGATTTTCCGTTGGTCTTCACGTCTGCCACGGAGGGAGTTGCCGGTCGCGAGCATGATGACTTGGCGCCTGATATGACGCCGCTACTGGATATGTTGGTTGAGCATGTGCCGCCACCTTCGGTTAGTGCTGGACCGTTTCAGATGCAAGTCAGCACGCTTGACTACTCTTCTTACGTTGGCGTGATCGGTATCGGTCGCGTGCGGCGGGGATCAGCCATGCCGGGTTCCCGTGTCACAGTCGTCGATTCGCAAGGAGCCGAACGGTCCGCGAAAATATTATCGATTCAGGCAAATCGGGGTTTGGATCGAATTGATCTTTTGTCCGCGGAGGCAGGCGACATCGTTTGCGTCACGGGCATTAATGATGTGGGGGTTTCTGACACCCTTTGCGATCCCACGTCGGTCGAGGCTTTGCCTTCCCTAGAAGTCGACGAACCGACCCTGACGATGACGTTTCGCGTCAATAATTCGCCTTTCGCGGGGCAAGACGGGGCGTACCTAACGAGCCGTCAGATCCGTGATCGGTTGTATCAGGAAGCGTCCCACAACGTGGCGTTACGGGTGAACGATACGGAGGACCCCGACCAATTCCGGGTATCAGGACGAGGCGAGTTGCATTTGTCGGTCCTAATCGAAACGATGAGACGCGAGGGCTACGAACTTGCTGTGTCGCGACCTACGGTCATTACCCGACAGGAAGCGGGCGCAACATTAGAGCCCTGGGAAGCCGTATCCATAGACGTCGACGACGTACATCAGGGTGCGGTGATGGAGTCGCTTGGCGAAAGAAAGGGCGTGTTGCTCGACGTTATAAATGACGGTGATGGACGCGTACGTCTTAATTATCGTGTGGCGACTCGAGCCTTGATGGGGTTTCGTTCGGAATTTGCGTCGATGACGTCGGGCTCTGGTGTGATGACGTGTGCCTCGGCTGGTTACGAGGCCCAAGTGGATGGTTTATCTACCGGACGCAGTAACGGCGTGATGGTGTCGAACGCGGAAGGTCGGTCGGTCGGCTATGCGTTATTTAACTTGCAGAACCGAGGCCGATTGATAATAGGCCCCGGGATCAATGTCTATGAAGGGATGGTGGTTGGCATTCATAGTCGTTCGGGAGATCTAACGGTCAATCCGATGAAAGAGAAAAAACTCACCAACATTCGAGCGGCGGGGAGCGACGAGAACATATTACTGACGACGCCCGTCACGCACTCGCTCGAACAAGCTCTTGAATTCATCAACGACGATGAGCTGGTTGAAATAACGCCGGCCGCCGTTCGGATAAGGAAAGAGCATCTGACCGCGGCCGATCGACGACGCCGTTAACGCGCGACCGATGGTTTAGTCTGAATTGGATTGTCGCAACGTCGATTCGGTGGGTTGGCGATCGCCCGACTTTGGCGTCTCATCCCAGCGAGCCGCTGATAGGTAGCTGAGGGCAGCTTTCGTGGCTTGTGGGTCTTCAAGTCGGAGCAGGGCCTCAATACTCCATCCTCTGACATGGTGGTGCCAGTGATCAAGATTGTTGGTGACGTGTCCCACGATTTCAGGGTGATTTGCGCGCTCGCCGAGTCGCGCAATAGCAAACGTAGCGTTGCGTCGAGCGATGGCATCTTCGTCGACGAGCCCAGCCGAGAACGCGTCGAGAAATGTTTCGTCGATGGTAGCGTTGTGCGAGATGACGAGACCGAGCGATTCCAAGGCGTACCGTCTTACCGCGGGCTCGGCGTGGTTTGCGAAGCCGACGAGGGTCTCGGCAGCGGAGATGGCACGGGGCCCGATGTCACCTAAGACATCAATGATGCGAATGGCGAGTGACGCATCGGCCGTACCGAGTTGGTCCAAAAGCATTGGCAACGCGGTGGCGCCGGCTCGTGATAAGCCGTAGGCGGCCATGGTACGCAGACCAACGTCGTCGCCAAAGAATAATGCGTCGAGAGTCGCCAAGCTCTTCCGTTGCGCGCCAAGCGTATACGCTGCGCCGAGGGCAAGACGGTCGTCGTCCGACCGCACGTTGTTGGTGGAATCGGTGAGGGCAATACCTCCTGACGCCGCTGGAGTTCCTTTGTGCCAGTTCCAAACGTACTCCCATGCAGGTGCTTCGGGTGCTTCGGGTTCGATTTGCCAAGAAGTTCCAGAGTGGTTCCAGCTGGGTTCGCGGGGTTCTTCGTTGCGGGTAAACAGGAACTTCACCATGTGGCGAGGCCGTCCACTGGTGTTTGCGGAGAAACGTCCGTGGACAATGTCGAAATGGACAATTGACACGGTACCGGCATCGCCGACGAGAGGAATTTTTTGGGACTCCCACGGGACCTCGGCTTGCCGCATCGCGTCGAATAATGTTGGGTGCGCTTGACGTAACTCCTGCTCTTTTGTTTCGTATCGCTGCCGCATAACGCGTTGACCCGCGGGGTCGTCGATCGGTTCCCCGAATTCGTGTTTCAACTCCTCTCGGATTTTGCGAATGTGGTAGTGATGTTCCTGTCGCAGCGCTTCGAGATGGCGCCGCGGAATGTACTGGCTGCGTGGAACGATGCCCGTTGGACCCGATGCCATCGGGGTGTCCTGGGGATAATACAAAAGCATCGCGTAGCGAGTTACGTGGTGACGCCGCAGGCCGTCGATCGCGTAATGTGTGTGATTGTCGCCATCTTTGTGCAACGGCTGTGCACTATCTGGGAAGTTGACGTGATCGTGTCGATGAAAATGCAGGTAGTAGTCGGGTCCAAGGATCGACGTCAATGCGCCTGCGACCACGGGTTCGTCCAGCAAGACGCGAAGCTCGGGGACGCACGGCAAAAGGTTGTTATGGCCGTGTGGCCCACCTTCGTCCAACGTTTCGAGAGCGTCGAACATGCGGGCATGAAAATCGCGAGGCAGATTCGACTTTAATGTCACGTAGCCCTCGACGATGAAGCGTTGCATGGCTTCATCGTCGAAAAGGCAAGCCGAGGCCACGCGATTACTCGGCCGAGATCTGAATTTCTTTGTCAGTAATGAACTCAAGCAACGCCGGCGTGCCGTCCTTGGTCGCGTCGAGTCCGCGTTGGATTGCAGCGGGTATATCGCCGGGATCCGTGACGCGTTCACCGAAGCCGCCAAAGGATTTAGCCATGTCCGCGTAGTGGCCGCTGATGTCGGTTGAACCGTATTTCTCTTGGGCGACTTGCATGATGGGGATTTCGATGGCCATGGAGAAGTTGTTCATCAGCACCGAGAGAATCGGGATTCGCTCACGCGCTGCTGTTTCAAAGTCCATCCCGGTGAAACCGATGGCGGCGTCACCCCAAACGTTGATGCAGGTCTTATCGGGATGCGCCAGCTTCGCTCCCATTGCAAGGCCAAGGCCGTAGCCGAGTTGGGTGGTCTTGCCCCAACCGATATACGAAAGTGGCGTTGTTGCCTCCCAAAAGGGTGACAATTGATCGCGTGGGCTGCCGGCATCGTGCGTGATAATCGTGTTATCGATGTCCACGGCATCGTGCAGTTCCTTCAGTACCCGATAGGGATTGATGGGCGCCTCATTGTTGGTACGTTTTGCTTCCCATTCGGCCAACCACTCTTCTTTGATCTTGGCGATGCGCGCGGCCAGGACGCCTTCACGATTGTCGGCTTGGGTCCGATCCCGATCGGCCATCGAGTCGCTAAGGGCTTGCAACGAGAGTTTGGCGTCTCCGATGAGAGCGTGTTGGACTTCGATATCTTTATTAAGATCCATCGGATCGAGGGTGGCGTGGATGATGGTTTTTCCACGGGGCATGGGTACCCCAAATCCGGTGAGTGCAAAACTACAGCCAATGCCAAGAATAACGTCTGCCTCAGCCAGGTAGGTTTTGACAGGGCGCGGGTTTGCGCGTCCTCCTGAACCGAGCGATAGAGCGTGTGTTTCCGGAAACGCGCTCTTACCTTCAAGACTTGTGGTGACCGGTATTTGCCATGTTTCGGCGAGGGCCCGGAGTTCATCCCATGCCTCCGCATAGTGAACACCCTGCCCCGCGTAAATGACGGGTCTTTCTGCTGCGGCGAGAACGGCCGCAGCCTCATCGACCGCCAAGGGATCTGGCCCGGTGCGGGTTGCGAAGGACCGCGTGTAAACCCAGTCTTCGGGAACATCTTCGCGGAAGAGGTCAACGGGAACCTCAACTAATACTGGTCCCGGGCGTCCATTCCTCAGTTGCGAAAACGCGCGCCGCATAACTTCTGGGACGGCTCGACCCATCGTCAACGGCTCGGCCCATTTGGTGACATGCTGCATATTCAGCGTCGAATTAAAATTTGGGTAGTAGTTAGCGAGCCTGCGTGGATAGCCCGCAGGCAGTACCAGGATAGGCACCGATTCGGAATAGGCTTGCGCCACCCCACCGAATGCATTTTCGGAGCCTGGCCCGTGTTGCATGGCGAAGACCCCAATCTTCTTTCCGGACGATAAGCGCGAGTACGCGTCCGCCATGTGTAAGCCGATGCGCTCTTGGCGGACGATGATCGTGCGGATATCCGCGACAGCGGCTGCCTCGATGATTGGATTCACGGGATAGCTGAAGAGTATCTCAACTCCTTCTTCCTTTAGGACATGGGCGATAGCGTCCGCAACTTTCACGGTGGTTTCCTCCGGAGAAACCAACCACTCTGCTAGAAAACGAAAGGCATCGCAATCTCGTTATCGCGCGATTGGTGTTGCGAAGAATGGCTAATAGGTACTTGTTAATGAGGACTCGAATGAGTTTCGAGGCGAACACAATGCTCATCAATATTTGCTGAGGGGTGCGGACCGGACTACTCTTCCGAGGACGTCAGCATGCCCATGTTGGGGGGACGAATGCCAATGGACGAGTCTTTGCTTGTGCGGGGAGCACCCGGGTCACCCTACACTCGAAAAATGCTCGCGGTCCTTCGATACCGACGTATTCCTTATCGTTTCTTTACGGGTGGTCTTTGGGACGATCAAGAGGATTTGCCCAGAGCCAAAGTCGAACTATTGCCCACCTTCTATCTGCCCGATGCCACGGGCGAACTCGAAGCGGTCGTCGATTCAACCCCCATCATTCGTCGGCTTGAGAGCGAAATACCGGGACGGCTCGTGGTTCCAGAGGATCCCGTGCTTCGGTTTCTCGATTACCTGCTTGAGGATTACGGTGACGAGTGGTTGACCAAGGCCATGTTCCACTATCGATGGTATTACGAACCGGATATTGAAAAAGCCGGGGCGATACTGCCGCGTTGGCGTGCGTTGACACGAAGCACTGAGGAAATTGAGCAACTTTCAACGTTTATTAAAGAGCGGCAGATCGGTCGATTGTACGTGGTCGGTAGCAACGACATCACGGCTGGCGTCATCGAAGCGAGTTACAAGCGATTCTTGGATCTTTTTGCTGCGCACATTAAAAACGGTCCTTTCGTGTTGGGTCGACGACCGGGCGCAAGCGACTTCGGACTTTTCGGCCAGCTGACCCAGCTTGCTGCCTTCGATCCAACCCCGATGGCGGTGACAATGGAACGCGCGCCTGACGTGCATGCGTGGGTTTCCATTGTCGACGACCTGTCGGGACTCGAACCGTCCGACGATGATTGGTTTGAACGCGATGCACTACCCGAAACATTGAAGACTTTGCTAGCGGAGGTAGGACGCACCTATGTCCCGGTGTTGCTCGCAAACGCTGCAGCCGTCGACGATGGTGGCGATACCATGACCACGGAGGTTGATGGAAGTGTCTGGGAACAGACACCGTTTCCGTACCAGGCAAAGTGTTTACAGTGGATTCGACAAGAGTTTGCTCGGTTGGATCCAGAGGATCGTGACGTGGTCGGCGATATCCTCGCCGGCACGGGTTGCGAACGACTTTTTTGATGCTTCGCTGGATCCTACTTACCGGCATTTACGCGGTCTTTTTCGTTTGGTACACGAACTTCGAAGCACCGTTAACTCGCGAGGAAGCTGATGCGTTTATTGCACAAATTCAGAAACGCGGTACCGATCCTGACCGATTGGCGGCGTTAACTCGGTTTCTATACAGCGACGACGGTGACGATTTCGTGATGGTGAATCTCATCGACATGCGAAAGCACGATCCTAAAATGGGTCAAGAAGCGCCGGATCAACAGCTCGATCGTTACATGGCGTACATGTGGCCGGCGTTATTTCTACGCGCTTGTCACCCGGTCTTCTTCAGTCAGGGAAGGTACGAAGCGCTGGATATATGGGGAATCGAAGGTGCTCAACATTGGTCGCAATTTGCAATGATGCGATACCGAAGTCGACGCGACATGTTGGAGATTTCAAGCAATCCGCAGTTCGAAGGTTCGCACGAGTTTAAGATTGCGGCGATGGAAAAAACCGTGGCGTTTCCAGTATCGGGCGGTTTCGGTTATGCGGATCCCCGGTGGCTCTTGGCCGGGCTATTCTTGGTACTGGGATTACTGGTCCGTCGACGAAATCGATGACGGTAGAATAGAGCTTGGGCTAGTAGGACGATACGTGGACGGCATACACGATTTGGGCGGAAAACATGGGTTCGGTTCGGTCAACCCTCAATCGGATGAACCCGTCTTTCACGCACGGTGGGAGGCACGGGTATTCGCGATGAACCTCCAACTTGGAGGTAACTTGGATCGCTCACGCCACGCGATAGAACGGATCGATCCCATTAGCTATCTCGCCGATACCTATTACGGACGATGGTTGGGAGGGCTTGAGACCAGGTTGGTCGAAGAAGATGTCTTGAGTCAATCCGAAATCTCTGATCGAGCGCAGATGCTGGGCGCCGGTCTTAACGACCGGGTGGCCGCACGACCGAAACCCTCGCAGACGCGGCGGCCTGATCACCAATCGTCCGCCCCCGCGATGGCGACTGCCGAACGAACACTTGAGACGTTGCCGCGTTTCCAATTAGGTGATCGGGTACGCACCCACAACGTTTCGGTGGAAGGACATACACGTATGCCGGCATATGTGCGCGGCTGTGTTGGCGAGGTGACTGGGGTCCACGGTGGCTGGGTGTTCCCAGACCGACATGCCAATGGACACGACGACAGCGCTGAGTACCTTTATACCGTTCGTTTCACCGCTGAAATGCTCTGGGGTAGCGAGGGCGAGGACAACGTGGAGCTCAGCATCGATCTCTTCGAGCCCTACCTCAATTCGGTGGATGCTGATGACTGATTCCCGGATGGCACTTCGAGCTGAGGCTTTGGAAAGCTTGTTGATAGAGAAAGGCCTGGTCGACGCTGATCGGATCGAGGAAACCATTGCTTTTTATAACGAACGCGTTGGCCCCATGAACGGAGCCCAAGTCGTCGCGCGTGCATGGCAAGATGCCGCATTCAAGGGGCGGTTGCTGGACGACGGTACCGCGGCGATTCAGGAATTTGGGTTTTCAGGTGGACAAGTCGACAAGTTAGTCGTTCTCGAGAATACGCCGGATACGCATAACGTGGTCGTGTGCACTCTGTGTTCCTGTTATCCCTGGGCCGTCCTGGGACTACCTCCTCGATGGTACAAGGACCCTGCTTATCGATCACGCGTCGTTAGGGAACCGAGGGCCGTATTGCAAGAGTTTGGTACCACCATCCCGGAGAACACGACGGTTCAAGTGTGGGATTCATCGGCCGAGATTCGTTACATGGTGCTACCGGCGATGCCGTTGTCTTGGACGGGTCAGTCCCACGAGGTTCTAGCTTCCAAGGTATCGAGGGACAGCATGATCGGTGTTCAAGTGCTTTTGGATTGAGCGTTGGACGGTTCGGTCATATTCAATAGGAGCGAATCGTGAACGATGTCGGTGAGCTACCGCTGAGTGATGACTGTCAACCACCGATGGCTAACGGCGAAGTCCTATTTGACGAACCATGGCAGGGACGGGTGTTTGCCATGGCGCTGTTGCTGGTGGAGCAAGAGTGTTTTGCGTGGGACGAATTTCAAGCAGCGCTCATTGAAGCGATCGACGATGGGGAGGTGTCTGATGCGCGCGAGGGCACATACGCCTACTACGAGCATTTTCAGGAGGCGTTGAAGCGCGTGTTGGCTTCCAAGAACGTTGTGGAATCGACGGAACTTAATGCAAGAACGGCTGCGTTTGCTGACCGTCCGCACGGCCACGACCATTAGGCTACCTGATGGTTCGTGTAGTCGCTTTCTCTGAGGTTCGGACAACGCGGATGAATCACAACGTCGAGCGGCTAGCGCATGTTCGGTATCACCTCGTTGCTTAACCGCATAAACGTTTCGTGGCTCAAAATTGACGCCAACAAGTAATCGAGGGGCATCGTTTCTTCTAGTTCCTTGAGCTTGTCGGTTACCGTTGACGGGCTACCGTGAATGATAACTTCGTCGACGTAACGATCGATACGATCCTCGGACGAAGTTCCACCCATCAAGCCCCTCCCGGATTTGGGGTTGACGTAACTGCCCACCGTCCACTGAGCGCCTGCGCGAGCGACAGCCTCTGCTTTCTCATCCGTCTCCGCAATCGCGAGCAAGCGAGCGATCGGTGTGTCTCGCACTTCGTTGTGGCCATGTTCGGCGAGTTGATTTTGATACGACCGATACTTCTCTGCAATTTCCTGATGTGTGGAGTGCGGGTCCATCAGGATGGCGTGACCTTGGCTCGCGGACCAAGTAATCGCGTCAAGCGACGAGCAGGCGATCCATGTGGGCATCGGGTTCTGGACAGGTTTAGGTAGCACTTCGATATTGTCGAAGTGGTTGTATTCACCGTGAAACGTCAGCCGGTCGTTGTTCCATGCCCCAAGGACAACGTCGACGTTTTCCTGAAAGCGTGCACGCGACTCCTCGGCCTCAACACCAAAAGCAGCCATCTCAGTCTTGTCAAACCCTCGGCCCGCGCCCCAATTGATGCGGCCACCGCTCAAGTTGTCGAGCAGAGCCACCTCTTCGGCGAGCCTGAGCGGATGATAAAAGGCGGCCAGTGAAACGCCTGTGCCAATACGTATATTTTCGGTGGTGTCGGCGATGTGCATTCCCATCAGGTGGATCGACGGACAAACGCTATAAGTGGAAAAATGATGTTCGGCTAACCACACTGCGTCGTAGCCGGTTTTGTCCATGATTTGTACGCGCTCAAGTGCGCGCTCATATACCTTGCCTAGCGGTACGCGGCGTTCTGGCCAGCTGAAAAATTGAAGGACAGCGAATTTCATCTAAGACCTGCCACCATAACCTATCCGTTTGACACGGAACATCGGCTTAATTGTTTCTTGAGACTCCGCATTCGTGTCACGCGTCGTCAGTGTCGTGGGTGATTGTTTCGCCCGCCGCCCCGTTTGCAATCAATCGGTCGATTTCGACCTCATCGATCCCGAGTTCGGTTAAGACCTCGCGCGTTTGCGCGCCAATATCGGGCGCTCTCTGTGGCGGACGTTTGGGTTCCTCTCTAATTCGGATAGGGCTCATGATGGTGCGATCGTAGTCTTCTCCCGGATCGTTGGTGTCGACAATGATGTCATTGGCCGCAAGTTGTGGATCGTCAACGACTTGGCCCATGGGACGGACGTGACCGTAGGTAATTTCATGCTTATCGAGGGTCGCTAGAGTTTGGTCGACGGTCATGGACCCGATCACCTCTTGGATGAGGTCGATTAATTCCAAACGATTCGTGATCAACGTCGGCATGTCGACAAAGCGTGGATCGCCGGTCCATTCTGAATGTCCCATGGCGGCTGCTAGCCGAGGCCACTCGCGTTCGGCGTTAATCATGACGAATAAAACATAATGGCCATCGGAAGTGCGGTAGACGTGCCCGAAGGGATTGTGTACGCCGTGTTCTTGCTTGCGTTTACCCACGTCCATGCCTTCCAGAACACCTTGTAACGCCATGCCATTGGACCAGACGCCATTGGCGATGAGCGATGTACTTACGAGTGCACCTTCGCCCGTTTTTTCGCGCCGATAGAGTCCGGTCATGATGGCCGCAAAGAGCGACATTGAGGTTGCCTGATCGCCCATGCCGGGAGCTGATGTTACCGGGTCAACACCTTGACCTCGAATAAATTCCATTAAACCTGAGCGCGCCCACCAGGCGGTCGCATCGAAAGCACGGCGCTGAACTTCTGGACCCTCGGTTCCGTAGCCGGAGATATGAGCGTAGATGAGACGAGGATTGAGTTCCTTTAGCCGGTCGTACTCAAGTTCGTATTTAGCTAGCTGGGTACCGATAAAGTTAGTCAAAAACACGTCAGCGCCTCGCGCCAGACGGTGCACGATATTACGAGCCTCAGGTCGGCCGAGATCGAGAGCAATGCTGCGTTTGTTTCTAGAGGTCAATAGCCAGTTGTAGTCGATGGGAAATGCACCTTTCAGCTTGCGGTATCCGTCGCCGGTAAGTGCTTCGATCTTGACGACATCGGCACCGTAGTCGGCAAGAACGGTCGCGGCGCCGGGCCCGGCGAGATAAGAAGCAGCATCGATGACGCGGACGCCTTCCAGTAAGTAGCTGATAATTGCCTCCTCGTTGTACTCTGCGTCCGCCGAAAACTATCAGATCATAGAGGTTGAATGTTTACGGACGAAGTCATCCCAACAACGAGCGTATGATTCGTTGGCGATCTGGTGCAAGTCGAAGCCGCTGATGAGCTTCGGTTGGTGATTGGAGACCCGGGTGAAAAATTCCTATCCCGAACTGAATGAACGCGCGCGCGGTTGGTTGCATTTCCTTTGGGAAAAGGCTGAGACCGCGGACGATTGGAGCAGTTCTGGAGAGCCACATCCATGGTGGGATCGATACTCGACACCGCCCATGACCAATTTCCCACGTTTTGATCTGGCAGATTCCTGCTACGCGGTAGCGTTGATGGCGGATAAAACCCCTGCGTGGCGTGAGGCGTACTCTCAGATTCTTGACCGGATGGTGGATCGCCACACGACGTTTTGGGCGGCCGTGGATTGGTTAACTCAATTTGGCAATGACCCCGATCGGGACAAGTACCCTGACGTATGGAAGGGAACACTTATTCCTGAACATTTATGGGGTAAATACGACTCTCCCGGATGGACGGCGAACGGGGTGGAGCCGTGGGGTCTACAAAAAGATCCCGTTGGTGCTGACGGAATGTTGTTCTTCAAGGGATTCTTTAATTTGGTGATGTCGCTACACCGTTACGTCAGCGGCGATCAAAAATGGGACGACCCATTTAAAGTGGTCGGTGTTGATGACACACATTTTCAGTGGACTCATGGCCGCGTCGCAGAACATTTGACCGATCAATGGCGTCGTCATCCTGAGGGCCCGCACTGCGAAAACACCAAGATTTGGCCGTATTGTCTCAGTGCTGCCGGCCTCGGTTTGCAAATGTTTGATCAACTTCTTGGGACCAATAAACACAGCGTTTTTGATGAGTGGACCGATTACGCCAAACGCCATTACCTAGAGGTCGAAGGTGGATTGCTTAAGTGGGTCGCGTTGTACTACGACCCGATCGTAGACCACGTGCATAAAGTTGGTTCGGGAGGCGGTACCGGTGTGGCCTGGTACGCGTTACCCCAAAATCCTGAGTTGGCTGAGTTGTTTTATCGAGCTTCTCTTACCTCGACCGGTTGGAACGATCCTGCGGTGCCTGTTGTGGTGCCGTCGGATCCGCGGGGACTGGTGATGACTGCGATGCTAGCCAATGAGTTCGGCGATACCGCCACCTACGCGCGCTTGTCAGACACCCTGGAACAAATTGCCGAGCCCAAATATTTTGGTTCTGAGTCTGAACACTTTGGCTACGGGTTTCATTTGGACGAACCATGGCCGCGTGGGCAACTGAGCGCGAGTCTCATGGTCACGGATGTAGCCGATCCCGGAGACTGGCAGCATCTATTTAATTCGCCCAACTTGGCCAAGTTTGACCAGCCGACCGTTGAAGGAATCGATTTTCCGAAACTGGGACTGAGTCAAGCATGGAATGATCTCGCTCACGGGATGCTTCAATTAACCACCTACGCCGTCAAGCAATCGTTGGTGGGAGAACAAACGACTTTTCGAGTGACTGGGATACCCAATCAAAACGGTTCCCTTTACGTTCGGTGCGATGGATCTGAGTACACGAATTGGAAAACGCTGGGGTCCGGGACGATCGAAATTAGGACCGAGATCGGATCGCATTCGTTTCAAATTCATACCGGTTATCGGGAGAGGGTGGGCGGCATCGATCAATCGACGGTCACCGAGGCGGTTCAATCGGACTCACGGAGTTCTGGCACGTCTGTCAGTGGAATCATTCGGGCAACCAGTTTGAATGGTTTGGCGGGATGTCCATGTTGTAGTTAGTAACCGCGGTTTTTATGCCAGCGACACCGATGCATGGTTCTATGACGCGTACTATTCTTATGCATATCTGAGTAAGGGAGAGATCGATGTATCCCGGATATTATGCCGCCGATGCCCCCAACCATCCGGCTGCAATCAACGCGGCGACTAACGAGGTCCTAACGTACGGACAGCTCGATGCTCGATCCAATCAACTCGCTCACTTTTTCCGTGAGAAAGGTTTGCGGCGTAACGACCACATCGCCATATTCATGGAAAATAACTTGCGCTTTTTTGAGGTCGCATGGGCAGCGTTACGATCCGGCCTCTACATCACCACCATCAATCGCTACTTAACGGCGGAAGAGGCCGCCTACATTGTTAATGACAGTGGCGCTAAGGCACTGGTGTCATCCTATGCCATGAGTGCTGCCGCTTCCGAATTGGGATCCCTCATACCGGGCTGCCCCAATTTGCTCATGACGGATGGGTTAATCGAAGGATGGGGTTCGTATGAGGAGCAGCTCGACCAATTTCCCGAGAGCTCGCTAGCCGAACAGTGGCAAGGCGGTTCCATGCTGTACAGTTCTGGCACCACTGGACGTCCAAAGGGCATTCTCCGACCATTACCCGAGATCAAGGTCACGGATATTGAGCCGACTGCGCCTGGGATTGGTTCGGTTTACGGGTTTGATCGTGACACCGTCTACCTGTCGCCGGCGCCGCTCTATCATGCTGCTCCTTTCGGATTCACGACGGGAGTTCAACGGCTCGGTGGAACGGTGGTGGTGATGCCACGATTTGATCCGCTTGACGCGCTACGTTGTATCGAAGAATTCGAGATCTCCCACAGCCAGTGGGTTCCAACGATGTTCGTTCGCATGCTTAAGCTCAGTGACGAGGAACGCTCCCGCTATCGACTCAATGCGCATAGGGTGGCGGTTCACGCGGCGGCACCGTGTCCGGTGGACGTCAAGCGTCGCATGATCGAATGGTGGGGACCGATCCTCGAAGAGTACTACGCTGGAACGGAGGGTAATGGCTCAACGGCGATCAGTAGCGAGGAATGGCTGGAACATCCAGGTTCAGTGGGTCGATCGAGGAGCGGCGTACTGCACGTGTGCAACGATGACGGCGACGAACTTCCGCCGGGCGAAGCAGGCGTCATCTACTTTGAGCAGCCCGAGATGACCTTCAGCTATCACAACGCCCCGGAGAAAACTCGCGAGGCTCAGCATCCCAAACACCTCAATTGGTCGGCGCTCGGTGACGTCGGGTATCTTGATGAAGAAGGGTATTTGTTCCTAACCGACCGAAAGTCTTTCATGATCATTTCGGGGGGCGTCAACATTTACCCGCAGGAGATAGAGAACGCGTTGATCATGCATCCGAATGTTATGGACGTTGCCGTGTTTGGCGTTCCCAACGACGATTTTGGTGAAGAAGTCAAAGCGGTCATACAGCTGGCCGAGGACGTGAAATCTGACGAGTCCACGGCCGAGGATTTAATTGACTATTCACGGAAGCATCTGGCGAATTATATGGTTCCGCGCTCCATTGATTTTATCGAGGAGATGCCGCGGTTACCGACAGGGAAGTTATACAAACGTCTATTACGAGATGCGTACTGGGGTAAACGTGACTCGCGTATTGTCTAGCGCGATTGGCTCCTTTATCCGGCCGACGGAAGCTAGTTCTGGTTTTCGGATTGCCGGTGCGGTGTCTCAGGGAAAGTCGAGGCGATGAGTGTGGAATTGACATCTGCCGACATGACGCAATACGAGGAGGAAGGCTTTCTCGTCATTCGTGACGCGTTGGACCAGGCTGAACTGAATCGGTTCGACAAGGCTTTTCGGACGCACCTTGATGAATTGCATCCAAGCGATCTTAATTATCCGGACCCGGGGCGATACACGCTTGCAAAAAGCGCCATGGCCGATCCAAATCTCGCGTTCGTTGTTGAACACCCGAACATCGTTGGGCCCGCGAGTTGTTTATTAAAAGACGACCCGATCCTGACCGCGTTTGTGGTTTACGATCGAACACCAGGGGGCCCGGGCATTCCTGCGCATAATGACTACAAGCGCTGGCGTCCGGTCGGGTCGTCCATGAATTGGCTTTTCACCATTGTTCCGTTATGCGATTTCGATGAAGCGCGAGGCCAGTTATTTGTGGCGCCCAGGTCGCATCGGCTCGAACGAGTACGAACCGGAGAAGGGAGAGCTCAAGAAGTGGCCGAAGCAATTCATCCCCACGATGATGAGTTTATCGACCCAGAGCTCTGTCGGGGTGACTTGCTGATCATGAACATGCACTGTTGGCATCGTGCTGCTCCGAACCGAAGCGACGAACATCGGCTCGGGTTCTTCAACAAATACGCGGGAATTTCTTGTCCTCCGGCCACGGGCTATTACCTTTTTGATGACGGTGCATTTAATGCGTTGTCGACCGAAGGTCGACGCTATGTCGCCGTACACAGCGATCGGCCGATCTCGCGTGCACGAATGTTGTTGCAGCGAGGCGACCGGTATTTATTTACCGAGGGCGAGCAGGGTATCTGCTTGCCTGGTGGACCGACCTGGCAGGAAAGTGCCATACCCGATTGGGATATCGGCAATTACATCGCGTCGGTACACGGACATATGCGCGATCAAGTAAGGGTAGAGACGCCGTGGGCGAGCTACATCGGTGATTATTTCGAAGAGGGAGATCTTTGCCGTTTGTACGGTTACGAATTGAATAACAACGGCTTCCCGGTCGCATACCAAGGCGAGTGGCTCGATCTGGACGATGTCCGAGAACGATCAATCCAAGGCTATGAAGTGGAAGCAATTACGACGTGGAATCGACCAGGCATAACGCGGGGTAAAGGCGTGACCCAAGCGCAGGCACGTATCGATCAATATGCTTACTAACCTGGTTGTCGACGTCGCGGCAGTGCATGCAGCGTGAGCGCGGGTGAGCCGCGACCGTCGAGTTAGTTGAAGAGAATGTTGTTAATGATGAAGGCGGAGAGAATGGCCTGCACGAAAAAGATCAGAAAGATGCAGACCGTAACCCATACGCGTGGACGAATACGCTGATCCATCCGCTTGGCCTGCAGATACAACGTCATGAAACTCTGAACCGGAAGCATAAATGCCCCGAAGGTAGCGCCGAAAATCACCAAGGTAATGGGCTCTTGGTAGAACACGTAGATAACCGCGCTGATGATCGGCATCGCGATGATGTAGCCACGCGTCCATCGCTTTCGTCGCGCGAGGTTTTGCCGGTCAATGAAGCCAAAAGTCACCATGAGATCGGGGAAAGATCGAGAACCGGCTCCAATTCCGGAGAGCGTTGTTGAGAACAAGATACAAAATGCGCCGAAGGTAAATAGCCAAAATGCCCACGGTCCGAGCGTTGCCGTGAACATATTGGACAACACCGTGATGGTGTTGGTGCCGGCGGGGAGTTCGCCGAGTCGGTGCAAGACGCCGGCGCCCAAGAAGTAAAACGACAATGTCGCAAACGTCAGGATGAAAAGGGTCACCCAAACGTCGGTTTGGACGACACGTATCCATCCTCGGGCGCGTTCGAGCCATTGCGGATCATCCCGGTCGCCGCCAACGTAACTTGGATAACCCTTTTCGACACACCAATAGGTGTAAGCGGATATTTCGCTAGAGGCGACTCCCGTGGCGCCGTACATGCCGATTGCAAGTACCCAATGTTCGCTGAGACCGTCGAACCGGAGACCCTCCATAATGTTCGCGGGCGTCGCCGCGTATTCTGTCGACTGCATGAGTAGTGCTGAGACTATGGTCGCGAAAGAGAAACTCATGACCATTGCCAACATGACTTTTTCGAATCGACCGTACGAGCCGCTTCCGAGGATGGCCATCACGATGACGGCCGCGATGATGGTGGCCCACGCTCCGTCGACGACCGGTAACATGAGCCCTAGCGCTTGACCGGCCCCGCCGATAATCCCGCCAGATGTAAGCAGTCCGGGGACGAAGCCAACGAGACCCAGCCATATAGGCCACGATATGGGGCCGTTGGGCCCGGGTATTTTCCCGGGAAGGCGATTGAGTGCACGGAGGTACGTGTCTCCGCTAGTAACCACGTAACGGGCAAGCTCAGCCTGGATGAGCGATTTTACCCAGCAAGAAAATAACACCCACCACAACAGCGTGAATCCGGCAGCGGCGCCGAGACCCGCGGTTAAGAGGATTTCTCCGGACCCGACGATTGAGCCTGAGACGACGATCCCAGGCCCCAAATTTTTCAGTCTGCCAGACCAGGTGGTTGGTGGCTGCTTGGTGGCTCCGAGTTTGATGGTGTACGGATCGTCGCTCATCGTTGGAGCATAACCCAATGCATCTTGAGGCATTTATGGCGTGCCGCGGTCCCGGGTTCCTCGTGGGTGGGAGAACTCGAGCGCGTCGCTGGTACGAGTTCGTTCTGGGCTCTAGACTGGCTTCTATGCAAACGGTGTCTGATCTAAAAGTCGTTGCCGATTACGAGCCGGCCGGGGATCAACCGGAGGCGATCGCAGGGCTGATCGATGGTCTTGGGAATGGGCTCGCGCAGCAGACGCTCCTTGGTGTAACTGGTTCGGGGAAAACGTTCACCGTCGCCAACGTGATCGAGAAGGTCCAGCGACCGACGTTGGTTCTCGCGCCTAACAAAACGCTTGCTGCCCAGTTGTACGGAGAATTTAGGGAGTTTTTCCCCGAGAACGCGGTCGAGTACTTTGTCTCATACTACGATTATTACCAACCCGAAGCGTATGTGCCTTCCTCCGATACCTATATCGAGAAAGATGCTTCTATCAACGCACATATCGAACAGATGCGACTGTCGGCGACAAAAGCAGTTCTGGAACGTCGCGACACGGTGATTGTCGCATCGGTTTCGGCGATCTACGGACTCGGCGATCCGCAATCGTACTTGCAAATGGTGTTGCACTTAGATCGTGGCGATCGGGTTGACCAGCGTTACATCCTTATGCGGCTTGCGGAACTGCAATACACGCGAAACGATATGGCGTTTGAGCGTGGCACCTACCGGGTGCGCGGCGACGTCATCGACGTTTTTCCGGCCGAAAGTGAACGCGAAGGGGTTCGGATCGAACTCTTCGATGAAGAAATTGAAAATCTTTCGACCTTTGATCCGCTGACGGGAGAGGTGTCGAATCGAGTACCTCGTTATACGGTCTTTCCTAAGACTCATTACGTCACGCCGCGCGAAAAAATCCTGAGCGTTTTGGACGATATCAACGACGAGCTGAAAGAGCGCCTGACGTTGCTCAAAAAGAACAACAAGCTTGTGGAAGCTCAACGCCTTGAACAGCGCACCCGTTTTGATCTCGAAATGATCAAGGAGTTGGGGTACTGCAGTGGCATCGAGAACTATTCAAGGTATCTGTCGGGACGAAAGGAGGGCGAACCGCCACCGACCCTGTTTGATTACCTCCCCGCCGACGCCTTATTGATCATTGATGAATCTCACGTCACCGTGCCGCAGCTCGGAGGTATGTATAAAGGCGATCGATCTCGGAAGGAAACGCTGGTGGAATACGGCTTTCGACTCCCATCCGCGCTAGACAATCGACCCCTTAGGTTCGATGAGTGGGAAGGGCTTGCGCCACAAATGATTTTTGTTTCGGCAACACCGGGACCATACGAGGCCGAGCATGCCGGTAGCGTGGTGGAACAAGTCGTGCGGCCTACCGGACTTGTCGATCCTGATGTGTTGGTCCGACCGGCGACGTCGCAAGTCGACGATCTCTTCGAAGAAATTCGTATCACCGTCGAAGCAAGTGAACGAGTTCTTGTTACGACACTAACGAAGCGGATGGCTGAAGATCTGACGGAATACTTAGATGAACACGGTGTTCGAGTCAGGTATTTACACTCGGACATCGAGACCGTCGAGCGGATGGAAATTATCCGCGACTTGAGGCTCGGTGAGTTCGACGTGTTGGTTGGTATCAACCTTCTGCGAGAAGGATTGGATATGCCTGAGGTTTCGTTGGTGGCTATTCTCGATGCCGATAAAGAGGGATTTCTGCGAGCGGAACGGTCGCTGATTCAGACCATCGGTCGCGCCGCACGGAATGTAAATGGGCGGGCGATTCTTTATGCCGATAAGGTCACGGGGTCCATGGAGCGGGCAATCGCGGAGACGGATCGTCGGCGCAACAAGCAGCTGATCTTCAATAAGGAGCACAACGTCGTGCCCAAGACGATCGAGAAGGATGTAACCGACGTCATGGAAGGCGCTCGATCATCGTCTGGGTCACGGGGAAAATCTGGTCGGCGGTTTGGCCGGGATGCAGTGAGTGCCGAGCGTACGTTGCCGGACGACCCGAAAGCGCTAGGGAAACTCTTGAAGAAGCTCGAAAAAGAAATGCTGGAAAGTGCACGCAACTTGGAATTTGAAGAAGCGGCCGCTCTCCGTGATGAAATCGAAGAGATTCGTACGCAGCGATTTCTATAGCGCGGGTTTACTCTTTGTTGTATCGGCAGCGAGCGTCTGTTAAACACGCCCCATGCGGATTCGTAAGGCAGAGGCGAGTATCGGTGCAGACATCGACGATGTTGATCTTGCCGAACTGGGTAGTGCCGCGTTTCGGGATATTTATGGGGTGTGGCTCGAAGCTTCGGTGTTGAGGTTTCGTGATCAAGTACTCACGAAGGAAGAACTTCAGGCCTTTAGCGAACGTTTCGGTCCCCTAGAATATGCGCCCATGGGCAAGATCACGGCCAAGCAACGGGCCAATGTCCCGAACCCTTTTGTGACCAATATCTCGAACATTATCGAAAACGGTCGTCCGATCGGTGGACTCGGATCAGGCGAAGCAAACTGGCACACCGACATGTCTTACATTGAGCGTCCACCGACCGCGAGTATTCTGATGGCGGTCGAGGTGCCTGAAGTGGGAGGTGATACCGAGTACTGTGATATGCACGCCGCGTTGAAGTCGTTGCCCGCTGAACTGAGGGGTCGCGTACGTACGTTGTCCATTAAACACGACGCCGCGCACGACAGCGTCGGCGGTTTACGGCGGGGG
>ENA-UPTF01000760-UPTF01000760.1-marine-metagenome-genome-assembly--contig:-NODE-760-length-21849-cov-3.533713_pt1 | contig 21849 bp, 19 predicted proteins | sample MGYA00238166_ERZ767019 | MGnify/ENA primary metagenome ERZ767019 (study PRJEB28930, sample SAMN06266391) | marine metagenome | isolation source: Sea water from 250 m depth | place: Atlantic Ocean | study... | reverse complement strand
AATGAATATTCATTAATGTTGGCGGTACGGTGCCGCACCCACTGGCGAGCCACAAAAATGGGCATCTTGCAGTGAAATTTGAATTCCACCATTTCAAATGGTGTGGTGTGGCGGTGGCGCATCAAGTAGCGAATGAGGCCACGGTCTTGACTCACTTTGCTGGTGCCCTTGCCGTAACTTACCCGAGCAGCCTGCACAATGGCATCGTCCCCGCCCATGGAATCCACCAACCGGACAAAACCTTTATCTAAACACTTAACTGCATCTTTTGGTATTTCTGTCATCCTAATTATTTGAGCTAAACACTTTATACGTTTTATCTACAGCTTGGATATCCCCAGCAATCAAACCAGGCTCTATCCTTATCTGTTCCTGATTAAAACTAATATTATTGCCGTTCAGGTCAATCACTTTTCCACCTGCTTCCTGTATGATACACGTCCCAGCGCAAATATCCCACTCACTTTTCGGACGCAGAGATGCGAATATATCTGCCTGTCCGGCTGCGGTTAGGCCTAGCTTGTAGGCCACCGAACCGATTGCTCTAAGTTTGCCAAATGTATCAACATACGGTTCCCAAAGTCCCCGGCGGGTTTCCGACCGACTGTTCAGGATCACCATATCTTTTACATTGTCTTTTGTTGCACACTGAATGGCTTCGCCATTTAATTTAGCCCCCTCACCTTGAGCTGCCGTAAAAGTTTCATTTGTTACCGGGTTAAATAAAACGCCTACAATCGATGTTCCACTTTCGACCAAAGCCACACTTACAACAAAGTTGGGCACTCCTTCAATGAATTCCTTCGTTCCGTCCAATGGGTCTACAACCCATACCCGCTCTTTTCCTAACCGGTCAGGTGAATCTACTGTTTCTTCAGAAAGCCATCCATAATTGGGTCTTTCTCCCAGTAGTATTTCTTTTAATCTGCTATCAGCCTCTTGGTCGGCAGTGGTCACAGGATTGCGGTACCCCTTTTCTTGTATTTCGTAATCGGCCTTGTAGTAATTAAGAATAATGGCGCCTGCTTCAATGGCAGCTTCTTTCGCAATAATTAATTCAGAACGCATAGGCAAAAGTTAGGTTGAATACAATATTTTATGATTGTTTGATTGCTTTTCGCAAATAAAAAATAAAATCTGCCATTTGGTAGTATACATCATAGGAGGCATCAAAACATTTTCCAAATTGAAGTTCTTCATCATGAACATTCTTGATTACGGTAGAATCCTTGTACCTGAGCCATTGAACCTGGATGTGATCTTTCAGATAACCTTTTGGTGCCACTTTCAGTTTATCGCCTTTTAAACCGCCAAATATTTTCACACTCCCAGCGATTATTCTTTTTAACGTCCGCCAAAATATTAAATGTGGATTGGTAAATTATTGTTTTACAAATATAATGAGTTTTTCACGATTCTTTCTTTGTTGAATGGATATTTCTGGAAATTCTTCCCTTTCAATTATCCAATCATTTTTGAAAATGGATTTTACTTCATCAATTGTTATTCCCCATGGGGGGCCTCCATCTGCCATTGTTTTATCCAGAGGAAACCAGAGACCGATTATTTTTCCGCCCGGTTTTAAAATTTTGTATACCAACCTTTCATATTCCTTCCGGCGCTCGGGGTTGATGGCACAAAAACAAGCTTGCTCAATAACATAGTCAAAAACACTGTCATATTTGGGTGTCAGGCAAAATATATCGGACTGGCGTATCTGGACATTCACATTTTCTTTTTCAGATATTGATTCCAACGCTATTGTTGCTGATGGCGCAAAATCGACTGCTGTAACCTCGAATCCCTTCAAAGCAAACATGACCGCATCATAACCATGACCGCAGCCTAAAATACATACCTTGCCCCGGTTTATCTCATCAGCAATAATATCAAATACAGGTGTGACCCCTCCTAGATCCCAGCCCGCATCATCTTCTAAATAAATGTCTTCCCAAAATTGGGCAGTGTCTTCTTTATAAACCAATTTTACTTATAGAAAAGTAGCGTGATTCCTGATGGGGAAAATACCACCCACATACCGAAGCGGCCGGATACATAGCCCGGGTTTCTGTTAAGGTAATGCCTGTATTCTCTTCCACCTCAAGTAATGACCAAATCTTATCTTTTTCTTCGTGGCTAGGGCAAGACGGGTAACCCGGTGCTGGGCGTATACCCTTATATTTTTCTCTAATTAATTCTTCATTACTCATTTGTTCATCAGAAGCATATCCCCAGAATTCTTTCCGGACCCGTTCGTGCATCCTTTCCGCTAAGGCCTCTACTAAACGATCTGCCAACACTTTGGCCATGATAGCGTTATAATCATCGTTTTGATCCTCAAAATCTTTTACAATTGTTTCCAGTCCATGACCGGTAGTTACGGCAAACATTCCTAAATAATCATCTTTTGGTGCAATAAAATCCGCCAGACTGTAATTAGGCTGATTTCTACCTTTATCGATTTGCTGGCGCGGAAAATTGAATTCAACGCTTTCTGAAAAAACCGTTTCATTCTCCCCATGTGCAGGGTAGATACCAATGACAGCCTTGGCAGTCAATAATTTTTCTGATACAATCCGCTGCAATAAATACTTACCATCATCTAACAGTTTTTGGGCTTCCTCTCCGTACTTTTTGTTGGATAATATTTTGGGATAGACCCCTTTTAACTCCCAGGCATGAAAAAATGGTGACCAGTCAATATAATCTACCAGTTCATCCAGGAGATAATTATTAAATACTTTTATACCCTGCAACTTGGGTTTTAGAACCAGGGAACTATCCCAATCCACTTTAATCTTTCGTTTCCGCGCATCATCCAGAGATAACGTTTTAATGGCAGTTTTTTGAGCTCTAGTCACACGTATTTGTTGGAAATCTTTCCGAACACTTTCCACAAAATTTTCTTTTTCATCTTTATTCATGATCTTGCTTACCACACCCACAGCCCGAGATGCATCGATTACATGGATTGTAGGCCCACTATAATTTTCTTCGATCTTTACCGCAGTATGCTTGCGGCTGGTGGTGGCACCACCAATGAGAAGTGGAATGTCAAATTTAAGGCGTTCCATTTCACTGGCTATATGGACCATTTCATCCAAACTAGGCGTAATCAGCCCTGAAAGACCGATAATATCAGCACCTACGTCCTCGGCGGTAGATAGTATTTTTTCAGATGGAACCATTACCCCTAAGTCAATTACATCATAACCATTACAACCAAGTACCACTCCCACAATATTTTTTCCTATATCATGGACATCCCCCTTTACGGTTGCCATGACAATTTTACCGTTGGATTTACCGGTAAGACCCAATTCATTTTTTTCTTTTTCAATAAATGGAATAAGATGGGCGACTGCTTTTTTCATCACCCGTGCCGATTTTACTACCTGAGGCAAAAACATTTTTCCACTACCAAACAAATCTCCCACCACGTTCATCCCATCCATCAGGGGCCCTTCAATCACCTCAATTGGACGGCTATATTCTTTTCGAGCTTCCTCCGTGTCGTCAACAACAAAATCGGTAATACCTTTCACTAGAGCATGACTTAATCTTTCTTCTACAGCATTTTTTCGCCATGTTAAATCTTTTTCTTGCGTTTTTTTAACACCCTTGAATCCTTCCGCGATTTCGACTAGTCTTTCTGTGGCATCATTTCTACGATTAAATATAACATCTTCAACCCGCTCTTTTAAATCAGGTGCAATTTCATTATAAATAGTAAGTTGTCCAGCGTTAACAATCCCCATATCCATCCCTGCCTGAATTGCGTGAAACAAAAATGTGGAATGCATAGCTTCACGGACACCGTTATTTCCCCGAAAGGAAAAAGAAAGATTACTTACACCACCACTAATATGAACTCCGGGTAATGTTTCTTTGATCGTTTTGGCCGCATCAATAAATGCTTTACCGTATTCGTTATGTTCTTCAATGCCAGTAGCTACAGCAAAAATATTCGGGTCAAAAATGATGTCTTCCGGTAAAAATCCAACCTTTTTTGTTAAAATATGATAAGCCCTTGTACAAATTTCGACCTTCCGATCATAAGTATCTGCTTGGCCTTTTTTATCAAAGGCCATTACGATAACGGCGGCACCATAATTTTTGATGATTTTGGCCTGGCGAATAAATTCATCCTCACCCTCTTTCATAGAAATAGAATTGACAATGCCTTTTCCCTGCAGGTTCTTCAGCCCTGTTTCCAGCACAGTCCACTTGGAGGAGTCCACCATGACAGGTACTTTGGCAATATCCGGCTCGGAAGCAATCAGCCGCAGAAAAGTTTCCATGGCTTGTTCCGAATCCAAAAGTCCTTCATCCATGTTTACATCAATTACTTGAGCGCCATTCTCGATCTGTTGCCTGGCCACCGATAGAGCTTCCTCGTAATTATCTTCCTTGATCAGACTTTGGAAACGGGCCGAACCCGTCACATTGGTTCGCTCTCCCACATTCACAAAATTGCTATCTGATCGGATAGTAACTGGCTCGAGTCCACTTAATCTAGTTAATGGTTGAATAATCGGAATTTTTCTCGGTTTTATACCATCCACCGCTTCTGCAATAGCCTTAATATGGTTTGGTGTTGTACCACAGCATCCACCAACAAGGTTTACCAGTCCACTTTCTGCAAATTCTCGAATAATTTCGGCCATTTTTTCCGGTGTTTCATCATATTCACCAAATTCATTGGGAAGCCCCGCATTGGGATAGACAAATGCATAGGTATTTGCTACCGATGATAACTCATCCAGCCAAGGACGGATTTGTTCAGCACCTAGTGCACAGTTAAGCCCTATGGCTGTGAGATTAGCGTGACGAACCGAATTCCAAAAAGCTTCCACTGTTTGTCCCGAAAGAGTGCGCCCACTGGCATCGGTAATGGTTCCAGAAACAAGCACAGGAATATCCGCCCCTTCATTTTCCAACAGTTCCTGCACTGCAAACAAGGCAGCTTTACAATTCAGTGTATCAAATACCGTTTCAATCAGAAAAAAGTCAACACCACCATCAAAAAGGCCCTTTGCCTGATCAAAATAGGCATCTCGTAATTCATCAAAAGAAATATTTCGAAATCCCGGATTATTGACATCGGGGCCAAGGGAAGCAGTGCGGTTAGTTGGCCCTAATGCACCGGCTACAAAGCGCGTTTTATCAGTGAAGTTTTTTGCGACAGTTTTAGCGATCTTTGCTGCTTCCAGATTAATCTCATAGGCTAGGCCTTCCATGGCATAATCTAACTGGGAAATCGCGTTGGCGTTAAAAGTATTGGTTTCGATAATGTCAGCACCTGCATCAAAATAAGCTTGATGAATTTCAGCCACCACATCAGGACGGGTAAGGCACAAAATATCATTGTTACCTTTCAAATCCTTTGAATGCGATACAAAGCGCTCACCACGAAAATCGACCTCAGACAAATTGTACGACTGTACCATGGTTCCCATGGCACCGTCCAGCACTAAGATCCGTTTTTTAAATATTTCTCTAATACTTCTCATAATAAAAAACCCCGATGCTATCTCGGGGATGAATACCTTTTTAGCACAATTTTTTTATGTCGCGGCAATAGGGCGCAAATCACGACCAGCCCAAATTAATAGTAAAATCGAATCGAAGCCAAACTTATTATCAATCTGTTATATTTCTTGGTCAGCTGGGTTACACTATGTATTTTCTTTATTGGATGTAGATGAATTGAAGGTGAGTATCCAAAAAGTTTTTTTCGGTCTGATTTTAGACCTATCGAAAATAGTTGCAAAATTTTTCCACCTTCAGAAGATTAAATTGATTCGTTCTGTGGAATTCTACCTCGGCTGAAGGGCCGAATGTTTCCTTCCTTTCATCTCCGATCCAAAATAATAAGAACCCATAGTTGGTAAATCTTTGGAGTAAGGATATGAAAAATGAGATTTTTATCAGCGAAAGTATGGGGGAATCTCGAATTGCTATCGTTGAAGATGGTACACTTGTTGAAGTGTATGTCGAGAAGCAGGAAAGCCATCGCATGGTGGGAAATATTTATAAAGGACAAGTTGAAAACGTCCTACCCGGTATGCAGGCTGCCTTTGTTGATATCGGTTATGATATCAATGCATTCCTCCCTTTCTCTGAAATAGAAAATTCTGCCTACCTGGCAGATTCAGATGAGGATGACCATCGTTCATCCAAACGTAAAAATAGTAAAAATGGTGCCCAAAAAAATCGGCGAAAGATTCGGGATAACATCAATGTTGAATTAAAATCTGGACAGGATATATTTGTTCAGGTAATTAAGGAAGCATTTGCTGGCAAAGGTCCTCGCGTCACTACAGAAATTGCGCTACCTGGACGATTACTGGTTCTAGTCCCTAATGTCAATTATATTGGTATATCTAAAAAAATATGGGATAAATACGAACGGCGCCGGTTAAAGAAAATAGTTTCCTCAATGAAAAAAAGAGGAGTGGGTGTAATTGTCCGTACGGTTGCTGAAGGGAAAAGCGAAGAGCTTATTCAAAACGATTATTCTAACTTGATTGAAAATTGGAAAAAATTGCAAAATAAAAGTAACCGGACAAAAGGGGCAGCTTTGATTTATGAAGATTTAGAAACTGCCTCTAGTGTAATCCGAGATTTATTTACCCCCGATATCAGTAAAATTGTAATCGATTCCAAAAAGCTTTATCGCAAACTTCAAGGATATTTAGAGGATGTTTCTCCCAATATGGCTAGTCATCTGGAGCATTATAGGCTGAAACAGCCCCTTTTTGAAAGCATGGGGATCGAAAAAGAACTGGATAAACTTCTCAGGCCAAAAGTTTGGCTAAAAAGTGGGGCTTATCTTATTATTGAAAAGACTGAAGCAATGGTAGTTGTAGATGTAAATAGTGGCCGTTTTATTGGCAAAAAAAACCATGAAGACAATTCACTGAAAATCAATTTGGAAGCATGTAAAGAGGTAGCACGTCAACTTCGTTTAAGAGATCTATCTGGCCTCGTTGTCATAGATTTCATTGATATGCGCGAAGAAGCCAATCGTCGAAAAATTTATTATGATCTTCGTAAGGAATTAAAAAAAGATCGGGCCAAAGTAGCTGTTTCTCCTATTTCTGAATTCGGTCTATTAGAAATGACCCGTCAAAGAATTCGTTTAAGCCTATTAGATTCCATGAGTGAAGAGTGTCCGACTTGCTATGGTGCAGGGCGCATTATGTCCCGGGAAACACTTCTTACGAGAATTGACCATTGGCTGCGCAGATATAAATCCAAACACCGCAGTTTAAGGCTCAAATTGGAACTTCATCCTGAGATTGCCCATTTTATGAAAGATAATAAAAAAGCCCTGCGGGGACTAATGTGGCAAAACTTTACATATATCACTATTGAGGCAAATCCGGAAATTGCCCGTGATGAATTCCGTTTTTTATCCACAAAAAATGGCCAGAAAGAAATTGAACACGTTGGTGTTGAACACAAGAATGAGTCAGCTTAAATTCACCGGCTTTTTTAAGGAAAATCATGTTTGCAATCGTTAATATAGCAGGAAAACAATACCGTGTCGCAGAAGGTGACCAAATTAAGGTAGCTAGTCTGGGCACAGAAGCCGGAAAAAAGATCAAATTTGATCAAGTACTTCTTATGAAAGACGGTAAGAATATTCGGATAGGTGAACCAATAGTTAAAGATGTATCTATATCTGGAACCGTCCTGGATAACGGACGAGAACGAAAAGTGATTGTATTTAAGAAAAAACGGCGAAAAGGTTATAAACGGAAAAATGGGCACCGTCAAAGTTTTTCATTGATTCAGATCGATGAGATCAAAACCACAGCACCAAAGAAAAAGGCTGTCAAACCCAAAAAGAAGGAAGATTAATTATGGCACATAAAAAAGGCGTAGGTAGCTCCAAAAATGGTCGTGATTCTAATGCCAAATGGCTAGGAGTAAAAGTGTCTGATGGACAAAGCATTCTTGCTGGTGGAATCATTTTGAAACAACGCGGTACAAAAATTCATCCAGGTACCAATGTGCGCCGAGCTGGTGATGATACTTTATTTTCAACCATTGATGGTGTCGTTAAATTTAAGCGTCAAGGCCGTAACCGCAAGATTGTCAGCGTATTTAATAACGGGTAAAACGAACTTCAATTCATTCTAACAAAACCCCGGTCTACATTGTAGGGCGGGGTTTTTCATTTATAGACTTTTCGAATAGATGTAATTTCATTATGGATTATTACTTTAATAAATAGGAAAAGGACTCAATATGTCTCGGCCAAAAATTGCATTAATCGGTGGCGGACAGATCGGTGGGAATCTGGCCCTACTAGCTGCCCAGAAAGAATTGGGTGATATCGTTATTTTTGATATACCCAAAGCGGAAGGTATGGTCCAAGGAAAATCATTGGATCTCATGCAGCTTCGCCCACATGATGGCTATGACGCTGATATCTCAGGAACTTCTGACTGGAATGACCTGAAAAACACTGACATATTCATTATTACTGCTGGGGTTCCCCGTAAACCAGGTATGAACCGGGAAGATCTCCTGGAAATTAACTTGGGGATTATGAAAGATGTGGCTACCAATATCAAAATACAGGCCCCAAATGCTTTTGTCATTGTGATCTCTAATCCATTGGATGCAATGGTCTACGCTTTTTATAAAGTATCTGGATTCCCCAAAAATAAGGTGGTAGGTATGGCTGGTGCATTAGATAGTGCGCGATTTCGAACCTTTATTTCTATGGAGATTGGCTGTTCAGTTCAGGATGTGACTTGCCTGGTCCTTGGAGGACACGGCGATACAATGGTCCCTGTGACTAGGTTGGCGACAGTTGGTGGTGTTCCTGTGGAAACATTGATCCCTGCCGATCGATTGGAAGAAATTGTGGACCGTACCCGTTTTGCTGGTGGTGAGATCGTTAAATTGCTTGGAAATGGATCTGCCTTTTATGCTCCAGCTCAATCGGCCATTGAAATGGCTGAATCTTATTTACGTGATAAAAAACGAGTGATCCCCTGTGCATCTTTGTGTGAAGGAGAATTTGGAATTGATGGATATTTTATTGGAGTTCCATCTGTAATCGGTGCTGGCGGTGTAGAGAGAATATTGGAATTTGAACTCCAAGAAAAAGAAAAAACTGCCTTAAATGATACCTTAGAAGCAGTCAAAAAAACAGTGGCTGAAACAAAACTATAATACTGATTTATTAATATACTAACATTCTACAAAGATGATCCCAAATAAATGCCATCACTTCGCATTTCCACAGCATAGGATTTTATTTTTATTTCTGGGTTCGCTACCGCACAAGCTTTATTGACATCAAATTTCCAAAGGTGAAATTTGCATTGAATCACTTCTTCTGTAATATTTCCATCTGCCAAGGACGCACCTCGGTGTGGACAACGATTATCCCAGGCATGAATCTTTCCTTTGATATTGAATAGCGCTACGGGCGTTTCCCCCACCATAACAAGTTTACTCCCACATTGAGGAATCTCAGATAGTTTGGCAACTTTTATCATTCAACCATAGATAAAACTTCCGCCACTAGCTTTTCAATACCTTCTGCCGCTTCTTTGATAGACTTGGCTTCCATATAGGCCGGTGTGCTTACAAGTTTATTATTTTTATCCACTACCATTTCCGAAACTGGACACGCTATATGCGTGCTGCCCATTTTTTTAATATCTTCAGCCGTAACTTCATCAGAACCAATAGTCATTTCAGCGGACTCATTCTGCTCGCCCAAAATTTTAGCCATCATTGCTGGAGCAATGCAGATTGCACCAACCGGCTTACCGGCAAGGTGCACCTCACTGACCAACCGATAAACATCAGGATTAACAGAACATTCCGCACCTGCCATGGCATAGTCACATAGATTTTTGGCCACTCCAAAACCACCTGGCATAATCAAGGCATCCATATCGTTTCCGGTGACCTCAGCCATATCTTTTATTTCTCCCCTGGCAATCCGAGCGGATTCTACAAGCACGTTCCGAAATTCATCCATTTCCTGCCCCGTATAATGGTTGACTACATGCATTTGATCAATATTAGGCGCCATTAGAACCATTTCCACTTCCGCCCGATCCAGCGCCAACATTGTAATCACAGATTCATGGATTTCCGCTCCATCATTGACCCCACAACCCGATAATAAAACTCCAACTTTTTTCATATTAAATACCTCTTTTGAAATACAAAGGCACAAAAGTAAGAAAGAATGGAAATTGATTATTATTTATCCAGTAGCACATAATCAATTTTATTTTTCAGTACCTTTATTCCTGTTCATTAAAATATTTCTGGTTAAACCAGAAAATTTGGTGCGTTTTACTGCTGAACCTTTGAACAATTTACGAAATTGATCTTCATCCAGAGCAACCCAATCTTCATTTGACCAATTTAAAATTTCCTGTCTAGGCTGAAAAGCAGGTTCATTACTTATCTGTCCAAATTTTTCATTCCAGGGACAGACTTGCTGGCAAATATCACAACCATATATCCAACTATCCAACTCTGCCTCTCCCTCATTAAAATTACCCCGATGTTCAATTGAACGGTAAGAAATGCACTTACCCGAATCAATCTGATATGAATCTAGTGCTTCTGTAGGGCATGCATCAATGCAGTCGGTGCAAGTACCACAAAGGTCTTCGTAAAATGGCGTATCATATTCCATTTCGGTATTTACAATTAATTCTCCCAGGAAAAGCCAGCTGCCGTAATCGCGAGTAATCAGATTGGTATGCTTTCCCTGCCATCCCAATCCTGCTTTTTGAGCCCAGATTTTATCCATTACCGGGGACGTATCTACACATGCAATACCATTTATATCTGCACTTTTTTCTTTTAACCATTTTAATAATTCAAACAGTTTTTTTTTCAGAACTTGATGATAATCCTCGCCCCAAGCATAATTACTAAATTTATAATCAGATTGAATGTTAGTTTGGTTTTTGCCTACATAATAATTCATCCCCACAGAAATCACTGACATTGCATCAGGAAAGTACTTGTGAATATCTCCCCGCACTTCGTTGTTTTTGGCCATCCATTCCATTGTAGCATGATTGCCGGCCATTAACCATTGATCCAAGTTGTTTTTTGCGTTGGGAGTTGCCTCAGCATTGGTAATACCGACTTTTTCAAAACCCAGTTCTTTTGCTTTGGCTTTGACTTTTTTAGAAAGACCCTTAATCATAGTGGAAAAATATTATGAATGTTTAAGAATTCGTTCGGCCCACAAAATACCGATCACCGTTTTTACATCGGTAATTTTACCAGATAAGACCCAATCCAAAGCAGTATTAAGTGGCGTGGGAAGCAGTTCAAGAAATTCATCCTGATCAAGTCGATTTTCTGTCTTCTCTAAGTCTTCAGCCAGGTACATCCACATCTTTTCATTACAAAAACCGATGGCAGGATGAATATTGGTTAAAAAAGTAAGTTTTTTTGCCTTGAATCCCGTTTCTTCTTCCAACTCACGATAGGCACAATCCATGGGATCTTCTCCATCATCTAACTTTCCAGCTGGGATTTCAATGAATTCCTCTCTCGGACCATAACGGAATTGTCTAATTAAACATAGATTCCCATCAGCTAAAATGGGAATAAGGCAAACAGCCCCTGGATGGTCAATCCATTCGCGAGTGCTGGTTTCACCATTGGGTAACTTAACTTGGTCAAAATACAGGTTGATCAATCGACCAGAAAAGATTTTCTCCGAAGAAATTTGCTTCTCTTTTAAATCAGACATGGATAAATAATTATTATTGGTATTTTTGTAATAGAGCTCGGGATTTTTTTATCTGCTCCCAATCGCTAACAGGTTTAACCAAGGAAGGAGTCATGTTGCTTACTTCTTGCAAAATTGTAATAGCTTTATTTCTTTGTTTTTCTTTATAAAGCGCTTGGGCTAAATACACTTTCTGGACAGGAGTCGCTTCGCCAGTTGTAAATGCTTTTTGCAACCATTTTACCGCTTCTTCATTATCAGGCCATGATAAAATAAATGGTATATAGGGTGATTTGAAATGGACGGCGCCCAACATCAGATATCCACCACCATCTTCGTATTCTGGATCTAATGCAATAATCTTCATGGCATGGTCTTTCATTTGTTCAGCTACGCCTTCTCGAGCAGCAGTCACAATACCATAAACCTCCGCCCAACTCCCTAAATTTGTTAAATACCAATAATGGAAACCGGGTTTCTGTGGATATCGATCTATATAGGTTAATGCAAGATTTTTTGCTTTATCAAAAACGGCTTTTTGTTCATCTCTCCTACTACTGACATATTTCCCTTTAAAGTAATAGGATTTTAATAGTCCAATAGCAGCATCTATTTCCGCATCTGGTTCATCTAAAGCAAATTGATAGTATTTAATCGCTTCATTAATTGCTGCCGGCTGTGCCCGATCCTCAATGCTCCCTTCAGCCTTACGGTTATAAGCGATTAATCCTTTATCTAAATTGGTTTGGGCATATAGGCCACCAATCCATAAAATTGGGATTAACCAATTTAGAATCATTAGAAATATTCGATATATGTAATTTTTAATTCACGCTGAAAATAATCCACTTTTTCATCATCAAATAGCAGATTATTAAAATCCATCTCAATATGTAGATGTTCTACAAATGTCCACCGAATAGCTGCATTCAAGTAACCTCCGCGACTGATAGACATGGTCTTGGCTGTCATATCATTTTCATTAAGGGCTGCATTATATTCCATTAGCACGGACAATTCTGGATTGAATTCTATATCCATTCCGAAAAAATAATTTATATCCTTATCGCCATCATTCACTTCTGCAAAATTATAGTTTGTTCCGGCATGTATACCCAGATTTCCTAATGGCGTTACCCAATTTTTGCTGGCGGCCATAAAAAATCCCATAGCCTTTACATCATACCGCATCAATGAATCAGCAGAATTAAAATTTCCCATCCCTTGTGTATCCAATCCCATTGAAACCCCAGGCACAGATTCAGTCTCATCAATCAGAAGATATTTTAAATGTGCTTCAGGTCGGGGATACCATATTAGGCTGTCATCTCCAATTAAATTGGCTGAACCAAATGAAAGACCAAATTGAAATCGGTCAGTAAGGCCAGCACGCAAGGACGTGGTAAATCCCCCATTCTTTTGAATCCGCATCTGCATCGCATAACTGCCACGTACAAGTGTACCAGCAGAAGGTATTGTTACTAACGTAGTTGGGGGCGGGTAGGATTGTGACCACCCAAATGCAAGAAATAGAAAGGCGGTGAAGGTATAATGTTTCAAAAACTTCATTCAATCCTCTAGTATGTGGTTATAGAGTAGGCAATTTACCCACTGTGTTTATCTCAATGCAAGTTTAGGGGTAAATGCGTTCTCCGTACCTAGAAGTGATTGATTTCACTCGAAACTTGGGCATAGTTAATTCATCTTTTTCGCCTACAATTATAAATTTAACACGTTGTATACCCAATTCTACTAAATGGATCATTAAACTGTCGCCATTGGTTAAGATCATTAAATCATAGTCAGTTTTGGGTATAAATACATCAAAAGGTACATTTAATTTTTTCTCTCGAATATCTTCTAATAAAATTGATATCTCATCAAGTCGATTGCCATACCTAGGTGGTGGTGTTTTATACAATTGGCTCGCAGGAGGTTGCGTTAAAGCTATATGGCTTAATTCTTGTCCATTACGATCATACTCCCAAATTTCTTTGCGGTTCGTAAGCATATCTACTTCATAGGCAAACCTGCGGATAACTAACTCATTCGGTAATGATGTCCAAACCTCACCGCTGAGCAACCCTAAATGATCGTATATAAAATTAATTTCTCCGTATTTTTTACCCTGAACATTGATAAACTGTATCGATTGTATTTGATCTCCCTTATTAAGAATGAATTTTGATTCTTGCCCCTCATAGTAGTTGTAACTCTGTGGACTTAAAACATTACGGAATTCTTCTGACCAAGGCTCATCCATGCCGAATTGGATCAAACTATCCGGCTTTTGATCAGAGTTTAAAAAATAACGCCGGATCAATTTATTATCGTTACCATATTCCAAAAATTCTTGCTTAATGGATTCTCCTTCTATATTGATCCACTCCTTTAAAACAGGGACTTTACGATCATTATAAAAAACCTGGATATGAGGTTGCTCAAAACGGTTGGTAGCCAAAAGACGAATATCAGCCATATAATCGTGATCACTGGCATAAAAGCGCATAAAACTTACTTCTAGGTTCTGCCCATAACTGAAAGCAACCGTCAGGATTAATATGGAAACGTATCTCACAACCTACATTCCTTTATGAACAGACATTTCACCTAAATAGTTTTTGGACCAGGATATAAAATCACCGGCAGAGATTGTGGATCGTATTTTTTCCATCAGTGTCATATAATAGGTCAAATTATGGATGGTAGCCAAGCGCATACCCAATACTTCTTTTATATTGAATAAATGACGCAGATAGGCGCAAGTGAAATTTTGGCATGTATAACAATTGCATTCGGGATCCAATGTGCCAAACTCATCTTTATATCGATTATTTTCAATATTTATAATTCCTTTACTGGTAAACATTTGCCCATTTCGAGCATTTCTCGTTGGGAGTACACAATCAAACATATCCATACCACTGCTTACAGATTTGACTAAATCGGTTGGACGTCCAACACCCATTAGATATCGTGGTTGATCCTGAGGTAATAGTTCATTCATTTGATCTACCGTTTCAAACATAGATTCTTTTTCTTCTCCCACAGCTAAGCCACCAATAGCCATTCCACAATCAGCATAAGGAATTAGTGCTTCCGCACTTTTTTCCCGCATTTGTTTGTAAATACTACCCTGAACAATTGGAAACAGTGTTTGGTCCCAATCATATAAAGGTGCCTGATTATTCAAATAATTATGACATTGTTGTATCCATAGAGTTGTTCGTTCAACGGCCTTCTCAACGCTTGCTCGATCGGATTCTGCCGCAGGACATTCATCAAAAGCCATAATAATATCAGCTCCTAAATTGCGCTGAATATCCATGGATAATTCAGGTGTAAAAAAGTGGCGACTGCCATCAAGATGAGATTGGAAAACTACCCCTTCATCAGAGATTTTATTTAATTGCGCCAGGGAAAAAACTTGGAATCCGCCGCTATCGGTTAGAATAGATTTTTCCCAATTCATAAATGTATGAAGACTACCTGCCTTATGAATCAATTCATGGCCAGGTCGGAGGTATAAGTGATAGGTGTTTCCCAAAATAATCTGTGTATGCAAATGTGAAAGAACTTCTGGATCAATTGTTTTAACTGCTCCTTGGGTTCCGATTGGCATAAAAACTGGTGTTTGAATTTCACTATGATGGGTTTTAATTACCCCGCAACGGGCTGAAGTACCCTCTTCCCAATGGGATATTATAAATTGCATTAAAATAAAATCTGAAAAGCTTCAACTACACTGGAGATACCGGATACCTTTATTCCTTTTAGATGTTTACTTATGCGTTTCACATTAGCTGCTGGTGCGATCACTGTTTTAAAGCCCAAAGATTTTGCTTCATTGATACGATTTTCAAGGCGGCTAACAGACCGTACTTCTCCACCAAGGCCAACTTCACCAATTAAAACTACTGAATTAGAAAGCATTTGATCACGGGCTGCGGAAGCAACAGCTGCAATCACTGCCAGATCAGCGGCAGGATCATCTACTTTAAGTCCACCAACTAAATTTACAAAAACATCATTCGTACCCATGTGAGTCCCTAATCTTTTTTCAAGAACTGCTATTAGCATGGCAAGACGCTTGAAATCAAAACCGTTCACATTCCGTTGTGGTGTACCAAAATTAGCGTTGGAAACTAATGCCTGCACTTCAACTAAAATTGGCCGGCTACCCTCTAAAGATGGGAAAATAGCAGAACCAGTAATATCATTCTGACGTTCAGCTAAAAAAAGTTCAGAGGGATTGTCCACTTGCAATAAACCATTGCTTTCCATTTGAAAAATGCCCACTTCATTGGTAGTACCAAATCGGTTTTTGGCAGAACGAAGAATTCGGTGATCATGACGCTCATCTCCTTCCAGATATAAAACTGTATCCACCATATGCTCTAACATTTTAGGCCCGGCAATTATACCTTCTTTTGTCACATGCCCAATAATGATGATGGCAATATTAAGTTGTTTCGTCAACTGAAGAAGTTGCTGCCCACATTCTCGTATCTGACTAGTGGAACCTGGCAAAGAATCTAATTCTGCACTGAAAATCGTTTGGATCGAATCCACCACAACCAATTCTGGCTTAATCAAAGAAATCTGATCCAAGATCCCTTCAATTCTGTTTTCAGATGACAAATGTAACGTATCTGATTGCACTTCCAATCGTCGCGCCCGCAAACCAATCTGACTCTCACTTTCTTCTGCTGATACATATAAAGCAGGTTTTTTGAATGCGGGTAAAATCTGCAGAGCTAAAGTAGACTTGCCAATACCGGGCTTACCGCCCAATAACACTAGCGAGCCAGGTAGAATTCCTCCACCTAATACACGATCCATTTCTGAAATACCAGTAGGGATTCGTTCTAGTTCACCGCCAATAAGTATATCTTCCAATTTTCGTGTTTCACGAGCCTGACCATTATCTGCTTTAGCACGGTTTTTAGACACTTTATATTCACTCAGAGTACCCCATTCCTTGCAAGAAGGGCATTGGCCAAACCACTTGGGGTGATCATTTCCGCAGGCCGAACATAAATATACAGTTTTAGATTTTATTTTGGACATATATGTGTGGGAAATTGAGTCAGGCTGAGTGCAGAATCAAGCTGAAAGGCAGTACACTTTACCAGTCATACCCTATGGAAAGATACCATTGGGGTTTGGAAAATCCACTATCGGTCCAGTCATAGGCCGCTTCAATACGGAAAAGCATAAGAACCGGTAATTTAATACCATAACCGATGGACTTGACCCAGGGAGAAAATTTATCTGGTAAATTATTACCGTATTTTGTTTGTAAATACGGAAAGTCTGTAAACTCCCTTGGATCATCCCAGGCTGCTCCAATATCCATAAAAATGTGACCACGGATATTTCCTAAAAGAATTTTCGGAAAGCCTAGCTGAAAATATTGGATAAAAGGGAATCGAAATTCAAAATTGGCCAAAAATACATTTGTCCCAAATCGCTCCGAGAAACGGGCTCCCCGCAAAGGATATGCAAATTCTGAAAAATAAATATCCTGAAGCAGCGTATTATTTTGACTATCTAGGATAACATTGCGCCAGCGAGACTCTCCTGTTTCATCATCTCTAACACCATCCGTAGTCCCTGTACCTAAAAGCCAATTTTGCATTCCTCCTAAAAAATATTTCTGCGGGTTCTTACCGGTACTTGTACCAAAATAAATTCTTCCGGCAAATGAATAATCTCTCGTCACCATATGATATTTGCGCATATCAATTTTGATTTTTTGATAGGAAATCCCCTTGTTACCCATAGCAGGACTAAATTCAATTGTTGTATTTTGGCGAAATCCATCTACCGGTCCGGTATAGCCAAAAACAGTGTTGTCAAACACATAACTCACAGTAGGATTGGCCGAGGTGAAACCATCATCTTGTACAATATTATTTTGATTTAGTAATGGATCAATTTCAAATAACTTATATTCCAAATTATGAATTATGACACCGGCATCGATTCGGTGAAAGCGATTAAAAGGTCGTGACACCATGGCGGCAAATCCAAAATGACGCATTCGGGCTGTTAATTCTGTGAGTGTATTAATTTCATTTATAGAGTATCCAGCAAAAAAGAAATCTGCTTGGTGGAATAAAGTGAAATAGTAATCCATCCGTTTTTTTAGGTAGCCGTAATTCAAATAGTAATCACTATTAGATAATGAAATCTGGGATTGCATAGCCGCAGATATTTGGTGATCACCCATCATATCGCTCCAATACATCACAATTAATCCCTGATGGCCAAATACATTATTGTACCCATACTGTCCTTGTGCCACATCTAAGCTGAAAAGAGTTTTGTAAACCTGAGGAATATATTCTCCATTATCTTTTCTGTAGACTGAATCTGGCTTGGACTCCAATGGTTTATTATCTAAAGATTGATTATTGTTATAATGCTCAAATTCCCAGGCAAAAATATATGTCGAGAAATCGGTAGTATTGGCGTCACTTCCTCTTCTTTTATGTTTTCTTAAGTCAACAAGTTCTTCTTTATCATTTTCTTCCCGGTTTAAGATAAAATTAGTAGGAGAAAGCTCAGTAGAATCCAAACTGAGCGGGTTATTTATACGATAAACATCCCAGCCCAGCCCGGAATATCCAGTAAATACCATTGTTGCATCATCTTGGGTTAGGCTTAATTGAAAAAGCCCTGTGAGTAAATTTGTAACTGCTTGGGATTCATTTGTATTGAAATCATGGCGAAAAAGATTCCATGTACCCTGGTAATCTGAAGTATAAAACAGTTTATTATCCGTATGGGCAAAAATCGGATAATTTTCATTATAATTGGTATCGGTGATACGAGATACGTTCCCAGATAAAACATCAATAGTATAAATATCCTTTTGATCGTATTTATGATTAATCATGTCTTTGGCAGTAGTTTTACCGTTATTACTTAGCCCGCCACGGTCCGATACAAAAGCAATCATTTTACCATCTGGGCTCCAAGACGGTTCGGTATCAGAAAAGATATCATTGGTTATATTTATTTGTTCTTCATTATCAAGATTATAGATATAAATGTCGCTGGCGCCACCTTCATTCCCAACAAAAGCCAACTGTTTCCCATCTGGACTCCAAGATGCGGTGAAAACACCATCCAATTCAAAAACTATTTTCTTCTGCTTACCTTTATCTACATCAATTAAATAGAGGGCATCATGTGCACCAGATTTGGCTGCAAGCACAATTCTTTTGCTGTCTGGAGACCAACTAATTCCAGGCTGAAGAAATTTCAATTCTTCAAAATTGATCGATCGGCTTCCTTTGATTAACCGCTTGATTTTTTTCCCTGTCACAACATCCAAAATATAGATATCCATATATCCTGACCGATCAGATAATACTGCAATTTTACTTCCATCAGGAGAAATGGTGGGTGAAACATTATAAAAGTTCTTTTCTTTTTTGTGATCAGTTAGCCGTTTAGCAATATCCTTGACTTCATCTCTTCCAGCCACATCGGGGTAATATTCCTTCTTAATATATGAATGCCATTGTTCAGTTAATTCTTCAAAGTCCATGCCAAGCGCTTCTTTAAATCCTGCTTCTGCTGTTCCTCTCAGTTTCATCGCTTGAAATACTTCGCCGATTTTTTCACGACCGTATTTGGCGGCAATAAACCGCCAAACTGACTGACCACCTTTATACGCTAAAAAGTATTCTAGTTCACGTATGGTTGGGATACGTTCATTGATGGCTAAATCACGGATTGTCATATCCGCTTGTGTATCCCAATTTGAAGATAGGTATTCTGCTAATCCTTCATTTGCCCACAATGGGATTTGGAGCCTTATTTGACCCGAAATCACATTTTGCATTCTTCCCCCATATACTAAATCATTTATCATTGCGTGGACCAATTCATGATGAATAACATGGCGAAATGCAGCATAATCCCCTTCAAAAGGAATGACAATCCGATTTTTGAATAATTCCGTTACACCGCCAATCCCTTCCTGCATGTACTGTGCAATTACATTTGTCTGTTGAAATTCATTGTGGGAATGGTAAACAATAATGGGAACTCGTTTTTTTAAATTCCAGCGCAGGTGTTTTGCAATTTGTTCGTAAGCCTCGCCAGCAGCTGCCATTGTAAAATGTGCTAATTCAATTTCATCGCCGTAATAGTAAATATCAAATTGAGGTGATGAGATATAATTCCAATCAAAATCCCTGTATTGTACTTTATTTTGACCGAAGGAGGTTTGTGCGCTGAGCATCGATGATGCTACAAAGATGATGAGGAAAATAATGCGTATCATACTATTATATATTTGAATTTAATTCGTTAGTTCCTGAATTTCGACGATATTAAACAAAAAATGTTAAAAAGTAATTAAATTAATTTTTCCAGTTTCAAGATTGACTGTCCCCTCGATAAAACAGTATTTTAACCTATATGGATTTGCCAGTCTATTTTATTTCCGACATACATTTAATGCTGGAAAGAACAGAATCTGAGGGAAAACGACAAGATATACTGTTCAAATTTTTACATCATATAAAAAAATCTGGTGGTACGCTTGTAATTAATGGTGACCTTTTTGATTTCTATTTTGAATACAAAGATGTGATACCCAAAGTATTTTTTCCGTTTTACCACGAAATATTAAAATTACGTGAGGAAGGGATAAAAGTACATTTTATTCTTGGAAATCATGATTATTGGGTCCGTGATTTCATTACCGAAACCCTGTTTGATCATACTTATTTTTCGGATACAACTTTTGACCTTAATGGTAAAAAGTTTTACGTGACCCATGGGGATGGTTATTTATCGTGGGACAAAGGTTATCGACTATTAAAAAGATTGCTTCATTCCCGTTTATTTATTTGGACCTACAGGATGCTCCATCCGCGACTGGGATATAGGATTGGTGAGTGGGTTTCTAAAAAGGGAAAACATTATGATCATTCCAAGGAATACAACAAAAAGATATTAGATGAAATGTCGATTCATGCCCAAAAACGGTTGGAAAAAGGGTTTGATTATTTTATTACCGGCCATTACCACCAAGCAAAGGAATTAACACTTAATGGTGGTAAATTATTTATTCTTGGAGACTGGCTAAGCTTTTTTTCTTATGCAATATTTGACGGCCATGATCTGAAATTAAAATTTTGGAGAAATCATGAAACGCCATAATCTCACCATTATCATTCTTTCTTTATTCCTTTTTCTTGAGGGGTGTTCCATGTTAAAGAAATTCTGGCCAGGAGAGGATGAGCAAGGTGACATTACTTTTGAGTTGATTCAAAAACTTAGAACAGATTTCAATGAAGGGAAACTCCAAGCCATTGAAGAAATGATTGCGATTTATAATGATACAAATCAACCATTTGAAGTACGGATAGCTGCAGGAAAAGCACTAGCGGAAAGCCAACACCCTACAGCTTTAAATGCCATTACTGAAACGGTGGGTGAAGCAGCCGCTTTAGATGTGACTTTCATGGTGGCCTCGATCGAGTTATTAGCCGAATTCAAAGATGACCCTCGAGCTGCAGACGCCATGGTAGAGGCCATGAATAAAGTCGAAGAAAAGACCAATTCGTTGCAAATGGCACTGGTTCAGAATTTAAATAAAGTCCGCACCAAAGATCAGGTTCTTGCATTGCTAGACCTATACGAAATTAGCCGAAATAATTATAATCGGACTGAAAGACTTCTGACAGAAACACTGGGTGCATTAGGTACTGATGAAGTGGTTCCTATTCTTACACAAATTTCAAGGGATCCAAATGTGAATCTGGGCATTCGCAATCGTGCATTAGAGATTCTTGGGAAAAAAGACCCATCCCAAGTAGCTGGTGCCTTTGCAGAATTATTGGGTGACCCTCAAACTAATTTAGAAGTTCAGGATTTCGCTTTAAATACTATGAAAGGTGTGAAGGAAGAAAATCTAATCCTTGCACTACTGCAAACTTATCGTTCAGGCAAAGACCAATATTACAACTTACTGAATACGCTCCTGGAAGCACTGGGTGAATTCAAGGATCCCAGTATTCAAAAAGCAGTAAAAGAAATTGCCATGAATGATGCCTACCCTCAGGATATTCGTGTCAAGG
>ENA-UPTF01000759-UPTF01000759.1-marine-metagenome-genome-assembly--contig:-NODE-759-length-21898-cov-11.078411_pt1 | contig 21898 bp, 22 predicted proteins | sample MGYA00238166_ERZ767019 | MGnify/ENA primary metagenome ERZ767019 (study PRJEB28930, sample SAMN06266391) | marine metagenome | isolation source: Sea water from 250 m depth | place: Atlantic Ocean... | reverse complement strand
GTGGAAAAATTTAAAACTATAAAATCAGTTGCCGAAGCAGATAGTCAAACGATCCTAAAATTATGGGAAGGTCTTGGGTATTATTCAAGATGTAAGAATTTTCATAATGCCTGCAAAATAATTGTTAAAGATTTTATTGGTGAGATCCCTTTAGACTATCAAAAGTTTCGATCGTTACCAGGTGTGGGGGACTATACTGCATCCGCAGTGTTCTCAATAGGTTTAAAACAGAATTATCCAGCTCTTGATGTAAATGTTAGAAGAGTAATGGCTAGAGTATTAAGAATAAAAAATATCACCAAACGAAACAACAAACGTATTTATAACACACTAATCAAATGGATGGATAGAGAACGTCCTGGTGATATAAATCAGGCATTGATGGATTTAGCGAATAGGATTTGTTGTGTTGACCATGCACTATGTAGTACTTGTCCAATTGATGAGATATGTATGGCTAATAAAATGTCTATTCCAGAGTCATATCCGGCAAGGATGAAAAAAAAGGTAATACCACATAAAGAGTTTGTAGCTGGTATCATTTGGCAGGGAAATAAATTTCTCATTACAAAGCGGAAAGAAAATGCACTACTTGGTGGGTTATGGGAATTTCCTGGGGTGGAAATTGTATCTAGTGAAACACCAATAGGATCATTAAGGCGTAAAATCAAAGAAGAATGGGCCATAGATATTAATATAAAAAAGAAAGTAGGGCATATTAAACATGCTTATTCGCACTTCAAAATAACGCTAACACTCTATCAATGCCAGACCCAGGGATCTGTTAAAACTATGAACAGGGAATACAGGTGGATTACACCTGCAGAAATAAAAATTTTTCCATTTCCAAAATCAAATCATAAACTTTTTAATGTACTTAATAGTAATGGCTGGAATGTATAAAACATTAGTATCAATTATTCTTTGGCCGATTTTTATGTCACTGTTTGTGTTAGGCGTAGGAGGGTATTTCATTCTCACAACCTTTATTTCCTTGCAGCAAGCGCACTTATATATGAAGTGGTTCTGTAGAATTTGCCTTTTTACTGCAGGACAAATATTACGTGTTGAGGGCAATATCCCCAAGAAAGAGAAACAACCTTATATATATATGTTTAACCATGAATCTATGTTTGATCATTTTATGATCGTCGCAGCTACTAGTCATTATCTTACCGGAGTTGCCGCAGAAGATCAATACTCATACCCGGTTTATGGAGCAGGATTAAGACGCTATAAAGCCATTCCTATCAAACGTGAAAAATTAAAGGACGCTATTCATAGCCTTGATGCTGCTGAATCTGTAATAAAGAATGGTATTTCATTATTAATAGCTCCTGAAGGTACACGAACAATTACGGGGACAATGAGGCCATTCAAGAAAGGACCTTTCCATTTAGCAAAAAATACAAAAGCAACCATTATACCTGTAGCATTGAAAGACGCATGGAGAGCTAAGCCCAAGACAGACTGGCGATTGCGGCCTGGTATAATTACCGTCAGGTTTGGTGATCCTGTATTAGCTATAGATTATGAAAAGTTAACATTACAGGAACTAAGTGATCATATCAGAAACCAATTAACATATTTAATTGCAAAAAAATAGAGTTATCAATAATGATAGAAGTATTTCAGTTTGATATAAATCTTTTGAACATAGTGCAATCACTTATTGGTTTTTTTCTATCAATTGCTCTGTTGCAATCTGGTTTGGATAAAATTATCGACCGTAAGGGAAACCTTGAATGGCTGAGTGGTCATTTTTCTAATTCACCATTACGAGGATTAGTACCTTTATTACTAAATGTAGTTACTGTCCTTGAAATATTTGCAGGTTCCTGTACTTTAATTGGATCGTTTGTGAATCTTGTAAATGGTAACAATATGTTGCTTACTGCTGGATTACTGGTCGCTGCATTGAATTTTTTAGCACTTTTCTTTGGACAGCGTATAGCCAAGGATTATGAAGGTGCTGCAGTGCTTGTTAATTATTTTATTTTGAATGTACTCGGCTTATTATCATTGGCTCATTAATCCCGATCTGGTGATTTCCTTTGCAAGACAAATCAAGATGTAAATTTATTACGTAGGCATATAATCATTGAAAGATCAATATCTTTTAAGTAAGAAAGTAATATTTTTAAATCACGGTTCATTCGGTGCTTGCCCAAAACCAGTGTTTGAAGATTACCAGCGCTGGCAAACCTTATTGGAAAAACAACCAGTGCAATTTATGGCCCATGATATTTATAAATACCTTCAGCAGGCTCGGGACGAACTAGGTTCCTTTGTTGGCTGTAAAGGGGACGATTTATTTTTTGTTCCGAATCCAACTACCGCGATTAATACAGTCATTCGCAGTTTGAATTTAGAACCCGGATTTGAAGTGCTGTCTTCTGACCATGAATATGGGTCATTAATTAGGGCTTGGGAATGGTTTTCAAAAGAAAAGGGCTATTTCTTTGTCCAAAATAACCTCCCGGTCCCAATGACATCACATCAGGATTTTGTTGATAATTTTTGGAAAGGGGTAACAAAAAAAACAAAGATTATTTTTTTAAGTCATATTACAAGTTCAACAGGTTTGATATTTCCTATCCAAGATATCTGTAAAAGAGCGAGGACAGAAGGGATAATGACTATTATAGATGGAGCACATGTCCCAGGCCATATCAAATTGAATATTGAAACGATTAATCCAGACATTTATACAGGTGCTTGCCATAAATGGCTAAGTGCACCAAAAGGATCAACATTTCTTTATGTGAAAAGAGAATTGCAGGAAATCATCAGTCCACTTATTGTGAGCTGGGGGAATGATGTTGATCCATCACCAATTCATTTTTTAAATGAAAATCAATATCAGGGCACCCGGGATCCAAGTGCATTTTTAGCCGTACCTGCCGCCATAAAGTTTCAGCATGATAATGACTGGGGGTTTGTACAATTAAGATGTAGAAACCTTACCAGACAAACACGTGATCAATTGTATATGATGATTGAAACAGAACCTATCTGCCCGAACACAGAGGAATGGTTAGCGCAAATGGCCAGTATTGAACTACCAGTTAACGATATAATATCTTTCAAAAATAGATTGTTGTCAGATTACAATATTGAAATTCCGATATTTGAATGGAAAGGTAGAAATCTGTTACGTTTATCAATTAATGCCTATAATGATGAAAAAGACGCAGACAGATTAATTAACGCAATTAAAGAACTTATATAACCATGGCCCGAAAATATAATCCAAGAAAATATTAAAATATTATAGATTGATATCATATACCAACTTGCGATAATGCATATTGCCAGTGCTTTAGCTTCTTTTCTCTAGTTACCGTTTTCATTCTTGGCTCGAAGATTTCACCGCACTCCGTGCCTACAGATAAGTAGTTTCCTGTATTTTGCTTGTGTAGTAATTGCGATACGCCGATTGCGGTACGGTCTATCAAAGAAATATGTCCAACATTGATCATAAGCATATCTGCGATGAATTGTAACAATGGCGCTCTTGCGCCTCCTCCGCTTGCTGTGAGCATCTCAGGTAGTGAATTCTTTAGATCCATTTGTTTAATAATATCGTGTACCAGAAATCCAATTGATTCCATTGCAGCTCGTATGATTTCATCTTTTTTTGCATTCTCAAGACCTATTTTTACCATACCTAACCCACTTTTCCAATACGGTGCTGCTATGCCTGTAACACCTGGTATAAAAATACCATTTGTGCTTTTATCCATACACCGTTCGTCCCAAACCATGTCTTTATGATCAATATTTAATTCTTTTTCCAGCCAATAAAATAGAGAGTTACACGCGTTAATAGTGCCCTCTAACATGAAAATCATCTTTTCTTGATCTGAATTAAGAACACTAGTTAATAGGTTTGGAACAATAACTGGATTTTTACCTGTATTAACACAGACCGATCCTGAGGTACCAAAGTTGAGTGAAATACTACCTGAATCCCAGCCTCCTTGCCCTAAAAGCGCTGCTTGTTGATCACCAATAACCACATTTAATGGAATACTCATACCATTAATTGTCATTTTTCCAAATGACTGAACATTGTTGAATAGAGGAAGTAATGATTCATTTGGAAAATTGAAGAGCTTGCAAAGAGCACTACTCCATTTGAGATTTTTCAAATCAAGCAATTGAGTTCTACAAGCAATAGAATAATCGATAGCTAATGTATTCGTTAAGTAGTGTGTAAGAAATGTGCTCAGTGGTCCGAAACATGTTTTTTGCTTCAGGACTAATTTCTTGAGAATTGGATCATTTTTAGTAAAATGTAAGTATTTTGCACCTCCGAAGTGTGCACTAAATGGTGTTCCCGTAATATTAAATATTCTATCAGATTCATTTGCCATATCCGCAACAATGTCATGTGCACGATCGTCCTGCCAACTGATAGCTGCTGTCAAAGGTTTTTTTGTACTTTTATCCCAGAAAAGGAATGTAGAACGCTGGACCGCTAATCCTGCTGAAGATATATGCCCCCCCATGTGTTGTGAATAGTTTATAGCCTTTTTAGTGAGTTCTTTACAAGATCGGGCGATTTCTAGAGCGTCTGATTGCACTTGATGATCTTCCGGATACTCAAGCGAATGTTTGATACGATCCTTGAAAGAAATATCTAAGTTTTCATCGAATAGGAATGCTTTTGTTGAAGATGTGCCCTGATCTAATACAAGATAATAGCTTGGGCTAGATCTTTTTGACAAATTTAATCGGATACAGTAGTATTGTAAATCTCTTCGAATTCCGTGGTTGGTAACATGTGAATAGCATCCCAAGTAAGCTTTGTACATACGCGAGCGCATATTTGACATCCAATGCATTCATCAAAACGCACTTGTACTGGCGGAATTGGAATACCATATTTTTCCATTGCCACTGGTTCAATACAATCGACAGGACAAAAAGGTACGCACACCTGACAGCCCGTGCAGTTGTCTTCATCCACAACTGCAATCAATTTTGGTTTTTTCTTTTTAAAATTGACTTTTTCTGCTGGCTCTGGAACTGTTTTGTAATGTTCGTATTTGTAAGAGTCTGCCATTATTATTTTCCCAAAAGATTGTGAAATTATAACCTTAGTTCAGATTAGACAATATATTATCCAAAACCATTTCTTCATTGGAATAAATGCTTCTAAATTCCAGCCTTTGGAACTGAATAATAAATAAGTAGGAGACCACTAATGACTTATATTATTGCTGAACCGTGTGTTGGAACCTGCGATACAGCCTGCGTAGAAGTATGCCCAGTTGATTGTATCCATGGACCAGAAGATAAATCTGGAGCTGGCGCTGAGGCGAAAGCAGATGGATTTGACCCCGATGGGAAACAGCTTTATATAGATCCAGAGGAATGTATTGATTGCGGTGCTTGCGAACCGGAATGCCCAGTAGAAGCAATATTTGAAGAAAGTGAAGTCCCTGAGGAATGGAGTAAATACACAAAAATTAATTACGAATGGTTTGGGCAAGAATTCCCCGGTTAAACTATATTTCAAATTTTTTATCCTACGGCTGTTGATATCAACAGCCGTTTTTTTCTCCCAGTAATAAAGTATGAAAAAATCTGAAGTTTTAACACTTTTACAATCAATACAATATCCTGGATTTAGCCGTGATATTGTATCCTTTGGTATGGTTAAAAATGTAAATGTTGGTAAAGATAATGTAATAATTGAACTAGCTATAAAAACCCAAAATGATGAAAAAAAGAAAACAGTGGTTGATGAAATTGAGAATAAATTATCTCCATATTTTAAACAAGTTGATATTAAGATTACTGCTGATGGGTCCCATCAGGGACCACCAGCGCAATCATCACAGTCTCCGGTTCAACAGAAATTTAATCTGGATCATATTAAAAATGTGATTGCAGTAGCTTCAGGAAAAGGAGGAGTCGGTAAATCAACTATAGCTGCAAATATAGCTTTAGCGTTGAAAGAAAAAAAATACAAGGTGGGATTACTTGACCTAGATATTTATGGCCCTTCATTACCGATAATACTTGGATTCAATGAAAGTCCAAAAATGACACAAGATCGTAAAATAATCCCTTTTGATCAATATGGTTTAAAAGTAATGAGCTTTGGATTTATTAGTGGAAATGAAACACCTGTAATTTGGCGAGGACCACTGGTAAGTCGCATGACCGAACAATTTTTCAATGATGTTGCCTGGGATAAATTGGATTTTCTAATACTTGACCTTCCACCTGGGACAGGTGATATACAATTGACACTTACCCAAAAACTTCGTATGGCTGGTGCAGTAATAGTTACAACACCTCAGGATATAGCTTTAGCGGATGTACGTAAGGGTGCCGATATGTTCCGTAAAGTGCAAACCCCTCTTCTTGGTGTTGTTGAGAACATGTCTGGATTACAATTGAAAGGAAGAGTAAAAAATTCAGATGGAATTGCCCAAAAGAACTTAAGCGTGGTCTTTCAAGAAGGGGTAAATAAAGAAGTAACTACTGACTTAGAAGGGAATTTTTCTTTCCCGATCGATTTATTCAAAACAGGGGGTGGTGCTGAAGAAAGTAAACGGCTTGGGGTGCCATTGCTTGGCAGAATACCTATATCAATGGAAGTAATGTCTGCTACGGATGGAGGCAAGCCTATAATCTTAAGTAATCCACAATCAACTGTATCCGAAATATTCAGGGATATCGCGAAAAAAATTATTTCCCATTTAGGAAATTAAATATTGAATAAATAATGTCAGCATATCTTGCCGAGATATTGGCACTTACTTTTACTGGGTTCGCTGCTGTTTATCCACTTTTACTTTGGCTCACGCCACGTAAGTTAATTGACGGTGGTTTTTATAGGTTTAATCAAGGAATGGTATCAATAGTAGGTGCTCTTGGCATATTATTCTTTTTTCTTTCCAATGCAGACCAAGCACATTTGATTAAGGGATTAATATGGATAGTCGTTCAACTTTTTATTACGGCGATTTACTGGAATTCAAAACGCATCAATAATTTTGTAATATCTATTCCATCAATTATAGGCATTTTATTCTTGGTAATTATGAATGTTGCACTCATTCCCTACAATATAAGCATCATTAATCATTTTATAATAATAATTGGCCATACTGTTTTAGCAGCATCATTTTTTGCAATGATTCTTGGTCACTGGTATCTGAATGTTATCCAGTTGCCCATTCGCTTACTCCGCAACAGTGTGATATTATTATGGATATTTTTATGTATCCGCGCAATTTGGAATTGTTATGGTATTCTAATTTTTGAGGTAGAGGATATTTATGGAATTATGCAATCATTGGGAAGTTTTTTATGGACATATGAAGGCTTTTTATTATCTGTTGCTATATTTTTTGGTGTACTAGTACCGTTTGTGTTAAATGGCTTTATTTGGCACACAATTCAAATCCAATCCACCCAAAGCGCAACGGGTCTTCTTTATGTATCAGTTGTAGCGGTTATTTTTGGTGATCTATTATATAAAAATTTTACATTCCAATTTGGATTAATCCTTTGATATATCCTTATTTCTTTTGTGAGCTTTGTAATGCCAAACATGCATTGATAGAGATAGTTGATTGTAAACATGGTAAGGACCAATTGTCTTGGAATAATTATAATGAATTCAATAAATGTCCAGCATGTAGTGGATCGCATTTTTACCGGCAAAAGGACTTTAATAGATTATTGGGATGTGGAATAATACTTTTTGGTATTTTATTAGTTCCTATTACCTATGGTATCAGTCTTGCAATCGTAGCTTTAGTAGATTGGTTTTTATATAATCGGGTTCCAGATACTATTGTTTGTTACAAGTGTAAGGGAGAATTCTTCGGCATACAATCAATCCCGAAAAATATCACTTCTTTTGATCATCATATTGCCGAATTATATGAGGAACCATCTTAACCAAAGGTCGTTAGTTCTATACTAATTATAAAAAGACAATTTATTGAATAAAGGATTACTGAGGAGGTAACTTCGCCCGCGTATTTTAGTGCGACCCTAGAATAACCAATGCCTATAGAGAATATAGAAGATAGTATTATAATTAAGAATAATATACCAAAGCATATAGCCATTATAATGGATGGTAATGGGCGTTGGGCGAAAGAGCATTCTTTACCGCGAATTGCTGGTCATAAAGAAGGCATTGATTCAGTACGCGCCATAACCAAACAATGTGGTGATATAGGTGTCAAACATTTATCATTATATACTTTTTCTTCTGAGAATTGGCATCGGCCAAAAAATGAAGTTAAAGCTCTAATGAGGCTTTTACTTTTGACTATTAGACGTGAAATAAAAGATCTGAATAAAAATAATGTTCGTTTAAGTACTATTGGCAATATGGATGATTTACCCGATGATGCAAGAAAGGGAATGGAAGAAGGTTTAAAAATAACAGAGAACAATTCAGGATTAAATTTAATCCTTGCGCTAAGTTACGGTGGGAGACAGGAAATATTAAAAATGGTACAATCAATCGCAATTAAAGCCGTAAAAGGAGAAATTGAACCGGAGAAACTTAGTGAGAGTGATATTATAAACGAACTTGATACAGCTAAAATACCAGATCCTGACTTATTGATTCGTACAGGAGGTGAACAGAGAATTAGCAATTTTCTACTTTGGCAAATTGCTTACTCGGAAATTTATGTAACGGATACATATTGGCCAGAATTTAGAGAAAAGGAATTATTGGATGCCGTAGCAGATTTTCAGGATCGCGAGCGACGGTTTGGTCATATTAGCGAACAATTGGACAAAACATGACTAATAGAATTTCAATAGTCTATTTTATAATATTAAGCAGTGTGATTCAAATTAGTGCCCAGCAAGAAGTAACATTGCTTGGCGTGGACGTTGATGGCAACAAACTTGCTTCAGAGACGATGATTCGCTATACAGCTGGACTCCGACAGAATGAGGTAATTAACGTAGCAGATTTCTCGAGAGCAGTTAAACGACTCTGGCAATTAGGTTTGTTTGAAGATGTTCAGATTAAAATTGATAAAGAAACAACCGACGGTTTTTTCATAACAATCCAAGTTCAGGAAACACCAATTCTAGGCACTGTATATTATAAGGGGAATAAAAAACTGAAGGATAAACAGCTTCAGGATGAATTAGAGTTTTATTTAGGCCAGCGTATAAAACCTCATGTACTTGTGGAGTCAATCACCAAACTAAAAGATTTTTACGCAGAGGACGGTTTCCTGCTTGCTGAAGTTGAAGCTACGCTGGTTGATCCTGAAGGTACAATTGATGATCCAAAATCTGATAAGGATACACACAAACAGGATCTAACGAAAGACATTCTATTTACAATCAAGGAAAATGATAAGGTAAAGATTAATAAAATTCTATTTCAAGGTAATGATTCTTATTCTGATTTCCGTTTACGCCGCGTACTTAAAGAAACAAAACAGCAACGATGGTATTTATTTTGGCGATCTTATTTTGATGGAAAGAAATTTGATGAAGACAAGCTGGCTTTAGAAACGTTTTACCGAAATAACGGCTACCGCGATTTTACCATTGTGTCTGATACGACTTCGGTTAACGATGAACAAAAACGTATGGATATAGTTATTAGCGTAATTGAAGGTCCCCGCTATCGCTACAGAAATTTTTCCTGGGATGGCAATACATTATTTAGTAATAAAATATTAAATAGAGCCCTTAACCTGAAACGCGGTGATTATTTTAATGAAGAAGAGTTTAATGCAGCAGTTTATAATAATATGCAAGGATTGTATATGGATCGAGGTTACATATACAGCCGTGTTGATCCTCAATTCACTCCTGTTGATGAAGATTCATTAGATATTCATTTCCCAATAGTAGAAAATCACCAAATAAAAGTGCGTAATATTTCTATCGCGGGTAATGATCACACCCGTGAAAATATTATTCGCAGGGAATTAAATATATACCCGGGAGATATTTTCAATCGAGAAATGTTAATCCGTAGCCAGAGAAATTTATTGCGATTAAATTATTTTTCTAATGTAGTGCCGGATGTGGCCCCTGCTGATGAAGATGAAGTCGATTTGGAAATTATAGTGGAAGAAAAATCAGCGGATCGTGCTAATGCCAATATGGGTTACAGTGGCGTATATGGATTATCAGGGGGTGTTGGAGTAGAATTTGCCAATTTTCGAGGCTTGGGTCAACAATTCATGATCAGTTATAATATTGGTTCACGGTATAATTTTTATTCTTCTCAACCAACTTCTCAATTCAAGAGTTTTAGTATGAGCTTTGTGGACCCTATGATATTTGACACACCAAATAGGGTAGGGTTTTCATTCTATTCTACGTTTCGGGGGCAGGGAACAAGCTATTATTTTCCCCTTGATTTGAAAATGGTCGGTGGTTCAGTACAATGGGGACGACGGTTTAAATGGCCGGATGATTATTTTCGCGGTTATTGGGTATTAAGGACAATGAAAAAGACTTATGAAGGCACTCAAGAAGAACTGGATCAATATGTTAACGGAATGAATACTACCATAGGAAATAGCATCACGCAAGTCGTAACAAGAGACAATCGAGATCACCACGAGTTTCCAACACGTGGATCCAAATTTACATGGGAATCAACTTTCTCTGGAAATATCCTTGGTGGCAATGAGGACTTTTTTAAACATTTATTGAATTTCGAATGGTTTTCGCCTACATTCTGGAAATTCGTATTGACGAGTTCCTTCAAAATTGGTGTAATCCAAACGCTGGAAAATTTAGATAACCAAAGATCAATAATTCCCTTTGATGAAAAATTTATAATGGGTGGCAATGGAATGCCTTATGGAAATATGCTTAGAGGATATCCAGATAATTCTATAAGTCCGGGGCCTACAGGTGGGAATGCTTTATTACGCTCAGTTACAGAATTTCGTGTTCCGATTTCAGAAAACCCTGTAATTTATGGTTTGGTGTTCGCCGAAATGGGAAATGTATGGAATACTGTAAGCATGACGGAATCATTTGATATCCCGCGGGATGGAGCATTTTCATTGAAAAGATCTGCCGGCGTTGGTATAAGATTTTATATGCCTATGATGGGTGTATTGGGATTTGATATGGGTTATGGATTTGATGTGATTGATAATACCGGCGAAAAACCAGGTTGGAATTATACCATCATATTTGGCAATGTATTTTAGTAACAGTAAATAAAAAAGAGGTATCATAATGCGAAAATTATTATTTGGATTAATAGTTCTAATAGTAACTACACCTAATATTTTCTCACAAAGTAAGATCGGTTTTGTACAATCCGATCGTATTCGAGCTGAACTTGAGGAATTCAAGGATGCTGAATCGCAGTTACAGATGGAATTCCGAAAAGTGCAGTTTGAATATCAAACAATGCTTATGAGTTTAGACAGTATGAAAAAATCGTATGAAACTCAGCGCCTCATGAGCTCTCCGGAGTGGCGTAGAGAAAAAGAGCAGGAAATAGCGGGACGAGAACAAACAATTCAGGCATTCCAGGCACAAAAAGTTGGGCCGGAGGGTGAACTTTATAAGAAACAGGCTCAGATGGAATTTGAGATATTAAGTAAAGTAAAACGCGCAGTCGATAAAGTAGCCGCCACTAAAGAATATGATTTTATTATTGATGGATCAGTTTCACTTCTTTTTGGTAACCCTACGTATGATTTGACTGATGATGTTCTTTATGAATTAAGAAAATATAGCCTACCTGAAGAAAACTAAAATTACTAGCACGTTTGGTAACATTATCAGAACTTGCAGCCCTTGTTAATGGGAAAATAATTGGCGATCCTACTATGGTAATAACTGGTGTATCAGAAATTCATAATGGGCGTGAATCTACTATAACGTTTTTAGGAAATTTAAAATATAAGAAATACTTACAAACTACTGATGCATCCGCTGTAGTTGTTTCTGAAGCATCTTTACTAGATAATAAACCTGGTATTGTCCATCATAATCCACAATTAGCAATTGCTAAAATTCTTGGCGAGTTTACACCCAAAATTCAATACACGAAGGGCGTTAATGAAAATGCCTATGTTAATTCAAAAGCTAAGATAGGAAATAATGTAACCATTGGAGCATTTTCTGTTATTGAACCTGGAGTCATTATCGGTGATCATTCGAATATTGGTTCACACACAGTAATTGGCCAAAAAACTATTATTGGCAGAAATTGTAATATATTTTCAAATATACATATTTACCATGGCACCAATATAGGTGACAATGCCATAATCCACAGTGGCACAGTTATAGGTAGTGATGGTTTTGGTTTTGTCACAGATAAAGATATAAATCATAAAATACCTCAGAATGGTAATGTGATTATCGGAAATGATGTTGAGATTGGGGCTAATAGTGCTATTGATCGGGGCACGATAGGAGATACTGTAATAGAAGATCAGTGTAAATTGGATAATCATGTGCATTTGGCGCATAATGTACGTTTGGGTAAAGGATGTTTGTTAACTGCGGCAGTAACTATTGCTGGTAGCGTAGAGGTTGGTGAATTTTGTATATTTGCAGGGCATGTTGGCGTCGCTCCTCATGTGAAAATTGGTGCACGGTCCATACTAGCAGCAAAAACGGGTGTTTCAAAATCATTAATAGGGGGTAAAGTGTACGCAGGGATGCCAGCACGTGAAATAAGAGAACAACATAAGCGAGAAGCTGTATATTCAGAGGTAGTCAGGATACATAAGAGACTAAAAAAACTCGAAGCATGACAATAAGAAACCGTAAACAAAGAACTATTAGTGCACCGGTAGCATGTACTGGTGTTGGGTTGCATACTGGTGTAGAGAGCACTATTACTTTTAAACCTGCACCTGTGGATTATGGTATTCGGTTTGCTAGAACAGATATTAATGGTAGTACTGCAATAAAAGCTGATATTGATCATGTAGTAGATATTTCCCGTGGTACAACCATTGGGCAGAATGGTGTAAGGATACATACAGTTGAACATGCTTTGGCTGCGGTATCAGGTTTGCGAATTGACAATGTACTCATTGAATTAACAGCCAAAGAAGCACCTGTTATGGATGGCAGTGCCAAAGATTTTGTTGAGGCATTACATTCTGTAAAATTTATCCAACAAGATGTTGATCGAAATGTATTGAATATCAGCAGACCAGTTGTTTATTCCGACCCAGATAAAGAGATAGATATCCACGTAGTTCCTGCGGATAGTTTTAGAGTTACGTTTCTTGTTGAGTATCCTTTACCCGCACTAGGAACACAATACGAAGCAATCTATAATATGGAAGAAGACTTTGCTCGTGATGTGGCTCCGGCAAGAACTTTTTGTTTTTTAAGTGAAGTAGAAGAGTTAAGAGAAAAGGGATTGATAAAAGGCGGTAGCCTGGCGAATGCGGTTGTAATTGTAGATAAAAAAATAGAGCATGGTGAAATTGATCGCCTTCGTGATTTATTTGGAATTGAGGAAAAAGTAATTCAAGGTGCTAACGGTATTCTAAATGGTAAAGTTTTACGTTTTCATAATGAGCCTGTACGACATAAAACTCTGGATCTAATTGGTGATTTAGCATTACTAGGTATTTCAATAAAAGGTCATGTAACTGCCGCACGTAGTGGGCATGCTAGTAATGTAGAATTCGTAAAAATGATTCGGAAAGAATACAGCGACCAATTAGACTAATATTCGGATTTAGATTGTGAATACCAAATCGCAATTTGAAATCCAGGATATTATGAAAATACTTCCCCATCGGTATCCAATGATACTTATTGACCGTATTACGGAAATAACTGAAGGCGTAGGCCTTACAGCAATTAAGAATGTTACGATCAATGAACCTTATTTTGCAGGACATTTTCCCGCTCAACCTGTTATGCCTGCCGTATTAATATTGGAGAGCATGGCACAGGCTGGTGCATTTCTTGTATTAAATACTGTACCCGATCCATTGAAAAAAAACATGTTATTTTCCTCAATAAGTGATTCAAAATTTCGTATCCCGATTGTACCCGGTGACCAAGTAGAAATAAAAATGCAATTAGTAAAAATTCGGCTAGGTGCTGTAAAACTCCGCGGTGATGCATATGTTGATGGAAAATTAGTTGCTGAGGCCAATTTAATGGCTAACATTGTAAACAGAACAGAGGCATAGTATAACTGCATCTATTCATTCTACTGCCCAAGTAAGCGGTGATGCAAGACTTGGCAATAAAGTAACCATTGGAGCATGTACGGTTATAGAGGCTGGTGTAACTATTGGTGATAATTCATCAGTTGGAAATTTTAATACAATTTGCACCGGTACTATAATTGGCGAGAATTGTACAATATTTCACAATTGCAGTATTGGTGAAATACCGCAGGATTTGAAATACAATGGTGAGCAAACTGAAACTACAATAGGTAATAATGTAATAATAAGGGAAAATGTAACTATTAACCGTGGTACAATAGCTTATGGTAATACAACAATTGGTAACAATGTACTGTTAATGGCAGCTACCCATGTAGCTCATGATTGTATTATTAGTGATAATGTGATCATGGCAAATATGGCAACATTAGGCGGCCATGTGGAAATCAAAGAATATGCTTCCTTGGGAGGGGGTGTGCTTGTGCATCAATTTTGTAGAATTGGAGCCCACGTATTTATTGGTGGTGGTTTCCGTGCGGTACAAGATGTACCGCCGTTTATTTTAGCTGCAGGGGACCCATTAAGTTATGGTGGTATCAATTCAATTGGTCTTAAGAGAAGGGGTTTTTCGCTAGAAGCGCGGGCAAACATTAAAAAGGCATATCGGAAATATTTTCGTTCAGATTTACCCAGATCAATTGCACTGGAAAAAATGAAAAAAGAAATGGTAAACTCAACGGAAATTGAAGAAATTATTAATTTTATTGAAACAAGCAAACGCGGAATTATCTAGTATTATTTATGTGTTGGTTTTATGAAGCGATCTATAACAATACTTTTTTTTATATCCCAATATTTATTAGGCCAATTTCCTTCATATGATCTATCAGAAGTTTCTGGAAATAATTTCGTGGCTACAGTTGAACCCCTAATTCGCAGCACATCTTTTTCATTAGGATATCATCAATTCTCAGAGCCTGATTTATCCAGCCGTTTTTCAGTAAATGTTAATGCCGCAGTAGGTACAGAAAATTCAATTTTTGGACTACCGTTAATTCATGGGGCATTATTGGTAACAGATAACCTAATAATCAATGGGATTATAGGTGGGGTCACATCTGATAATGATGTTTTACAATATTCTGGTTATGGTTTTTCGCTATCCCTATCTGATGATGATACATCACAATGGACGGCTGACCTGAGTTTGGCGAAGATGGACGGACCACGGCATCTGCATTGTAGAACAATAGATGCATCCATATCTAAAGCTAGCAAATTCAAAGCATTTCCATTTTTTTTTGGGTTTGGTGTTAATCAATACACAAGCAGAATATTTTATCAAAGTGATGGAGAAATACCAGAAAAAATTTCTGGTTCAGCGAATTATATGTTGTTAGGAAAGATTATTTCATTTTCTAGCTGGAGTGTGGAGACACAGGCGCGTATTAATAATAAAATAACTCAATTTTCTATAAGTTTACATAAAGCCTTCAATTAAGTATGGCAAAACGAATTTCAATACTTGGATCTACAGGGTCAATTGGTGTTAATACATTGGTTGTTATTGATCAGCTCGATGAAGATTTAGAGGTTGTATACCTTTCTGCTTATAAGAATGCAAAAAAGATTATTGAACAAGCAAAAAAGTACCGGCCACAAGCTGTGGCTGTTATTAATCACTCATCCGCTGCAGAAGTTAAAGATGCATTAACTGGAGAAAGTATAGATGTCTTAATGGGCCGAGAAGGTTTGTTAGAAATATCACAAAGAGATGATGTGGATCTATTAATAAATGGACTTGTTGGGTCTGCAGGAATGGAGCCAACTCTGAATGCAATTAAAGTTGGAGTAGATGTTGCCTTAAGTAACAAAGAAAGTCTGGTCATGGCAGGTGATATTATTAATAGGACAAAAGAAAAAACTGGTGCAAGTATATATCCTGTGGATAGTGAACATTCGGCTATATGGCAATGCCTAAGTGGCGAAAAAATTGAAGATGTTCGCAGGATTATATTGACAGGTAGCGGTGGTCCATTTCGAACAAGAGATTTGAAAACATTCTCTGATATTACTGTAAATGAAGCCTTGAATCACCCCAACTGGGACATGGGGAATAAAATTACGATTGACTCAGCAACAATGATGAATAAGGGATTAGAAGTAATTGAAGCGCATTGGTTATTTAATTTTTCTGCGGATGAGATTGATATTATTGTTCATCCCCAATCAATCATTCATTCAATGGTTGAATTCAAAGACAGTTCTGTGAAAGCGCAGATGGGGGTACCAGATATGAAAGTACCGATTCAATATGCCTTGACTTATCCACATCATGCAGCAGCAACTTGGGATGAACTTGATTTAGTGCAGGTTGGACAATTAACATTTGAAGAAAAGGATCTAGATCGCTTTCCTTGCATTGGATTAGCATATGAAGCCTTGCGTTCTGGAGGGACGACTACAGCCGCTCTCAATATTGCCAATGATAATGCTGTTTATAATTTCTTGGAGGATAGAATTAAATTCACCGATATTCCCCGGCTTGTTGAAGAAACATGCGCTGCCCATGATTGGATTGAACATCCAAATTTGGAAGAATTATTAAAACTGGAACTTTGGGCAACAGATTTTGTAAAGAACGCTGTAGAAGCATAAAACCAAGGATAAACATTAATGACTACAATTTTAGCATTTATAATCGTTCTGGGAGTAATTGTGATGGTTCACGAGTTGGGTCATTTTTTCGCAGCACGATCCGTCGGTGTTCGTGTAGACCGGTTTTCGATTGGGTTCCCTCCTCGATTAATGACAATTACATCAGTGCCAAATGGTTTCGAAATAAAATTATTTTTTTATAGAAAAGATCAAGGTGGAAAAATATCCTGGGGACCTATTTATAACTGGGATGTAAAAAAGCCTGGCCGCACTGGCAGCGGTACAGAATATTGTTTTGCGATAATTCCATTGGGGGGGTATGTCAAAATGGCCGGGATGATTGATGAAAGCATGGATGGGACAATCAAAAATAAACCATATGAACTCATGAGTAAACCTGTCTGGGCCCAGATCTGGGTAATGAGTGCCGGGGTAATAATGAATATTTTATTGGCCTTTATCATTTTTACTGGTGTGGTTTGGAATCAAGGTGTACCATCACCAAAAGATGATCCTGTAATTCATAGCCTAATAAATGATATGCCTGCAAAAGATATGGGGTTATTGCCTGGGGACAGGATTCTTGCAGTTGATGATGTACAAATCTCAACATGGACAGAATTATCAACTACTATTCATGCAATGCCCAATACTCCAATCACGCTCACCTATCAGAGAGATGATGTTGAGTATAAACAATCAATTACTACAAGTTTTCAGGTGCAACCTATCAATGGTAGGCTGGATACGCTTGGTGCAATTGGTATAGCGCCGGAATTTACTTATAAACCAATTGGGTTTTTAAAGGCCACCCAGATAGGTGCTACTTCAACTGTAGGGGGACTTGGATTAGTTGTTTTATCCATCAGGATGCTAATTTCGGGTGAAGCATCAGTAAGTGATCTTGGTGGACCAATATTAATTGCTCAAATAGCGGGTGAAACTGCCCGAGCAGGATTGGTATCATTACTTACATTTATGGCAATCATCAGTTGTAATCTGGCATTTATCAATTTCCTGCCTGTTCCAGGGCTAGATGGTGGTCACGTGTTTATTATTTTAGCTGAGTCATTGTTGCGCCGCAAATTTACACTAAAGACTAGGATGATTATCCAGCAGATCGGCATGGCTTTTTTACTACTATTAATGGCTACAGTTATGGTTAATGATATTGGCCGACTTTTTACAAATTAATATCTTTTAGTTTCAACAGCATAGAACCGTATTTCAGTTTGATCCTGATCTGAACAGGTAATCTATTTTTATCATCGCTGAACCAAATCGTCATATCACCTTTATTTTTCAGCAATGTGGTTCCTTCACGAAATGGCTTTACAACTAGACACGGGAATGTACGGGCCATAGTATTAATTGTTTCTTTGGTTTTTGTAATTACTTGGAAAGGAGTGATCTTTTTTCCATCGAATGCCGTGAAATTAATTGTTTCACCTATGATTAGCGGTATCGTACGAAGATAATAAAATAAAGAGTATGAATCGTGCAGAAATTGATCAATTATAACCGTATCGCCATTTGTTATGGCAATCGATTGATCATAATCTATAATCGTGTATGAATCTTTTTTATAATTACCCTGACGAATCTTTTTTGTCAATTTTTTAGTGTACAAATATTTTGAATCCAGCCATGTATCAATCTGATCATTAATAGCGTAAACTGCTCTAAGCGGGAAAGTAGTTTTAGCGATATATCGGATATGTAATTGATGGTGATTATTCATCTCGGCATCATTAACTATTTCCAATGATGCTTGGCCTGCTGTAATCCCTGTAAATGATACATTATAGGTCAATTTTTCTCCAATCTGGAAGGGCCATGCTGATTGTCCATACAATATTGTAAAAATCGATAGAAAAATAATATGGAAAAATTTCATTAACGGATTTTCTTCAATCGATTTTTATGGATCTTATATATCGTTGATCCTCCGGATGGCGGTAAGATGCCAGCATCAATAATTAGATCGATTTCTTCACCAAATTCCTGAATGATCATTGTTGGATTATTCAAGGGCTTGTTCCCATGGCGATTCACACTAGATGAAGTAATAGGATAGCCTATTTTGGCTACGAGATCTGTGCCAAATTGGTGGGTTGGTATTCGAATACCTATTGTATTATCAGGGCCCAGGATCGAAACATGAATTATACCTTCTACTGCAGGAAGTATAAATGTTGTTTTATCACCAATCTTTTTAGTAACTAGATCTATCTCTATATCAGAAAGCCTGGTCCATGATAGCAATTGTTCAAAATCACTTGCAATAACACTCATGGGGCTGTTTCGGCCCTTGATTATATTTATTTTATTGATTGCTTCTTTATTTCTGGCATCAACGCCAAATCCATATAGTGTATCGGTAGGATAAACGATTAATCCACCACGACCTAATACTTCCGCAGCATCATCTAAAATGTTAGCGTTATCTATACTTAAATGTTTTGTCATATTGATTCCGTTTGTGGTGGTTTGGTTTTCCAGCGCCGATGAAACCAGAAATATTGTTCAGGATATTCTGTGATTATTTTTTCCAGCATCAATGTGAAGGATTGCGTTATAGATTCAATATTCGAATTTGAATCGGCTGAAACCGGTAATATATCTAGAACATGGTTATTTGGTTTTTCCAAGTGGCAAGTAACAAAAATCAGGGGTGATCCATATTCCAAGTGGAAACGTGCAGCGCCTTTTGGCGTAGAGGCAGGTAAGTTAAAAAATTTTACAAATATACCTCGTTTTTTTGCATCCTGATCGCTAGCTAAAGTCAAAATATGATTGCTTGCTAATGCATCATACATGAATTCAAGTGATGATTTTCTAGGAATCATCTTTATCCCGGCATTTTCCCGTAGTTGATTTACAAATGTATCCGCGCCAGAATTTTTTTGCTTTTGTCCAACAGCTAGCATTGAATACTTGTTTAGACCAAACCATGCCAGCATGATTTCCCACACACCAAAATGACCTGTGACAAGAATTACCCCCCTTTTTTTAGAGAGTGCTTCATCCAGATACTTTTTCCCATTTACGGTAATATCTGCATCTTGAAAACCCCTTGGAAATGATAAGAATTGCATGGTGTTGCGAATGAAAAATATATAACTATTTTTTAGGATCAATTCTCTTCGCGCTTCAGAATATCTAGGAAATGCTATTGCTATGTTCTTTCGAGCCTCCTTTTGCCTGATTACTAGATGATTATAAAATATCTGGGCCAGTTTATGAGCATACCGATATTGAATAGCTGGGGTCCTTTTTCTTAACCACCCTGAAATCAGCGTTAATGCTTTATGTGTGAGACGGTGTTTACGTGTCATTAATTGAATTCTGTGTATCAGTTTTAACAGAATCTAAGGTAATTTCAAATTGGTCAATATTTAATTCCGGGGAATTTTGATTACACAAAAATATAATAAAGAGTTTTTACGCTTCTTCATCATTCTTTTTGCTGGGTTTTTACACAGTGCTGAACAAAAAGTCTACCGTGTTCCCATTCAAGGCGTTATTGATTTGGGTCTTCCTACATTTATTGAGCGAGTAATACAGGAAGCTGAAAATGACCAAGTTGAAGTTATTATTTTTGATATAGATACTTTTGGTGGACGTGTGGACGCAGCTACACAAATAAAAGATGCTATTCTTGATTCGGATGTACCGACTGTTGCCTTTATTAATCGACGGGCGATATCTGCTGGAGCGTTGATTTCATTATCTTGCGAGACCATATACATGACTGGCGGCGGTACAATTGGTGCTGCCACTGCTGTGGATATGTCTGGTAATAAAGCCTCAGAAAAAGTGATAAGCTATATGCGGGAGGAAATGGCATCCACCGCGGAGAGTCGGGACCGCAATACTGTAATTGCCAAATGTATGGTCGATGAGGAATTATCATTTACCCACGTAGTTATCGATGGTGATTCAGTTGAAGTAACCGATCTAGAAGGACGTAAAGAAGGGAAACTAATCACCCTAACTACCGAACAGGCCCTGATGTTTAAAATGGCTGATGGTACTGCTGAAAATATGGATGAACTATTAGTATCATTAGAACTCAGTGAAGCTACTATAATATCGTTTTCTGAGAACTGGTCTGAGAATCTCGTACGGTTTCTTACTAATCCAGTAGTGGCCTCATTGCTAACAACATTTGGGTTTTTGGGTATATTATTTGAATTACAGAGTCCTGGATGGGGAATACCAGGAACTTTTGGCGCAGTTTGTCTAGCTTTATCTCTAGGAGCATCTGCTATTGTAAGATTAGCCACAATGTCTGATTTGTTAATCGTTATGGTAGGATTGGTTTTATTAGTAGTTGAAGCATTTTTAATTCCTGGTTTTGGTATTGCTGGTGTGGCTGGTATTGGTGTCATCCTCTGGGGCCTATACTTACTATTATTACCAGATGTACCAGTATCAGAAGAAGTTTATCATTCTGCCTTGACTGGATTAACAATCGGAATTATTGGTGGAATTATCGCATTAGTTTTGCTATTTAGAATGGTAACCAAAACGAAATTTTGGACCAAATTAACGTCTCCGGGAGTAGAAAGTCAGGATGAAGGATACAGTACCTCTATCGGGCTTGAAGATATGGTTGGAAAAAGCGGTGTAGCTACTTCAGATTTGAGACCTTCTGGATGGGCCCTTTTGGGAGACCGGAAAATATTTGTTGTAACTGAGGGAGAATTTGTTGATAAAGATCAATCAATTAAAGTTTTATCTGTTGACGGCAATCGAGTGGTTGTGAGAATTAATTCAATTAAATCATAGGAGTGTAAAATGGTTACTTATCTAATGTTGGTTTTTATTCTATTATTTATTCTTTTATTTTTCTATTTCGTCCCTTTGGGGCTCTGGATTCAGGCTATTGTAAGTCTTGGCATGGGACGGATCACAATAATTGATCTTATCCGTATGCGCTTGAGAAAAATACCTCCCCGCCTTATTGTGGATGGAATTATTAATCTGCACAAGGCTGGATTGGAACAAGTTTCCACTCATATGATGGAGACACATCATCTTGCCGGAGGTAACGTTGCAAACGTTGCTTTTTCACTGATTGCAGCGAA
>ENA-UPTF01000758-UPTF01000758.1-marine-metagenome-genome-assembly--contig:-NODE-758-length-21915-cov-3.158897_pt1 | contig 21915 bp, 20 predicted proteins | sample MGYA00238166_ERZ767019 | MGnify/ENA primary metagenome ERZ767019 (study PRJEB28930, sample SAMN06266391) | marine metagenome | isolation source: Sea water from 250 m depth | place: Atlantic Ocean | study... | reverse complement strand
GAAGCCTTTTCTCGATGAGTACCCGGGGCCGGACTCGAACCGGCACGTCCTTACGGACAATGGATTTTAAGTCCATAGTGTCTACCAATTCCACCACCCGGGCTTATCCATTAATGTTACTGAGGCGTCGGCCGGATTCGAACCGGCGAATAACGGTTTTGCAAACCGCCCCCTTAGACCGCTTGGGTACGACGCCATGAACATTTGTCATGATTTCTTCAGCAAAATTTACGCTATCCACTCAGGTCGAACAATCCGCCTTTTTCATTAAAACCTGCCGTGGTTCAATTAAATTTCATCATGGACCTGCCACGAATTAACATGTACGAACGTTTACGTGATTTCTTTGTTCCCTCTGCAGTACTGGATGATATATTCTCAAAAGAAGATGATATTATCATCTTGGAGGATGCATGGAGGTCACTCTTAGGTGATGGGTTGTCTGAGGACGAGACCGCAGAAAGAATTGCAGAACTGGTCTTTAAAGAAACTGGGATAGACCCTGATCAGGGTCTTGAAGAAGAAGAAAAATAATTGACCTGGAACATTGGGGGACCCGGTTCCGGTACAACGTCGAACTCCTTTCCACTATAGACCTCCATGGTCAGAGAATCCAATACAGTATAATTGTTCTTTATAAGGGAGACAGGGTCCACACCTAATGCCAGACTATCCAAGATAAGATCACACTCCCGTATCGTTCTGCCACGCAGGTACCCTTCTCTCATGTCCTGCCAAAGGTTCGGGCTCGCGTCCATTTTACTTTCAAGGAGTAGGACCTGATGGTAAACGATCTTATGCATTTCATCAGAGGGACCTTTACCTGACAAGAACGACAATAAGAATGCAAATGTGAGGATCTTTAAAAATCGATCAACGATAACTATAACCCCATACTCTTAAGGAACGCTTTATTGTTGGGCTCCCGACCTAAGAATTCTTTTACCAGGTCCAGGGCCTCTTCTGTGCCGCCCTTTTCAAGAATGATCTCCCGATATCTCATACCTGTCTTCGCATCCATTATACCATTCTCTTCAAAGATGGAGAACATATCGTGAGCATATACTTCTGACCATTTATACCCATAGTATGCTGACCCATACCCATTCAGATGACCGAATGCTGCTTGCATATGGGTACCACTTTGGAACGGGTAGAGTGTCACCTCATTCTGCAGTCTCTCTACTATCTCTGTTGTTGAACCATCCTTATCAGGATCGTACCCATCATGTAGGGTAAGATCTAGGACACCGTAGAATATCTGCTGAAGGGCTTTTGTGCCTGAGTTCACATTCTTTGCAGCGACCATCTTATCCAGCAAACTGTCCGGTATGATCTCCCCGGTCTGATAGTGCTGAGCGAACAGGTTCAGGGATTCCTTTTGCCACACCCAATTCTCCAGCATTTGGGATGGGGCCTCTACAAAATCTCTGGCGACAGAAGTACCCGCATAGCTCATTAATGGTGCTGTTGTTAATACCCCATGCACTAAATGACCAAACTCATGAAAATAGGTTTCCACGTTATCGTGGGTAAGCAGCGATGGTTCCAGGTCAGAGGGCTTGGGAAAATTACAGACAAGGGCGGTCGCTGGTCTCTGGTAGCCATTTCTTGTCATTTTACCCATCGTTACAGAGAAGGCTGCAGCATGGCTGTACTTGTTCGCCCTGGGGAACATATCCAGATAGAAGCTACCGATCAGTTCGTCAGTGGACGCATCAAAGACCTCATACATCAGAACATCATCATGCCAGACCGATGGATCCTTAACTTCTTTGAACCTGATATTGAATAGCGTTTGATAGATCGTGAAAAGCCCCTGGGTCACATTATTGAATTCGAAATATTTTTTCACTTCCTCGGAATCAAGATCGAAATCTTTCTTTAAGACCAAATTCTCATAATAGCTTGCTTCCCATGGTGCTATTTTTGTTGCGACCTCTTTATTCCTCTCAGATTTGATCTTGAGCATGCCACCAACATCAGCCTCTGCCTTCTTTCGTACTTTCGCGATCAGATCCTTTTCAAACGACCATACATTCTCTGGGGTCTTTGCCATACGATCCTCTGTACGATATTCAGCATAGGATCTATATCCTAACAAAGTTGATAGTTGATCCCTTTTTCTTATGATATCATCCAATATCTCAAGATTCGATTCCTTGGCACGGTTATTATACCTGAAGCGCAATTCTTTTCTGGATCTATCAGACTCCGCCAACTTAAAATATGGACCGATCGATGGGTAGGACATGTCAACAGCATATCGTCCATCCTTTTGAAGCCGTTCCATCTTATACACTTTCGGGAGCCCTTTCATCTCATCTTCAGAAAGGAAGAGCGTATCCTGATAGTCTGCGATATTCTTACTGAAGGCCAATCCAAGATCGGATAGATCATTGAATAACGCCTTGACCTTATTCCTTTTCTCATCACTAAGTGCAAGACCGCTTCGCCGAAAATCACGTATAGTATCATCCAGATATTTTTTCTTATACCCACTCAGATTCTCTGCTTCATCAGTGGCAGAGTAATATAGAACGGCATTATACAGGTCCTTGTTCAGTGCAAGATCGGTCATATATTTCTTTATCTTCCGGCTGGACTCCAAACCTTCATCACGTATGTTCTCATCAGTATGGGTTGAGCTCATTAGATATCCTGGGCTCCATACCATCTCTATAGTCGCATGGATATCATCGATCTTCTCCAATGTGTTCTCAAAGGTACGGTCCGTTTTATCGATCCTTAATATATTTTGGAATATCTCTTTTGCGTTTTTTAGGACCACCTCTGTGGCATCCGCAATATCTCCTTGTCTCAGGTTCTTGAAATCATATACCTCATTGAACTGAACCAAGAGGACATTCTTATTGCCCTGAATTGCATTACTGGTACATTCCCATTGTGACCCTGCCAGAAGCACCGTGAGTACCACCATTATTGAATTTTTCATGAATAATATTCCTATTTGATATTAGATCTTTTAATCACTCTTAGGTTTAGATGAAATAAGAAGACCGAGAAAATAATAAAATATCACTACACCTACGCATACTGCATGTGTAGATGTCCATCCGGCCATGGTACCTGATTGCCGATAATCTCTCGTATATTCATTGAGCCTGATCTGTTGTATCACTTCTTCTCCGCCTGCCTTTGAACAATTTTTCGCAGTTCTATAATAGTGCATAAGATCTTTTAGCGGTACTGCTTTGACACCATGCTTCCTTGCATAGGCTATAACAGGGTCTGCACATGGATTCTTTGCTGGTTCTGTTTCCTGAGGTCCATTGCCAAAACATATGGAGAAGAGCAATAAGACTCTAATAAAACGGTTCATCGAAATGCATAGATCAGTTTAAGTGAGAATACTGGTATATCAGTGATCGTCAGGTCAGGACCCTTGACCCTTTTACCCTGAAACCGCCATCGATCCTTATCGTAACTGTTATTGATAAAACCAGCCTTAAGATCAAGGCCCAGCCATGGACGAGTATAATAGCGTATACCGATCATTCCAGAATAACCGAACCAGTCTGATTTCATATTATTATCTGAAGCTACCTGCTCTATGGGATCCTCATCGCCAAAACTGTTGAACAGGTCATTCCAGTCATCGGTGATAGTTCGGCCCCCGGATCCACCAGAAGATGGTTTGGTCTCCAAAATGATCTTCCCACGACCCCAGATAGGAGTAAGCGTGAAATTCAGCTCTATCTTAGGTCTCAAACGGAAAAAGGTCTCCAGTGGGAACATCCGATATCTCATGGTACGATAAAAAACGGGTTGACTGGTCTCGAATCCATCAAGCCTACCAAGGTCAAAGGATGTCAGTGAATTATAGCCGACCCTTGCATTACTAAAGAACTCATAATATGCACCCACATTCCATAAAATATTCCTTGTGAGGAAATTACCTGCAGGAAAAGGAACAAGATCGTTATCATCAAAACCTTTCATGGTTGGCTCATAAAAACCAATGCCTATATCAAGGCTGATCTTGGGCTGACCGCGTAACGGAAACAGTGTGATAAGCATTAAAATGCATTTGCAGAGTAGAATTTGACACTTCATTAGAGTATCGTAATTTACATCCCGTGAAACGAATCTCAGGAATATTCATCATTCTTTCAACAATGTTGACCGGGGATTCCCTGGACACTGACGTGAACCACGTGATCGTTGACCATAAAGGGAACTCTATCGTCGCTATTATTGATTCGATGGACCTAGACGCCATTTATTACAAGTTAAAAAATCAAATGGACCCACAGACCATCGATATTGATAAGGCCTATTTCATATACAACGATTTTGATAGGATATACCATTATGATTGGAGCTATTACGAGAATATTCGGCGCATAAATAATAGAACCGGGGAAATAATCACCATTCATAATGATACCATTTCCTTCAAGAATATAGAATTCACTGGAAACCAGATCTTTCCGGAAATATTAGTAGCGGGCACTAATGACACATCATTCTATATGCCCATGTTAGATATCTATAAGATCCAAACTGATTATTCCATAATGCAATACGCCGCTGAACGTGGATTCTGGTATTCTTTCAATTCTTTTATTCTGTCCGCAGCCCTGGACACACGATTGAAATGGGACGACGACCGCCGGTTCTCGCCTCAGGTATGGGACCAATATAATGATCTACTGCCCGCGATCAACATACTTGATAGAAAACCAACAGGTGCACACTATGCCTCGGTATCCTATCTTATACCCTTTTCTGTGTTAGGCTCGATGATATGGGATATATGGAAAGATAAACGTTCATTCTATTTTCACCCCATAGAGAAAGATGAACCATACCCTAGAAACATGTACGTATTCTCTTTGAAGCATATAACCGAAGCTTTTATAGTTAAAACATTTCGAAGGATAGAGAGGACCAAAATAGGTGGAATATTGTTCGGATGGATCCGAAATAAATATTTCTAAGCCAATATCCAGGTATGAGTTCTAAACTACAATTCATTGTTACACGACCGTTCGTATCATTGCTATTGATATTATGTCTATCCTGCGGTGAGCGTGAGCCAGAGTTGTTACCCCAACCTGACAGAGCACCCCCGAATGGGTATATAATCGATCCATTGGATGGTTCATCCGTGAGTGGTCTTATAGCCATCCAGGTCTTAGCCATAGATGATGATGAAGTGGACACGGTATCATTTTTGATAAAATCTCCCAATAGTGCCGGATATGACACGGTCGACCAGACAGCACAATCAACGAATGATACGACATATAATATTTGGAAAGGATTCTGGAATACGAACGATTCAAAATGGATCGAAGACCAAGACTATTTTGTCACCTTCCAGGCTGTGGACCCATCCGGCAATGTGTTTATCGGTTCACCGATCATTGTCAAGGTTGATAACCAAGATCAAGAATCCCCTGTAGGATACATCAAAAACCCGCTGACCGGCCAGGTAGTAAGCGGGATCGTGGATATAGAGATAGAAGCTACCGATAATCAGGGGATCCAGTATGTTAGTTTTTATATAAATAATGAACTGAAAGAAACGATGCTTGATGCACCATATACGTATTCATGGAACACGGGCGATGAGGTGGACGATCTTGTTTATTCCATTTATGGGGTCCTGATCGATACCGATAACAATAGGACTACCATACCCCCAATAAGTGTTACAGTCAATAATCAGCTACCCACAGATGTCACACCTCCTACCGGTGCGATCACAAGCCCACCTGCAGGGGCAACTGTTAGTGGAATCACTCTGATACAGGTAAGCGCAGCTGATGACCAGCTGATAGATAGGGTCGATTTTTATATTGACGGCGACCTGACTGAGTCATACGCGTGTAATAGCCCCAACTGTACGGCATCCTATAGTTGGGATACAACGCAGGAAGAGGACATGGAGCATACTATACAAGTGATCATTGTCGATGACTGGAATAATAATGGCCTTCTCACACCCATCAACGTGATCGTCGATAATTTAGATGCAGATGAAACGCCACCCAACGTTATAGTGACCGAACCGGCATCTGGCCAGATGGTGAGCGGTATTGTGCTTATTCAAGCAATGGTCACAGATAACATAGGTGTGGGCCGTGCTGAATTTTCTATTAATGGTGAAATGGTACATACGGATAGTAGTGGACCGATCTATAGCTATGATTGGGATACCGAAACTGTGGCTGATGACCAAGATTATATCATCTCTGTTATCGGCTTTGACGATACGGGTAATACTGGACTCAGCACACCCATAACAGTATATGTGAACAACTACGATAATGTCCCTCCCTCCGGAGAAATAACATATCCCTATGCTGGACAAGCCGTATCAGGAATAGAAACAATAACGATCTCTGCAACAGATAACATTAGTGTCGCCACCGTTGAAATTCTTATCAATAGTTCACCCGTAACATTACTGGGATCTGAGCCATTCCAGTATGAATGGGATACAACACTTGAGACCGAGGATATAAACCACAATATTGGAATTGTAATCACAGATATTTCTGGCAATACATCGGATGTTCCACCAATAACCGTTATTGTCGATAATCTTCCGGAAGATGATACCACTCCGCCGATAATAGTGATATCTAATCCGATATCTGGACAAACTATCTCTGGTACAGTCGATTTTATAGTACTATCTACAGATAACGTTGAAGTTGCAGAGGTAGAGTTCTTTATTGATGGGATCAGTGTTGGAAACGATGGATCAGACCCATATTTGTATGTATGGGATACCACAGATCAAGAGATCGGGATACCTGCAGATGTGCATACCTTATCTGCTCTTGCTATAGATACTTCCGGGAATATCAGTTTTGCCCAGCCCATACTTGTCACCGTTAATAATTAGTATGATGATCAGGCTAAAATACCTTTTCCTTGCACTTATAGTGGTCATGGCCTGTGAAGGTCCGATATTCGAGATACCCGCATCTGAGGACACTACCGCCCCACTGGTCACTATCACAAATCCAGCTGACCAGGCAGTACTCGCAGACACTATACTGGTCACGATCTATGCTTTTGATAACGCCGGTCTAAATAACGTTCAGTTATTTATTGATGATTCACTTGTATTTGACTCGACTGAGGCACCTTTTGAATATCTATGGAAAACTACAGAATACGCTGAAGACGAATATCATCATCTCAAGGCCAAGGCCTCTGATGATAATGGCAATGATAATCAGACCAGCCCGATCAGCGTCATGGTGGATAATATAGACAATATTCTGCCCACTGGTACACTTTTATATCCATTCAGCGGCCAAACATTGAACGGAACAGTCAACATAATCGCTGAAGCGGCAGATAATGATTCGATCAGATCCTTGGTGTTTTATATAAATGGAGATTCTGTAGGAGTGGCAAATAGCGAACCGTTCATGTATGAGTGGGATACAACATTAGAGTATGACGATCATTTCTATGTGATCACTGTAAGGGTAAATGATATCAGTGGTAACTATTTTATCCTTGGGCCAATAAGTGTTTTCGTGGATAACGAAGAAAATATACAGGAAGATAATGTACCACCCACTGGTACGATAATCTATCCACCAGCTTCATCTACTGTTTCAGGCACTGTGGATATCCAGATAGAAGCATTCGATAACCACGAGATAGATTATGTGAACATTATCATTAACGGTAGTTTCTCTATTATTGATGAGACATCACCGTACGGTTATTCATGGAACACAACAACGGAGATGGAGGATGCTGACCATTTTATATCAGCAACCGTATCAGATTCCAGCGGCAATACCACAAACCTAATGCCGGTCACCGTATTTGTTGATAATGAAGAGAACATCATAGATGATACTACACCCCCGACCATAGTGTTGACCGATCCAGCTGCCAACCAGACAGTTAGCGGTAGTGTGATAGTTGGTGCTGTGGCCAATGATGACCAGGGAATTGCCCATGTTGAATTCTTTCAAAATAGTGGGTCAGTTGGAACAGATGATATAGAGCCCTATGAATATACCTGGGACACCTCCCAGGAAACAGATGATTCTGAGCATATCTGGTACGCAAAAGCGGTCGACAATAGTGGGCTAACAGCGCAGACCCAATCCATTGCCGTGTATGTGGACAACAATGACAATGTTTCGCCCAATGGTTTCATAGCCCAACCCTATGCCGGCCAATCGGTCAGCGATACTGTGGAAATATTGGTCTCGGCATCCGACAATGTTGGCATAGCCTCTGTGGAGATATTCATAGATGGTTCCAGTATAGCAACCCTTTCAAATGAACCGTATTCCTATTTATGGGATACCATGGATTATGCAGAGGATAACGAACACTTCATAAGTGTAAGGATCACTGATCTTGCAGGTAATTTTATCAATTTGCAGCCGATCGCTGTTACTGTCAACAACGATCCTACATCATACAATGACACAACGCCACCTGTTATAGCAATATTAACACCTGTCTCTGGAATGGAAGTTAGTGATTCAACCCAGATCCATATATTTGCTGAGGATAATATCGGCATAGGGTCTGTTTCAATATTCATTGATGATGAACCAGCGATCGCTATCAGTGACAGTCCCTACATTCACCTATGGAACACATATGAGTATGCAAATGATTCACAACATATCATTGGTGCCACCGCAACAGACCTTTATGATAATCAAACCAGTGCACAATCCATAGTTGTATATGTGAACAATCTATACCTTGGAATTATTGAGAATTTGACCGTCACACAGGGTGTTGGTGAGCTATACCTGAACTGGGAGGCACCCTTTGACGCCAATGCTTTTCGTATCTACCGTGATGATGAATTTCTGGTAGAAACTGATATTGTTAGCTATACTGATACAATGGTCTCACCTGCCACGATCCACTGTTACGAAGTTTCCGCCGTAAACAGCGTACAGATCGAGGGATCGCTTTCCAGCTCAGTGTGTGAGAAGTCATTGCTCCCTCCACCGGATAATCTGGCTGGTACGGTAAACCAAAATTCTATTACTCTGGACTGGGCAGTGGTCACTGGTGCGGAGCAATATAAATTATATCGCAATGGTGTTGATATTTATATTGGGGTCAACCCCACACACGCAGATACTGGCCTTACTTATGGCAGTACCTACAATTACACTGTCGCATCTATGGACATCACAGGAGATGAAGGACCACAATCAGATCCTATATCGGTCACAACACACGATCAGGTTACAGCGCCCACCCTTTCTCTTGTCACCGATTCCACAAGTTTCAACCTGAATTGGACCACCGTTGGACCGGCCAATAGCTATCGTTTATATAAAGATACTTCCTTTCTCATAGAGCTACAAAATACCCTATACACTGATACAGTTGACTCTGGTATCACAAGCTGTTATACGGTTTCCGCAGTGGATGCATATGATACAGAGGGCCCATACTCCAATGAAGAATGCGGAACAGGCGATTAATTAAAAATATCTTCTTCGCTACAATATTTCAAGGTATGGTACAGGTCGATATCACTAAATAGTGTTGAATAGAAGGAAAACACACCTGACTCTGGGTTAGCAAGGTCTAATAAATAGTATACTGGTATATCACTTGACACTGTGTGAACAGTGTCTCCAAGAATATTGGTATCCAATACTGTATATTGATAGGTCATCCAACCATTCGCCTGCCATGTGAAAGAATCAAGGCTGCTCTCTGAGAACGACATTTGAGAGAATATAGTATCGCCTACTGAAACTGTTGATGAATTGGTTTCATCATTGACTATAAGTGAAAAACCATCTGGCATATTGTATCCTTTTTTTTGGAATGTTCCCATCAATTGATTATGGTGAATGCATAGAGATGAAGAATCATAATCCGGGATGGCCCAGAGTCCACCCGCGCTATAAATAAATATAGCTATAGTGTCTGAATGATCGCCTTCATTACCTGACAGATCAACAGGTTGTACCGTATAATCATATGTCGCCTTCCATTCTATGATTGTATCAATGAATGTATTCTGACCGGGTAGTTCTGTTCGACCGAAATGAACCAAATTATTATCGGTCCCCGTACGAAAAATATTATAATAATCCAAGTCATCGTCTTCCACACCAAACCACGTAATCTTTGCCCAAGAAGACCCTTCGTTAATTGTGAACCAGCCACGAAGATTACTGACTGTCTCTGGTGGCTCTTCATCTACATCACAACCAGCAATCATAATTATTAGCGCAATTAAACAGATGCGGTCCATGAACAATATTACATAGTTTGAGTTTGTGCAACAAATTACCAATAAAAAAGCCCCGGATACCGGGGCTTCATGAGCGAGAGACGAGGTTCGAACTCGCGACATCCACCTTGGCAAGGTGGTGCTCTACCAGCTGAGCTACTCTCGCATTATGTGATACTGATACAAAATTAGTGACATGACCCTATTCTGACAATGGTGTTTTAGGAAAAATCTCAAAGAACCTTTTCTTTCTCTGCATCACAATATAGGCTCCCCCTAGGAAAACTATATTCTCGAGGATCTTATTGAGACCTATCATCTCACCCTCTTTCAGTCCGCAACCACATTCAATGTTAAATCCTCGGAGCATTGCCTGACCGATCATTAGGATGAACATAATCAATAAAATAGCTGAGATCTGTACACTACCATCGACCATTATTCCCAGAATTAGCCCCATCCCAATAAGTAATTCTAACCATGGCAGAATTAATGCTACAATATTCTCTATTCCAAAGGGAACAATGTGGTAGTTAGATATACTTCTGGCAAAATCACCCGGTTCCAATATTTTACCAAAGCTTGCCCATAGGAAGACTGCTCCCAAAATTATTCGGGTGGTGACAATTAAGTATCTATCAGGACTATTCACTTGTTTCTAATGGAAATTCTGCTTCGCTCCAATCTTTCCAACCACCTTTGAAAACAAGAATATTCATGAACCCAAGATCCTGTAATTCATAGGCAAGGTCTTCGCTTGAGCCACAATCATCATCACTACAATAAATAATGAACGCTACATTTTGGCCTATTCTTGACTCAATATCAGATGCTAAAGCATCAATATCATCATTGGCGACCGATCCAGGAATATGACCTTGCTTAAAATACTCAATGGCACGTGCATCAACAAACAACTTACCACTCATAAATAGATCTTTGGCCATTTCCAGATCGATCTCCCTAATAGTAGGATCTGCAAGTATAGATACAATATCATCTCCTGGTTCAGCCAATTCAAGATGATTAGCTAATAAAGGTAATGGCCTATATCTAAATAAATTAGATCCTAAACCTATCAAAAAAGAACAGGTAATGAGAGCTAATACCTGATGGCCTGGCCTGATTAGGCGCATAAAGATCTTATTTCTTAGTATTTATTTTATTAGGTGATCTCTTTTTAAGGGAACTGCAGGTTGCCAACGATTCATCCACAAATGCCAACATTGTAGGATCATCTTTGATCTTCTTACTGAGAGAGACACTTCGAAAGGTCATTGTATTAACAGCAGCTTCAAGCGCTGCTTCAGCTTCTGAAAGCTCTATTCTATATTTCTTTATTAGACTGAGAATATTCTCTTGGCTATGATAGATCTCTTCAAGTGCCTTTTGTGGATCCTTCTTTTGAAGGCGGTCGAATCGGCGACCGATGGATTTTATCTTCTCCTTTATTGATGAGACATCGACAAGCTGTCCTTCACCATTTTTAACATCCAGATCAATAACAGTTAAAAATTTCCCCTGTTTACCATTAGAGTATAAATAGGGTCCGCCATTTCTCTGTGGCATATTTGGCCGTGTCCTTACTGTGCTTCCGCTTACAAAAATAAAATCAGCATCTGGAAATTCGTTCGGCAAGGATTCGTGTGTATTACGATTGCTATTAACCATCAATACCAACACATCGACTTTGTTTTTTATTGCGTCTATAGCGGCCTTCCCAGACACCAGGTAATCCTCGACATTTACGGACTGCATGGTATCTGGTACCATATTTGTCAAACCTATGATCCCAATTTTCAATTCGCCACGTTCCACTATTGTGTAAGGTTTGAATAAAAGATCATTTGTCGAAGCATTACGAAGATTTGCAGAAATAAAAGGCATTGATACGTCTGATACCTGTTCCTTCAAGAAGGACAGTCCGGCAAGTAGTTCATACTTGCCTACATTGATAGCATCACAACCTATTTTTTCATAACCTTTCAAAATTGAATTTGCCCTGTGCATCTCAGATTTCATATTGCCTTCGTGTAGATTTGGAGTACTGAAAAAAAGATCTCCAGCATCCAGAATCACGGGGTCCTCACCAGCTTCACGCATTTCTTGAATTTTCACTAATTTCCTGGACAGACCGCCCAATGGATTCTTCTTTCATCCACAGGGGTCCAGTTGTCCATGAACATTACCGGTCATGACAATTCGTAGATGGCCCTGCCCTGAAACTTTCGAACAGGACCAGAGCCCAAAACCTAGTGCCCCGATCAAAATAATATATAAAACTGTCCGTTTCATGTATTCAATTCATCCACCAATTGACCTTACATTATATCCTTTCCCTCTCAATAGGGACTGGATCATTGTCATCTGGTTCCCTTGAATAAGGATGCTCGACCCTTTGACGGTGCCACCCACAGCACAGGCACGTTTCAATTCCCGTGCAAGTGTATTGATCGAATCTTTGGATTCTTTCAGTCCCTTTATCACAGTAACGATCTTTCCACCACCTTTTCTATCCAAATGCAAGTTAATTCTCTGTTGGTTAGGTAGTATTGGCACCAAATCATTTGGAGAACTTTCGTGCTCGGATCCATCATCAGTTGAATAAACTAATCTCGAATTTCTCAAGGTTAATTGAAATTTATATTATTTATTGAAATTGTTACTTTTTCCGTAATTAAAACATACTAACTTTTTCACTTAAATAAACAGATGGAACAGCACTAAATATTTTATGGACAGTGGATTATTATTACTAAATCTCGGCTATGGTCTTATGTTCATTGCTTTGGCGATCCATGAAATATTATGGCTGAGGTGTACGCTTACATTTGCACAGGTAACGCTCTTCATCTATAATATTTTTGTTTCAAATAACTATAATATAGCATTCTGGATGTGCTTATTTGTCATAGTGAATACGATACAGATAGTTCGAATAATCAATGAACGGCGTCCACGCTTTATCCCTGAAGAGTTGATAGACCTTTATGATGGTATTTTTTCTGAACTGACCAGCAAGGAATTTCTATATTTTTGGAATATGGGAACTCTAAAAGAGGTTACTGATGAATATTTTATTCGTTCTGGACAAACTCAGGAGAATCTATTGCTTGTTCTTGATGGAATAGCATGTGTGGAATTTGATGGTAAAAAAATAGTTATTCTTGATCGTGGGAGTTTTATTGCCGAGATCAGTTTTTTAACGGGAGAACCTGCGTCTGCCGACGTTCGTGCTGATGGTCAGTTATTCTATATCTCCTGGGGTAACGAACGCTTGAAACGAGTACAAATTGAAAACCCAGGATTTTGGATAAAGTTACAGAATTGTCTCAGTAAGGATTTGATTGATAAGGTAAAACCAAAAAATAAAAAAGAAACCCAGGTTGAAGAATAGGTTACATTTGATTCTTTTCATTTTTGGGATCAGCTTAGTGGCACAGTCAGTACCTTCCGGGAATTTAACTCTCGATGAGATTGCCATTCAATTGAATGGTCTAAACGTTAATGGACTACTTCGTGAAGACCAGGAAGGCAATGCATCACTTTCAATAGGTCTTTTCAAATTCGGTTTTAATAATATTCGCGCAAGTACAAGCAAAACCACCGATAAACAAAATATTTCCTTTACCATCGGGGGCCCAAATATTGATCTTAATGAGTTCGAACTAAGTGTTCGCTCTGAATTCCCTAATTTCTTCCACTCGATCCTAACTGAATTGGCAGACCATAGGGTCGAAGTCCCAACGGATGGTTTGACCATCCTCGCGAAGGCTGTTGATGTATACTTCAATGAGAATGGACGTTTTCCAGAATCGTTCAATGAATTGGCTGTCAAATCATATATTTTAATCAATAAATACCCATTCAACCAGCAAAAATGGGGCTACGAATTAGACCTGCCAAATAATATAAGATCTGTAACTACATCATTTCATCGTGCTCGTTTCCGACGCACTTTGGTCTTTGACTGGAATACACAAAAGATCACTGGGCTCGAATCTGAAAACTATTCTAAAGAATCAATTCCGTGGGATTTTAATCTTAATGTGAGCAAGGTTGAGCAGAAATTGTTTTCAGATATAAATGTTATTATAGGACCGGACATTTCAAACATTGAGTTCAAACAGAAAAAAGCCAGGCTTCAATTGAAAGGTATAAATATCAGTGCGATCCCGAAATCAGAAATGGTCGACCAGGCACGTTTCAGACTGAGCGATGTTATCCTAGAAATAACAAACTTGGTGATGGAGACCCAAAAAACAGGAGATTCCCCAAGAGTTTATAATGGTACAGGGCAGTTCACATTGCGGAACTTTGAGATCAAGATACCGTCCTTGTTGAGTTCCGATGAAGATATTGCTGACATAGCTGAACAGCTTGGTATAAAAAATGGTCTTTTCAGGGTACGCCAAGTGGATCTCAAACTAACATTGAAAGATAATCGTTTTGGTGAGATCCATGCTATGTTTGTCGCTCCGTTCTTAAAGATCAATCTTGATGGTGAATTCTCATATACAAATATAGAGAGTGACCCAAATGTGTACTTGCAAAATATGGTATTGAAGATCAATCCGATCTCCTATGGGGTTCGTGATCTGATTCTCAATTGGGAGAAAGAAAATGAACAATCTCTTCCGCGTCAGGGAGCGACAATTATATTGAAATTAGATGGTTCTATGGATGATCCAATAATTCATGGGTTAGACCTTAATCGTTTAAACTAACTGTGATAAGAACAAATTAATAATGAGTTTAAGCTGTATACTCATTGACCATTCTTATATTTTTACCCAGATGGTCTGCATTCAGTAAAAGGTATTCTCAGTTTCAAGTAAAAAAAATGCCTCGTTAAAACGAGGCATTGCTAAAACGTTATTAATTTCTATTTTTTTGCAAGACGACTATTCAACTGTTTTAATTCTAATTTAACTGCAGATACTAGGCGACTTCCAGGATATTTCTTAAGAAAGACTTGATACTCTTTCTTGGCTTGCTTTTTATTATTTATTACACTTCCATAAATATATGATACCATATATTGTGAATCTTGAGCCTGGGCGGTTGTGGGGAAAAGTTTTACCACTGTTTTGTATTCCCGTATTGCACCATTATAATCCTTTAGATCATTCATGAAAATCTCTGCCTTTAGGAACTGAGAGCGGGTAGAATACTTACTGTCTTTAAAAGAGTTCACAATATTATCTAATACTATCAATGCAGATTCAACATCTTTTTTTCTAAGCTTACCAGCACGACCATAAAGTTCCTTTGGACCCCAATGGAGGTCATACAAGAATAATCCATTGCTATAGCGGCTACGCTGGATACTATTACCATCAGCGGAATATTCTACCCAAATACCGTCCATTTCCCCGTCATTAAAACTACCATCCCTTTTTAATTCACCGTTCTCATGCCAGTAGGTCCAGTGTCCTCTCTGAACACCTATGATATAGTCACCTTCTTCTTTTTTACTACCATTCGAATACCAGCTGGCAAAAGAACTATCTAATTTACCTCCAACAAAAATAGCTTCTTCCTTAACCTGTCCATCTTCATACCATTTAGTTACGGGTCCCGCCAACTGTCCATCTTGAAATGTTTCTACAGTTTTATTATTTCCATTTGGGTACCAGATCACATGCTCGCCTTTTGGCACGCCATCCTGCCATGTGCCTTCTCGCCATTGTTGGCCACTTGGATAATAGAAGACCCAAGTACCTGTACAGCCTTTCATTGAAATACCTGTGTCCTCTCTAACATCAGATCCGTCTCCATCAAAATACTTTCCTTCGGCCATTTTCTGACTGTTCTGGTGCCAAAATGTCCATTTACCATTGCGTAGCCCATCTCTCAAACGACCTCTTAATTTTGGATTTCCATTTTTCCAAAATTCATAGACCTTCCCAGAATATGGATACACAAGTTTTCCATCTGCTCCAACTTCGAGATCATTAATATCCAATCCCTGTCCCGTTGGCTGCGATAGAGAAAAAGATACGATAGCACTGATAGCCAGTGACAACTTTATATATGATTCCATTATGGCCCTATTTCATCTAATTTGCGAACTTAACCAGAATTTAACAAAGTGGCAAATTGAAGTATCAATGAAAAATGATACATCATGTTATTCTTCTACGACCTTGGTTAATAGATTTCCATGAATATCATAAGAAGTTTCGACTGTACCATTTTCACGCCAATAAGTCCATTTTCCATGTTCTTTTCCAGACTTATAATGTCCTTCTTCTTTAACCTTACCATCCATATACCATTTGGTTCTGCGCCCATCTAATTGGCCATCCTTGTAATGACGTACTTCTCGGCTTTGTCGTTCATACCACTCTTTCCAAACTCCAGCTTTTAAATCATCCGAATAAAACCTCTGTTCTTTTCTGGCACCATTCTCATACCAGTAAGACCAGGGACCATCTTTTTTACCTTGCTTATAATTGCGAGTTTCTTTTAGTTGGCCATCCTCGTACCAAAAGGTCCACGTACCATCTTCATTACCATCACTATATTCTGTCTTTTGCTTCATCTGACCATCCGGATACCATTGGGCCCAGACGCCATTCCTTTGCCCTGCTCCATATCGCTTTTCCTCTTTCAACTCGCCATTATCATACCAATATTGCCAAAGCCCGACAGGAGCCTGGTCTTTATAGGTCAGCTCTTCCATTTTTTTACCATTTTTATACCAACGTTTCATCTTTCCATGCCACCACCCATTCTTAAAATTGAGCTCCTTTTCTTTCTGACTATTATTATACCAATAGTTCCATGTTCCATGTTCCTTACCATCGATAAAATGGCCCTCAAGAGTCAGGAAACCATTCTCATACCATTCTGCCCAATAACCGTGCTTAAGACCAAATCGATAATTTCTCTCTTTCTCTGGCTGACCATTCTCGAACCATTCAACCCATCTGCCATCCTTAATTGAATTCTTGAATGCTCCTGTAAGCATCTTATTACCATTTTCCCAAAGATCGAAGACTGGGCCAGTATAAGGTTCAGGTGAGTCCTGTTGATAGAATACATCACCTCTGCGAACGAGCAATGAAAGAAATATTGGAGACTTGGTACTGCCATCCTTGTTATAATAATGATATTCACCGACCATTAATCCATCTTCGTAAACTACCTCAAACAGTTTTTCTCCGGTTTGATATAATCCATAGGCCATTCCCCAGTAAGATTTCCCATCGTCCAATATATATTTCCTGCCATTTTTGTAGATCAATTGATTCTCCTGGACCGGTTCTATAATCTCACCAAGTTTATTGTAGAACGTGTACTGGCCATCTAATGCCCCCAATTCAAAATTCCCATCTCGCATTTTCATTCCATTAGAGTATAAGCTATAAACTTTACCTGTATACGGCTTCCCTGTTGTTGTATCATATAATAGCCCATTGTAAAATTTCAGAGACTCTTGGTCGCGAATATTTGTGCAGCCTAAAAGTAACAATATCAGGATGAGTATGGTTGAGTATTTCACATTCAATATTTCTTTAATAGTTAATATAGAGTAAATATATAAACTACACAATTAGACTCTATAAATTTCATCATATGAATTTTGTCAATCGATGCATTAATAAAATAAATAAGATCAAAAATATGTTACCGTATATTTATTAACATTATAGTATCCTTCAAATATCCTAATGGAACTAGAAAAAACAATCGAAACTTTAAAACGCCGTCTTAAGCTATTTCAAGTTAATCATCGAACGACCAAGCTAGAACTATGGCGCAGATACCAGCAATATCTAAGAGAATGGAAGCTAGATAAGTTTGATTCAATGGATGATAAACTTGTTGCTAGTAGAAAAATTGACGAAGCTCATGATGCATATGACTTTATCAAAACAAACTGGAATTATCTGACCTTCATGAAGAAAAGAGATGACGATTTTGATCGTACCATAATGATAATAGTTTTCATCTTTTTATTCGCAGTTATGATATACTACATGCAGAATAAAGCCAATAGACGTGTTAATATAGCAAGACAAACAGCCGTTGAGACCCATGAGTCCCATTGGGCGTGGACCCACGGTGTACCAGATTCGCTCGTGAAACTATCTAAACTGAACGCGTTGGACGATTTTTGGGGTAAGCTGGTTACAGACTCAACTGAGATCGCTGACCTGATGGTATTTTGGCCACATAGCCTGAATCGATATAACAAGAATAAAATAATAGATGATATATTAAATGGAGGAACGAAACATACCGTGTTCCCTAAAGGGGAATACCAGAAAAAAAGTACGAATTATTTGTTAGAACGTGGCCTGACAAAACCTTCTGAGCATATACCAGAGATCATACTTGAAAAGGTCTCATTCTATAGGAATCATTACGAAATGTTATTAGCTATAAGGTTTGACAAGATATATAAAAATCAAAAAATTTTGAACATCGACCTAGGAAGCATATACAATATAGCACCCCGTTATTTCCCATTTAATAGTACTGATTCTGTATGGACAAAAATTCCAGCTTTTCCTATCCTTTTAGAAAATTTCTTCGAAGATTGCATTAAGTGTGGTGGTGGAATAATAAATGAACAAGTTGATAATGAAAGGACGATGGGTAGCTGTGTTTTTCGTTTTCTAGCGGTACTTCCATATCAAACCAAATCAATTATGTTCAAGGGTGTCGGTAGCCCCATCAACCATGTAGAAATCAATATTAAACCCTATTTGAAACGATTGGCGTCTGAATGGAGAGAAAAAAGTGCTTATAGGGGGAGTGAATGGAAATTTTGGAGACCAATCGTAATACAATAATCATCTTCGATAGGAAAAGGTCAATCATCCTGGATAGTTCACCTGTTCCTTGATGACCCCATTCTTGTACCAAAAATTCCAAATGCCAACTCGTTCTCCAGCACGGTAGGAACCAGACATTTCCACACGCCCATTTTCATACCAAGATGTATATGTTCCATCCCGTTTCCCTGATAAGTAAGATACCATCCATTTCTTGTTTCCATTCCCATACCAACCAGTGTGAACGCCTTGAGGCCGACCGGTGGCATATTCACCCTCCTCCATAATATTACCAAGAGTATTCCAGAAGGTCCATTTGCCATCAATATAACCGATATTATATAGTCCTTCTTCCTGTTTAATGCCATTAGAATACCAAGATATCCATTTACCATGCATTCTATCATTCCAGTAACGCCCTTCTGTTTGTTTATATCCATTATTGTACCAAGTCGTCCAGTACCCTTCCATTTTACCATCTTTATACATTCCCATACCTTTTTTAGCACCATTCTTGTGCCAAAAGGTCCATTTACCTACCCGTCCATCTTCAGGTATACCTTCTAAATTTTCTTCCTGCATCATATAATACCTTCCTCGACTTTCCAGCTGTCCGTTATCATAATAAAATGACCAATAACCATTGATCAAACCCCTTGAGTAGTGAGCGCGAACCTTTGTTTGACCATTTTCATAATATTCGATCGCGAGATCACTATATGGTTTATGACTGTCTGGATCAAGAACAATGCCATCTTGTAAGTATAGTGTCGAACGGATATTTAATTCCTGTGTATATATAGGATAAAAAAAGAAGAAAATAGTGATTAGATTAAATGATCTCATATTTTGCAAGCATATTTCGAGTCAAATCTGAAAATAATAATAAAGGACTGGATATCCATCCTTTGAAGGATGTCATTCTTGATAATCTTACTGAAAGAAAATTAATATATATTGAAAAAGGATTGTATGAAGCAGTCTTAATTATTTTTCTTTACCAGAATGGAAATAAAGTTCATAGAGTATCTTTCGGTTTTCTATGGTTGCTATCTTGGAAATACCCTCAGGCTCACCCATACCATACCTTATCCAGTCCACCAGAGAATAACCATCAACTTTTGATCCGTCTGGCCACTTTGCACCTTTCTCCCAGCCTGGCTTAATCCCCAATGCTTGCATAAGAAAAATATTTTGGGCAGCAGTACCAGTATATTTTGACTCCCTATCCTTAGACGGTTGAAGGACATTTTCTAATAATATTGATACCTGAGGTTCTTCTCCTGCAACTTTTCCCTGGATATCATCCTTAGTCCCTGGTAGGGAACGATCATAATTCTGACTATGAATCAAATTATCATGGGACTCAGGTTGCTGGGTATCCGATAAAGTATCTAAGACCGGCATAATAGTTTTGATTGGACGTTCGAAGCTCCTTAGGTCTATTCCCCTTCTATTATCGTAAATGATGGTTGCCCCATCTCCAACAGCATCAGGGTGATTACCGCTAACGATCACCTGTACTGGGTCTCGATATTGCGCTGAAGACTTTTGCACACTTGTCTGTGACATTAAATGAGAACATAGACACATGTTTGCCAATAATATATAATAACACTTCATAGAACTCGCATACCGCATACGCCATATTAAAATTACCGATGAATGATTTTTTTTTCTACTATTGGAATCCCCTATCTTTTATTCAAGAATCAACATCTAATACTAAATACTGAATGATTTATCAGTCAAATCGGTTAATCAATAAGGACCATAAAGTTCCAAGATTCTTTTAGTTAATGATTCTTTGACCGAATTTATTAATTCTGTATTGTCAATAATTGCATTAAACGCATGGTGAATTTCGTTGATATTCTCAACCGTCATTTGCTTTGTATCAGCAATGTCATCCTGGAATTCAGCCAACTGGTCACCTCTCTTCATTAATATTGCATCCTTATCACTTAGAATCCTTCTAAAAACTTCAATACGCTCATCTATTTCAGCAGCCAACTCGTCATATGTCTTATAGATGAGTCCATTATTCTCCATAATGAGTTCCTTCGCCTCATACATATCATTCTCCCATCTAATTATTCGAAGCTCATTTTCCCGTAAACGATGAGTGAACTCTTTGAACTTTTTATTCATTTCATCAGCTAATTCATCAAGAATGATCTCACTACCCATGAGATTGTAAGTGGCAACCTTGCCCAAACCACCTTCAGATGTCCCAAGAAAGGCAGACCGTTCACCATCAGAATTATAAGTAATAATGTATCCTCCACTTCCATCATCTACCACTTTAATCGAGTTCACCGTAATGTCACCTAGGTTTGTCTTATTGGCACCAGAAAAAACAAAAAAACTCAATGCCAGACATAGAGCAGTAAAAAAACCTGTAAAATATTGCTTCATAACTTCCTCCTTGTAACTGTCTACAATAGGGAAATCTGTTAATAATGGAAATACTTAATTAATTCCTTATTTTTTCCCGTCAGTATAGACACGGTTCCTACATTACTCTCACCTTTTAATTCCTCATGCTATGATTCTTACCTAAATATACCGTCTTCTTTTCAATTATTATTATTCCCGATCTCGCCAACTTTATTTCCTTTTTCATCTACAAACAACCGTGTTCATTTTCACTATAACATTATCAAAGGTTGTTTTTTCTTTTCCCCCATGAGAGGGAATACGCTCGCTATGAGACAAGAAGCGCTGATAAACCCTATACAGTATTGTTTCATATTGGTCTCCTTGATTGATAATAATTTACACTTTAAAATAAAGAACTCATTCGAGGATGGAACAACAATATTCCCTGCATAGAAACAAGGTCACTCCCTTGTTGTTAGGCGAGATGATTAGCACCATTAATGGTTAAAG
>ENA-UPTF01000757-UPTF01000757.1-marine-metagenome-genome-assembly--contig:-NODE-757-length-21919-cov-4.959390_pt1 | contig 21919 bp, 19 predicted proteins | sample MGYA00238166_ERZ767019 | MGnify/ENA primary metagenome ERZ767019 (study PRJEB28930, sample SAMN06266391) | marine metagenome | isolation source: Sea water from 250 m depth | place: Atlantic Ocean | study... | reverse complement strand
CTGTAGACAGTGGAGTCACAATTTCTTGAGGTACCCGAGAAACACAAATTCGAATCTGTTATCCAGGCTAAGCATCATCTAGTAGGCCAAACAAAAGGAGAATTGACATGTTATTAGACGTTCGCACCTACACCTGCCGCCCCGGGTCTATCAACAAACATTTAGATCTTTATGAAAAAATGGGGAAGGAGCCTCAGACAAAACACCTAGGACAACCGCTTGTCTATATGAAGTGTGAAACTGGTAATCCCAATCAGTACATGCATATTTGGGCCTATGAAAATGCCGGTGACCGTGAAAAGAAACGGGCCGCAATGTGGGCTGACCCAGACTGGTTGGAGTACACCAAGGAAAGTGCAAGTTTGGGCGCTCTCGAAAAACAGGAGAACAGTCTATATTCCCCCGTTGCATTTTTTTCAGAGCCTAAATAGTCAATGAATATTTACTTTGATAAGACCAATCAACGCACCTTCGGTACATGGCCACTTCGAGGTAAGGAGCTTACGTCGGCGCTAGAAATAGCAATCGACATAGGCTATCGATCGGTAGACACCGCGCAGATGTATGGGAACGAAGCCGATATCGGTGCGAGCCTAACAGACTTAGGACTTTCTAGAGATGAGCTATGTATCACCACCAAGGTTCACCCAGACAACTTCGACGACGCTGATTTCATGCCATCCGTTGAAAAGAGCTTAGAGAAACTCCGACTGGACTGCGTTGACGTGTTACTACTCCACTGGCCTCCTATCGGGGAAGATATTGCGCCCCCTCTTCGCCTGCTTGAAAAAGCTTACGAAAAGGGTTTCGCTCGTAACATTGGGGTCTCGAACTACACAGCAAGAATGATGCATGATGCAAAAAAAATCATCGATGCACCGCTGGTCACCAACCAGGTGGAGTTCCATCCCTTGCTGAACCAAGACAAGCTTCTTGCTGCATCAAGTGAAACCAAAATACCACTTTCTGCCTATTCCTCGGTCGCTCAAGGTGAGGTGTTTAAGAATCCAATATTTGACGAAATCGGCACCGGTTACGGCAAAACTGCTGGCCAAATTGTGCTTCGCTGGATTTTGCAAAAGGGTGTTTCAATCATCACGATGTCGACTAAACGTGAGCACATTCGAGCGAATTTCGATGTTATGGACTTCACACTTTCCAGCGTCGACATGTCGAGAATTGATGCTATAACAACCACAAATCGTAGGCTTGTCGACAGCAATACAGTGCCATGGGCACCGACATGGGACTAACCCATAAAATGTAGGTTGGGCTTCTTTCTTCGATTCTGTCTAAGCGTTATATATGCTTGGGAGCACAATTGAACGCTCAGTAGCATCGCAACTCCACCACGTTTTGATCCGGATCATAAATATATAGTGAGGTGGCATCACCATGCGCACCCCATCGTTTTCCTGGTCCGTCGTAAATCCTAACGCCCAACTCTTCTAACTTGGTCTTAAGATTCTCCATATTAGTGGGCTCTATAACCAAACAAAAATGATCCTGGTTCATTTCTTTATTTGCGTTATCCACTTTTTTCTCAGAGAGGAAAAAATCGATCAAAGTATCCGCATTTAGCCGAACAGACGGGAAGCCTATTTCACCTTTTCTCCATGCGTCCACCCGCTCAGTTTTGAGTCCTAGTAACTCAGAATAAAATCTCAGAGCGGCTTCTACATCTTTGACCCGCAAACCAATATGGTCCAATTCAGTAATTTTGACCAACGGCCCTCCAACGACACGGCTGCTGCCATAATTTTCAGTCAACGGCTTATTCTCCTTAACTGATGATTAACAACATTCTAGGCGCCCTGCTTCAAAATTAACGTGATAATAGCCTGCCAACAAGTAGATCAATTAATATTCCATTGGTGTTAACAACAGAGCCAATCCCGTCGGGTTCTAAAATAACTGCAAGTGGTGCAATTGACAACATATCAATTTAGATTGATCGACTACAAGCGATCTGTCAGCAGCTTCGATCAAGGATATCGATAATGCAAGACCTCGTAATTAGGGGCGCTGTTGTCATCGATGGCCTCGGAAACGAACCCGCGTGTGTCGACGTCGCGGTTAAAGCTGGCCGAATCACGATGGTCGGTAAAATCAATGAAGATTCGCTTCAAACAATCGATGCAAACGGTTTGACACTTGCCCCAGGTATCGTCGATCTCCACACTCACTATGATGCCCAGGTCACCTGGGACGCGACGTTATCTCCGTCACCTTCACTCGGTGTGACCAGTGCGGTAATGGGTAACTGTGGGTTTGGCATTGTGCCGAGCCCCCCGCAAGTACGCGACCTAATTCTTAGAAATCTTTCAGTCGTCGAGGGAATGAACCTTGAGTCGCTTCGAACTGGGGTTCGTTGGAATTTTGAAAAATTTTCCGATTATGTATCAGCGCTTCGCAACATTGGGCCATACATCAATGTTGCTGTACTTGCTGGACATTCTGTCATCCGTACCGCAGTTATGGGCGAAGATGCTTCCCTGCGGGAACAAGCTACAGTTCAAGAACTCGAACGCATGGGAACAATGGTCGCCGAGGCAATGGCCAGCGGTGCAATTGGTTTTGCGAGTTCCTATTCCTTGAACCACTCTGGCTATAACGGCGTGCCCATGCCTTCAACCATCTCCGGGTGGTCAGAGTTTGATTTCCTGATCAAAGCCATGGGTGATCACAGCCACGGCATTGTTCAACTGGCTTCTGGCCCTCGCAGCGTTGAGGATCTTGAGGCTATCTCCGCCAAGTACAAACGGGCGATGTTCTTGTCCACGGGGATGGCGATGTTCAACGAGCAAGAGCCAGATCGTGCTATTGGAATTTTCAATGCTTGTGCCGCCGCCAACACTAAAGGGCGGCAAGTTTATGTCCAGATACCTTGCCAGCCTCTCTCTTTCGATTTCACTATGGCCAATGCCTATCCGTTCTATAGTCATGATGGATTTGCCCAAGTAAAGGCCTACAGTCCCGAACAACTGAAAAGAGTTTTTCGCGAGAACGAATTCCGGGATCGGTTTAGGGACAGCCTTGCCAATCCACAACCAGGGATGATATTCCAGGGAAACTGGGAACGTGTGACCATTGCAGTGCCAACCCTCAACAAAAATTTACCCCTAGAAAATCAAAGTATTGAGGAAGTCGCTCGAGCGCAAAATCGGGATCCACTCGATGTCATTCTTGATCTAAGCCTAGAAGAAGATTTACAGACCACCTTTATAGGGCAATTTCTAAACATTGGGGATGCGGGTGTTAACGAGTTACTCCAACACGAATCCGGGGTGGTAGCGCTATCGGACGCAGGCGCCCATTTGACATTCATGTGTGAAGCGGGATTTGGCCTGCACTTTTTGGCAAAGTGGGTACGTGAACGTGGGGATTTCACGCTAACCCAAGGTATCCAACGACTTACAAGTCACCCCGCCGATCTTTACGGGCTAATTGATCGGGGCAGAATCGTGCCCGGTGCCTATGCCGATCTGATGCTGTTTGATCCAGATCAGGTCGGCGTAACCGCTGCAGAAAGAATTCAGGATCTCCCGGGCGGCGGCTCGAGGACTATCCGTCAGCCACTCGGACTGCACGGCGTTTTCGTCAATGGCATCCTAGTTTTTGATGGTGAGAATTACTTGAGCCACGAGACTGGACCTGGCATGGTGCTTGATCGATTTCGACCTTCTCAAAACAAGTGTCACGTATCAGTTGAAAAAGTAACCTGACGTTTTTCTTGTTGACACCAGGGTAACTAAACATTTCTAAGTGTTCCCCATAGTGGAATCTTCGGGGGTACTATTTAGCGAATCGAAAAACACTTGCTGCTGGATGTTTCCCCTACCACAATTGTTCGGAGGCTATTGCAGCACCTTCCACCAGGGTGGCCAATTTGGCCCAAGCAATTTCAGGGTCGACCGGAGGTCTTTCCGCGAAAGTGGCAAAACCACAATCCGTGCCAGCTATCACCCTTTCCCGCCCCACTTGATCGGCATAACGGCAAAGTCGTTCGGCGACGAGTTTCGGATGTTCAACAAAATTAGACGTTGAATCGATCACTCCAGGGATCACAACCTTGTCATCAGGCAAGGGGTGTTGCTCAAATACTACCCACTCATGTGCATGACGTGGATTAGCCCCTTCTAAGGCAATGGCGTGAGGTCTGGCGCTATAGACCAGATCCAGAATATCTGACAGGTCGATGTCGTGATGATGGGGCCCTTGATAGTTGCCCCAGCAAAGGTGGATGCGCATCGACTCCGGGGGAATCTTTTCGGTCGCAGCATTCAACACTTCAATATGCCGAGCCGCGACCCGGCGAAACTCCTCGACAGTCTTCTTTTGATGCACAACATGACGGCCCATAGCCAAGTCCGGGCAATCCAGTTGCAATGTCACACCAGATGCCACAATCGCCTGATACTCCTGCTTTAAAATTTCAGCCAAGGCGTCCAGGTATGCATCATCATCAGGGTAATACTGGTTCTGCAAAAATACCGATACCACACCCGGTGAGGACGCCGTTAGGAACCCGCCTATCGGTTTGTGTGTCGTTACCGCCGCCGCAAAATTGGCCAAATCTTTCTTTAGCGGCGCATCATCGCGCACAGACAGCGGGCCATTACAGGCGGGGCCCTTGAGACTGCGTTCAGTGCCGCCTTGCTCCACCAAGCGACGAGCAAAAGCGAGGTAATCCACTAAATCACTGGCAACGCGATTTTCCGTGGCCGTTCCATCGAAACCGTTCAGCCGATCTTTCAGATAAGTGGCATAACTGATCTTGCTCATTTCCCCATCACTGACCAGATCTATGCCCGTTGCCACCTGTCGGTACACGGTGGCGTCAACAGCGTTGGCCACGCATTTGTCGAAAAACGCCGGATCGTAGGCTTCCCCTTGATCCTTTAAATGCAACATCCCTATTAAATCGTCGGGTCGAGGCAAACTGCCCACGTGGGTGGTGAGAATCCGGTCGGTCGAGGTTTTCATCGCGGGCATACTGTCTTGTTTTATGTAATTGTGCCCAACAACTGATACAGGCCACAATTGATGTGCGAACGCGGATCTCCCGCCTGCAGCCAGACGCATTTCTCTACGCCACTATGGCAGCGCCAAAGCGACACTTCGGCCCTTTTTATCCAAAAACTTCGGATATGTAAACAATTCAATGCCTTATTGATCAGTTTAGGACTTTTTTAGCCTACCAAACTTTCATTCAGGGGTGTCCATCATTATGATTGACAACAGATAAATAGTTGATCGTGATCATCGAATCCACTGGACACAGGAGTAACTAATTAATGAGCTCAGAAACGACAACTTTGGCACGATTTGTTGCCGGCTTGAATTTCGAGCAGATACCGAGAAACGTCATCGAGCGTACCCAGTTCCTGGTACTGGACCACGTTGGCATTGCGCTTCGCGCGCGTTACGCCGCTGACCTCAATAAAGCCATGAACAGTGCGCTTACCGGACTGGGGTTTACAGGCGGGGTCTCCAGTGTGATCGGGGACCCACAAATGTACGCACCCCCGGCCGCCGCCTTCTACAACGGTAACCTGGCCCATTCTCTCGACTTTGACGATACCCACGCACGAGGTTCAATCCATCCAAGTGCCCCGATCTTGCCTGCGGCCTTTGCAGCTGCCGAAATGACTGGAGCCGATGGCCGTGCCCTGATTACCGGCATCATCGCCGGCTATGAAACCCAGATCCGAATCAGCATGGCTCTGGGTCCCAGCGAACACTACCAGCAAGGCTTCCATCCCACAGCAACCTGTGGTGTGTTTGGCGCAGCAGCGGCAGCGGGCCGAATATTGGGTCTCTCACCCGAACAAGTAGAAAGTGCCTTCGGGCTTTGTGGCAGTCAGGCAGCGGGCTCGATGCAGTTTCTGGCAGACGGCTCATGGAACAAACCCTTCCATACCGGATACGCGGCTATGAGTGGACTAATTGCAGCCACTTTGGCGCAACAGGGCTTCACAGGCGCTAGAAAAGCGTTAGAGGGGGAACGTGGCGGATTTCTCAACGCCTATGCACCCCACCCGAATCCTACCGAAGTCATCTCGGAACTCGGTCAAAGATTCGAGACGATGGAAATCGGCGTCAAACCTTACCCCTCCTGTCGCTACGGTCATGCGGCTATCGATGCATTGATTGGACTGCGCACAACCCATCAACTGAATTATCAGGACATTGAATCAGTCCAAGTTGGTCTGCCAAGGACTGGGTGGAACATCGTCGGCGACCCTGAATCAGACAAACAGAATCCCACGAACTACGTTGAAGGTCAGTTTTCTATGCCCTTCGTCGCGGCAGTGGCCCTTCGAGACGGACAGATGACATGGGATGATTATGCACGTCACCTTGGGGACTCCGACACGCTTGCCCTTTGTCGAAAAATTCGTACGGTTGTGGATGATCGTGCCGAGGCTGAATTCCCGGCAAATATGAGTGGCGTGGTTGAAGTGGCCACCACAAGCGGCACTTATGAGGAAATGGTCGTCACCCCGAAAGGCGAGCCCACAAATTTCCTGTCAGGCGGGGAGATGCGTGCGAAATTCGACGCGCTGGTCGGGCCCTACCTCGATGACACAAGTTGTGGAATGCTTGCAGATGCAATCCTATCGGTTGAAGACGCGAAAAATATACAAGAAATTCTGGCCATGACCAGACCGTCGAGTCAGGAACCACTTAGGGCTGTTCACAAAGGAACATAATTGATGGTGGTTAGACGCGAAGAAGTCAAACCGGGCCGGTACCGGGAATCCTATGGACGGTACTATGAAGATTTCCATGTCGGGGACATTTATGAACATAGGCCCGGACGCACCATTACGGAGGCAGACAACACCTGGTTTACCTTGCTAACCATGAACACTCACCCACTGCACTTCGATGCGCATTATGCTAAAAAAACAGAGTTCGGTCGGCCCTTAGTCAATTCAGCTTTGACACTGTCGATTGTTGCCGGAATGAGTGTGAGTGATCTCAGTCAAAAAGCAATCGCGAACCTCGGATGGGAAAATATCAAATTGACCGCTCCTGTTTTCGCCGGTGACACACTCTACGCAGAATCTGAAGTGCTGGCCAAGCGCGAATCGAAAAGCCGCCCGACCCAAGGCATCGTTTCCGCCCGAACCACAGGCGTAAATGCAGACGGCACAATCGTTATCACGTACGACCGTTCGTTCCTGGTACCAAAGGAAGGATATGCGGTGGATGATTGAATACAAATCCGCTGTCGAGACAAAACAGAAAATAGAACAATGAACACTCCCACGCCCGACATAGATGACGCTCTCATACTGGACTCCATAGATCAGTTTCTCGAACGTGATGTCCGGCCGGTCGTTCGCGAACTGGAAGCAAATGATGTCTATCCACAAGAGATCGTGGATCAGCTGATACAGCTTGGTCTATTTGGGGCCACAATTGCGCCGGAATATGGTGGCTTGGGTTTGTCTGCCAGAACCTATGCCAAGATCATTGAACGAATTTCCGCGGTCTGGATGTCAGTGTCTGGATTTTTTAATTCCCACCTTATCATGGCAGCAGCGGTCCAACGTTTTGGTCGAGACGAACAAAAACAGCAATTCCTGCATCGTTTTGCGAGCGGTGAACTTCGTGGTGGTATTGCCTTAACGGAGCCGGATTGTGGCACTGATCTGCAAGCAATCCGCACTCGAGCCGTTAAGGACGGGGAAGAATACGTCGTCAACGGATCTAAGACTTGGATAACCAACAGTGCGGCAGGGGGGATTCTTGCAGTCCTGGTAAAGACCGACATCAATGCGAAGCCTGCCCACCGGGGAATGAGTCTGCTGCTCATCGAGAAAGGACCAGGGTTCACAGTGACCCGGAAACTCGACAAGCTCGGATATCGCGGTATCGATACAGCCGAACTTGTATTTGAGGACTGCCGCGTCCCAGCGGCAAACCTGATCGGTGAATCGGAAGGGCGAGGACTTCAGCAAATTTTGGCTGGCTTGGAACTCGGCCGGATCAATATTGCGGCGCGTGGTGTCGGCATCGCCCGAGCCTGCTTGGAGGAATCCCTCGCCTATGCGCAGCAACGACAAAGTTTCGGAAAACCGATAGGCGAGCATCAGTCCATCCAGATCAAGTTAGCGGATATGGCGACACGGGTTGAATCAGCGCGCCTATTAACCGAATCTGCGGCGAGCGCTTTCGACACCGGGGAACGATGCGATATGGAAGCCGGCATGGCGAAATTAGTGGCTTCCGAAGCAGCAGTAAGTAACAGCTTGGAGGCAATGCGAATTCACGGCGCCTATGGCTACTCGAAGGAGTTCAATATCGAGCGTTACTATCGGGACGCGCCTTTGTTGGCAATTGGAGAAGGAACCAACGAACTGCAGAAAATCATCATCGCAAAACAATTAATAGAACGAAACAAGGTGTAAAGCCATTCACTCTGCAAGGGAAGCCGTGCTGCCTCTAGAATCAATTCGCGTCATTGCTGTAGAACAGTACGGTGCGGGGCCATTTGGTACGATGTTCCTGGCCGATTTAGGCGCCGAAGTCATCAAGATCGAGAACCCTAATGATGGCGGTGACATGGCGCGCGACGTAGGGCCCTTTTTTTTCGAGGAACACGATAGCGTTTTTTTTCATTCTCTCAATCGAAACAAGAAAAGTTTTACTCTCGATTTAACTCAGCCCGAATCTGCAGCGGTACTGCACGATCTGGTCCGCAGTGCCGATGCATTGAGTTCGAACCTTCGAGGTGATGTCCCGGAAAAATTGGGCCTGACGTATGAACACCTGAAGACCCACAACCCCAAGATTGTCTGCGCACATCTGAGCGCCTACGGCCGCAAAGGGCCACGGGCCAATTGGCCCGGATACGACTACCTGATGCAAGCAGAAGCCGGTTTCCTCTCTTTGACCGGAGATCCGGATGGACCACCCGCGCGTTTTGGATTGTCGATGGTCGATTTCATGACCGGAGTCGGTCTCGCCTATGCGCTGGTCGCAGGGCTCATCAGCGCAAGGTCAACTGGAATCGGTCAGGATTTGGACATCAGTCTATTTGATGTTGCGCTAAGCAACATGAACTATCTTGCTGCATGGTATCTAAACGAAGGAGAGGTACAGCATCGATTGCCACGATCTGCCCACCCATCGCTCACGCCTTGTCAGCTCTATCGCACCAAAGATAGTTGGATTTTCATCATGTGTAACAAGGAAAAATTCTGGCCAGCCCTGTGCGACGCGCTGAATAAACCTGAATGGAAAGACGACGACAAATACAGCAACTTCCAGAGTCGATTAACGCACCGCGATCAACTAACCGAATTGATTGATCACGCTCTCAGTGACCGACGGACAGAAGACTGGCTCAAGATATTCGCAGGCACCGTACCCGCTGCACCCGTCAATGATCTCATGCAAGCACTGGAGAACCCCTTTGTGACCAGCCATGATCGGCTACAAACACTCGAACACCCGTCTCGAGGGGATTATCGTCTGGTGGCAAACCCGGTCCGCTCCTCTACCGGCGAAACGCCTTCCCAGCCAGCGCCAACCCTGGGTCAACACACAGATGAAATATTGCGAGAGCTGAACTACAGCGATGCAAATATTTCAGAACTACGAACCAGCAAAGTAATCTGACGACATCAATTCCCTGATACGACGTAACTCGCCCAACTGACGTGGGATTTTCTGGCCTTTAATCACATGATTCCTGGGTTTGCGTTCTAAACCGTGGCTTCCTTACCTGATCGACCCATCCACTTCTGAAATACGGGGGTCACCGGCGGATCCAACGATGTATCCGCCTTACACCGGGCCTTCAGTTCTTCCACCGTGCCTCCAAAATTGAACAGGCCAATGTCGCCGCGCTCTGACGCCATTCTCCGCCTCAGGTCGTTAGTGGCAGATTCGTCGACAGATCGATTCGAATTCAAGACCACACCGTAACGACGCGCCCCTTCATCACTGACAAGACCTCGTCGAACATCCAAAGCCACTTTCGACGGCTCCCTTTCCAAAGGATCACCCCAACCACCACCACCCCAGGTATTGAAATAAAGCGTATCCCCGACATTTACCTTGATGCGATCACACTTAGAGGGCATCCATTCAGTTTCCCCGTCTGCTCGAACCATCAACTTGTCGCTGCGTTGACCTGGCAACCCACCATTGACTCCCCAAGGATGTGTCAACCAACGATCATCGTGTATAGAAATTTCTCCAGGTTCCAGAAACTGGTACCCCATTGACAATCCGTTTCCACCACGATGAAGTCCGGGACCGCCGCTATCGGTAATCGTCTCGTATTTAACTATTCGCAAAGGAAAATACGCTTCAAGAAATTCGTTGGGCACATTAGTGAACGCCGGCCAAAGAGAGTGTCCGTCGGGACCGTCTCCTGCAGGGCGACCAGGAATGCCGCCAAATCCAATCTGGTACAACTGATACCACTCGCCATTTTTGTCATATCCGGAGTACATAAAGTGTGGACTGTCCGAAAATCCAGCAGCGCAGAGCGCATCTGGAGACCCCTGCCCCAAGAGCCCACTCATGATATCGAAAATACGCCCCAACATATGGGTGCGTGAACTCAGCGCAGCAGGTCGAATCGGCTTGAGAATCGATCCCCGTGGAATTCGAACGTCAACCAGATCGTAAAACCCATCGTTAAAAAGAATCTGAGGGTCAAATAAATTAATAAAAAAAGTGCCCAAAAACATCTTGAACATTTCTTCGTTGAGAAGAAAGTTGACGGAGCTGATTGACTGGGGGTCAGTGCCTTCAAAATCAAAAATTACGAGATCCCCCTCTCGCCACATGGTGCAGACCACCTTATACGGCCCCATCCCCATGCCGTCATCATCGATATAGTCGGTAAAATGTTGTTTCTTTTCTGGTATTACCGTGTTCAGAATCGCATTCATGGCACGTTTGTTTCGGTCAAGCATCTCCTGCATTGCAGAGACAAGATGATCTACCCCGAAACGATCGGCCATTTCGAAGATTCTGCGTTCTGCCAAACGAAGCGCGGCCACAATGGCATTAAAATCTGACCGATTCCAATCCGGCAACCGGCAATTTCTCAGGATAAGCTCAAGAATTTCCTTATTGAGCTCTCCTTTTCGAAAGATTTTGACCGGAGGCACCTGAATGCCCTCTTCAAATACCTGCGCCGCGTCAGTCGGCAAACTGCCCGGCACCTTCCCACCAATATCCGTCATATGTCCAAACATGGCCGACCACGCGACAATTCTTCCGTCGATATAGATCGGCATCATCATCAGCCAATCATTCAAGTGGCTAACGGCCCCATTGCAGGTATAGGGATCGTTGGTAAGAAACACATCACCCTCTTCGATAGTGCCCTCGTAACCTTGCTGGAATCCCCAGAAGAACGAACCGAACTGGCCGACAACCATCTTCCCTTCCTGGTTAGCGATCATGGGAAAAGCATCATGTTGTTCGCGAATTCCAGGAGACATCGCAGTTCGAAAAAGAACGGCATCCATTTCGGTACGCGCATTACGGAGTGCATTCTCGATAATATCGAGCGTTACTGCGTCTACGCTCACATCGGCGAATGGCGAATTATTGGTTTGAATAACTTGAGCAGGCATTGTTATTTACTCGCTAAATTTATGCGTCATTTGGCTGTATCAAAATGTTTCCAAACTGATCCACTTTGCCCGTATGTTCTGGAAGAACCAGTGTCGTCGAATCCATTTCAGTCACAACCGCTGGACCCCGAATCAGATCACCCGACTTGAGCGCAGTCCGATCCAGAATGCTGGCGTCATGATCGCGCCCTTCGAAAAATATTTTAGTATTAGCGTATATCGCAGTCGAAGGATCCCCATTCCCACTGGGTAGGGTCTCACCCTGAGCCGCGCTCTCTCTGCCTTGAACCAGGGCGCGAAGGTTATACAGTTCTCTTTGTGTGTCGAGCGAGAATGTAAAAAGCTGTTCGTGCATTTCATCAAATCTTCTGCCGAGTTCTTTGAGACCACCCGTTTCAAATTCCTCAGGCGTCATGTTCACCGTCAATCGCATGCCCTGGCCAGCATATCGGAGGTCGATTTGATACAGAGTGGTTTGCTCTGCCCTTGGCACGCCTTCTGAATCGAGGGTCGACCCCGCTGCAGCAGACAATTCTCGCAGGATCCCAAGCACCTCCTGATCGTCGGTATCTGCGAATCGGCGAACAAAAGTTCGCGATGACTCGTCTCGAACGCGAGTTGTTGCATCACCGTAAGCACATAACACTCCAGGCCCCGGCGGAATAATGACGGGCCATGAATTCATTAACTTACCGAGCGCATTCGCGTGTAACGGCCCAGCACCACCAAATCCGACCAGCGCAAAATCACGCGGGTCAAATCCTTGCTCAACCGACACGAGGCGTAACGCTCCGAACATGTTTTCGTTCACGATGTTCACGATCCCCTCTGCCGCCTCCCTAACGGACAGTCCCATCGCGTTGCCTACCGTGCTGACAGCTTCTTCCGCCTTGACGTGATCAATCAACAGGTCGCCACCCAGTTTTGCGCCCGATGGCAGATATCCCAGAACAACATTGGCATCTGTCACTGTCGGTTCAGCACCGCCTTTGCCGTAAGCAGCCGGTCCAGGTTCTGCACCGGCACTTTGCGGCCCGACTCGTAATGCTTTGGTCAGTTCAGGGACATAAGCGATCGATCCACCGCCTGCACCAACTGATCTGACATCAACAGAAGAGGATCGAACTGTTACATCTGCAACTCGGGTTTCCCTTCGGGTTTGCGCAATGCCATTTTGGATCAGAGCCACATCGGTCGACGTACCGCCCATATCAAATGTTAGGAGGTCACTGTAACCCGCCTGGCGCGCCATCCAGATCGCCCCTGAAACGCCCCCGGCCGGGCCACTCATCAAGAGATTCACCGGCGTCGCTTTGGCGACTTCAGCAGATGCCAACCCGCCGTCCGAACGCAAAATGTGAAGCTGCACCCCAGTCATTCTCCGATTTAATTCCGCTTCCAAATTTTCCATGTAGGTAGAAACCACCGGTCGTATATACGAATTGACTACGGTCGTTTCCGTGCGTTCATACTCATACATCTCAGGAACCACCTCGGACGAAATTGAAATCGGTATCCCTGGCATGACGCTCTCAGCAATCTGCCGAACCCGTTCTTCATGAGCGCCGTTGGTATAAGCATTCATTAGCGACACGGTCAAAGCCTCGATGCCTTCCTGAGCAAGACTTTCTAGTGATTCTCGCAACCCAGTTTCATCTAAAGGCCGGATAACCTCTCCATCAGCGCCAATGCGTTCATCTACATCGATCGTTAGCTCAAGCGGCGCCAAAGGATCGCTCTTATTGAATATGACCCATCCACCCAATCCGCCCGGTACATATGACCGCGCAATCTGCAAGACCTGCTTATAACCTTTGGTGGTGACGAGTCCTACTTTTGCACCGTTCGCAGTCAATACCGTATTGGTAGCGACTGTAGTGCCATGCATCACATGTGTGATTTCCGTTGGAGATATCCCTGCCTGCTCACATACGCGTTCTATGCCGTTAAGGACGCCAATTGATGAGTCTTGAGGCGTAGAAAGCACTTTTGCCGTGTAGTTATGACCAGTGGATTCCTCAATCAGCAGAATATCGGTAAACGTCCCACCAACATCTGCACCAAGACGATACCCGGACTGACCGGTCGACCGTCTGGGACTGACGCGGTCTCTTTCAGCAACAGATGGGGTCGCTGTTGAGGATGGCGTCTGCTTCGTTCTGGCTCGAAGCGTTTCCTTTTCGGGTCCCCGATTGACTGTTTGCTCTTCGAGCGTTGGTGAAATTTCAGAAGCCGGCGGCCGCGGCTTTCTCGCTGCACCTGAAGACGCCGCTGAACGGCGCAGTGCATTGGGGTTCTCACGCTCCTTATTTTTTTCTGCGTTCCTGTCTACTTTTCCCAACCGTGCGAAATCATCTTTTGCTTTTCGCAACTGGGCATCAAACCAGTCCGTCGTTTTTCGTGAGTCGTTCATCGTCCTCTATTAATTTATCGATTCATTGACTGGTTTGCCATCAATTCGAATTTTAATTAAGCGGGGATTGCCACTTATTGATCCACTCAATGGTCTCGTCCACAGTTGAAATGTCGCAATAACGACGCCCCACATCCCGCAAATTGTCATGATGGGGGCCATCTTCTTGATCCCCAACACCATCCTCCGGAACGATGGTCCGAAAACCCCATTGAAAACTGTCGACAATCGACGCACGCACGCACCCTGAAGTCACACACCCAATTACAATGATCGTATCGACTGATTCCTTATTAAAAAAGGCTGCGGCAGGAGTCTGGAAAAACATTGAAGCCCCAGACTTGCGCATCGCAACATCGTAATCGGGATCATAGGTCCTTGGGTCTAATTCGGTAGACGGATCCCCTTCCACCATGTCGTCGAGCGCAGAGATTTTCCAATAGGGCATATCCCGCTTCGAGTTGTACCCGGTATAACAAGTTGCTATCGGCACATTACAGTCTCTTGCAACAGCCAGCAAGCGCATGGAATTGGAAACTGCACGCTCTACCAAGGGCGCCCCGCCAAGTGGAAATCGAGCGTCCGTGAATCCGAGTTGAAAGTCAACCACCGCCACTCCAGGTTTGTGGCCGAATCCTATGCTCTCTCCTCCATAGGAGCGCTTGCGGTACACATCTTCCATCTCATCCAAACTCTTGTCCTCTTTCATTATATTTTTCTCAGCGTCAAGAATTACTCACCCAACACCAATACTTCTGAATGAATTGGCAACAGTTGAACAAATTTTCAGCGAGTCAAGCGGCAAGTTTTGCCAGTACGTCATCTGGGAAAAGACCTGCCTTCATTACCTGACCAGGCAATGGCTCATCGAAATAACTCTCAGCCCATTTCGCGACGTCAATCAACTTCGGCAAATCGATACCAATATCGTAGCCCATGTTACGCAACACATAACATAAATCTTCGGTTGAGATATTGCCGGTGGCTCGCGGTGCAAATGGGCAACCCCCTATCCCGCCAATCGATGAATCCAAAATCTGTGCTCCAGCTTCCACAGCTGCAACAGCATTGGCTATTCCGGTATTTCTAGTGTTATGAAAGTGGCACCCAAGCCCGATTGTCTCGCTTAACTCAGCGCGAACCACACTTATGAGGTTTCGCACCTGAGAGGGAACCGCGCAGCCGATCGTATCGGCAAGCATGACTTCGTGGACGCCAACTTGCTCGTATCTTCGTGCAATTTCCACCACAACGTCAGTACTCGTATTGCCTTCGAAGGGGCAACCAAATGAGGCGCCGATTGTCCCTGACAACAACCGCCCCGATTCGATCACCCGTTTTGCAATCTCTTCGAGTCCTTTGAGTGTTTCGTCGATGCTGGCGCCCTGATTTTTCATGTTAAATGTTTCGCTCGCCACCACGACATAGCGCACTTCATCAACTCCTGCATCTAATGCACGCTCGATTCCTCTCATATTCAGTGCAAGTCCAGCGACGCGCACGTGAGAAGGATGATCAATCGCTGCCATCACCGCTTCAGCATTGGCCATTTGCGGCACCCGCTTGGGATTTACAAAGCTCGCGGCTTCTATTCGTTTCACACCGGCTTGAGTCAATTTATTAATCAACTCTACCCGTTCAGCAACACTCCAAATTCTTTTTTCACTTTGCAGGCCGTCTCTCGGCCCCACCTCGCATATTTCAATATTCATAAGTCCCTCAGATGATTCCATCATTCTTCAACCCTTTCAGCTCTTCCTTTGAAAGCCCGAGTAAGTCGGAATAAACCACCTCATTATGAGCGCCCACAGTTGAAGGGCCCAGCCATGCTATCTCACTTTCCGATTCACTTAGTTTTGGCACAATTCCTGGCACTGCAATCTCACCCAATTCGTCATCTTGAATTCGGCAGATCATATCTCGTTCTATATAGTGAGGGTCACCTGCGATGTCCTCGATTGAGTATATCGGCCCACACACAACGCCGTTTTCATCCAACCGGGCATCAAGCTCGGCTGCCGTAAATTGACGAGTCCAATCCGCGATCAACGCATCCAGCTCATCGCAGTTTTGTCCACGAACTTGGTGGTTGCTGTAACGAGGATTCTCGGCAAGGTCGGGCTGATCCATGGCTTGACATAGGCGCTTAAACATCGGATCCAGGTTCGCAGCTATAACAACCCATTTGCTATCCCGAGTCGGAAAAATATTTGAAGGAGATACATTCGCTAATCCGGTTCCGCTTGGTTCACGAACGAACCCCATCGTATCAAATTCGGACAACGCGCTTTCCATCATCGCAAAACACGATTCCATAATAGAAGCATCGATGACTTGACCCTTACCTTGACCCTCGCCATCGCGCCAATACAGCGCCATCAACACCCCTTGGACAGCAAACAATCCAGCCAGCGAGTCACCCAACGAGAGTCCAGTACGAGGGGGAGGCTGATCAGGATATCCGTTGATGTATCGGAGTCCGCCCATTGCTTCGCCCACACTAGCAAAGCCGGGTCGATCCGAATAGGGACCCGTCTGGCCAAACCCAGAGACACGAGCAATCACGAGCCCAGGATTGATTTCATGGAGCGCCTCAGGGCTAAGCCCCCATTTTTCTAAAGTGCCGGGCTTAAAGTTTTCGATGAGCACATCTGCCGTCTTGATCAGGCGCCGAACCAAATCTTGGCCTTGAGGATCACGCAGGTTGGCTGTTACCGATTTCTTATTCCGAGCAAGTATCGGCCACCACAGTCCTCGGTTCTTGTATCGATGATGGCCCCAATCCCGCATTGCGTCACCACGTCCGGGCGCTTCGACCTTGATAACTTCGGCGCCAAAATCAGCCATCCTGGATCCGGCGAAGGGTCCAGCAACAAGCTGGCCCATCTCAATCACCCGCAGGCCGCTCAGTGGACCCTTTAGTCGCTGGACAGACTCGGCTTTTTCCATAGCAATTCCTTGTTCAACAAAGCTCTTCCAATACCGGAAAATAACTCTTTACTTCTTCATCGTTACCCGTAGGCAAAAAATATACCACCACTATAGCGAATAGAAACCTAATGTTTAGCCAAGAATGAAAACAGAATATTACAGAATTCAATTTTCTGCTCTTTACCGGCTACCACGTGCGCAACATCCTTCATAGTAACGCCTTCGGCACCATTTATCCCCCACTCAAGTGGCAAGGTCGTTCGTGGGCCGGTGACCATGTCTTTGGCCGCATGAATAATCAAAGTTGGCGCTTGAATCAACTCCAAACGTTCCATGGTATCGTGAGTCAAGCACGCCTCGACCAAGCGTTCATGCGTTCCGTAGTTGTCTTTTAATTCCCGCCACTGGCCATCAGGCCCCAATAAACGATGCTTATTCTCGTTATAAAATTCCGGAAGAAAGGAATAAATACAAACAAATTCTTGGAAAGTTAGAAATCCCGAATCACGATGAACGCTTCGAAACAAATTCAACTGATCGAAAAGATATTGGTCGCAAGATGCCCACGCGCCCATGTTCACCATACTTCTAACCAGGTCTGGCCTATTAATTGCGACTTCTTGCCCGATACAACAGCCCATGCCCACCAAGCCGATCAAGTGCACGTTGGTCCAGTTAAGATAATCCAAGAGTTGGATTAAATCTTCTGCATAAAGCCTCATAGAAGCCGTGGTATTCGGATCATCGGTTGAATTACCGATTCCACGATAATCGTATACCAGTACTTTGTGCTGGTCTGTGAGACCGCGCGCTAGGGCCTTCTCATTCCCATGGCAATAAGTACCCCAACCGCCCATGCAAACAGCTGGCGCTCCCGACCCATGGATCTCGTAATACATTTCATGGTTGTTAATACTTGCAGTAGGCACTAGCAAATCTCCAATGCTTGATTTCCCTCACCCCATTGTATACAACCATTCTTAGTTATCCCTCCCCAAGAATCCTTATCTCGAGAAAAGACTTCCAGATCTTCAAACACTTGATTCATGGTAACGTTGCCAAAGTCAATCGCCGCGTCATTTTAGCGAGCAAAAATAATTAATGTCACTTGAACTCCTTTGCCAACCCATGCACCAGCAACTCAGTGCACTGCTGAAGGGTGGCGTCTCTGCTGAAGAATTGACTCGTGACTATCTTAATCGGATTTCACATTACGGCACCAAATTGAACGCGTTCATGACAGTGTTCTACGATAGTGCATTGCAAGCCGCCAAAGATGCCGATCAGAAGCGGCTCTCCGGAGAACCTCTTGGTGCATTGCACGGAATTCCCTTCGGGCTCAAGGACATTATTGAAGTTGAAGGACAAACGACGACCTGGGGTTCTTATGCGCTCAAAAATAGAACTTCAGACGAGACTGCAACGGTGGTAGAGCGCCTTATTGATCAGGGCGCGATTATTCTCGGGAAAACCCAGTCGGTCGAATTTGCGCTCGGTGGCTGGGGCACAAACGAATTTTTTGGAACCCCTTGGAATCCATGGGATCTTGAAACTCACCGAATACCGGGAGGATCCAGCAGCGGTTCTGGCGTCGCTGTCGCTGCGGGCCTTTGTGCAGCAGCGCTGGGTTCAGATACCGGCGGTTCAGTCCGATTACCTTCTGCTTATTGTGGCATCACCGGGCTGAAACCAACGTTCGGTCGGGTATCAAACTATGGTGTCATGCCACTTTCTACATCACTTGACACGGTCGGTCCGATGGCTCGGTGCGTAGAAGACGTCGCCCTAATTTATGACGTTATTCGAGGACCCGATTCCAAACATCTACCCACATTACAACCGCCGCTGGACAACCCAATAACTCATCTTCGAAAAGGCATTTCTGGGATGCGCCTCGCCGTTCTGCCAGATGAAGAACGAGAGGTTTTGTCTAGCACAGTTAATGACGCCTACGAGCGCTCTTTGAGTTTGATAAAAGATCTCGGTGCAGAAATTGTGGTACGCGGACTCCCTCATCCATTTGAAACCTATCGAAAGATGTCGTCGGTCATCATCAGTGCAGAAGGCTACTCCTATACCACTGATTTAGTAGATCAGAGTGAGCTTCCTATTGGGAGCGCTGTCCGCAGTCGAATGTTGCACGGTAAATCGTGTTCTGCAAAACAATATTTGGATGCTTTGCATCAGATGAATCTCTGGAGAGCTGAATTTTCTGAACAAATGAATGATATTGACGCACTGGTTACGCCAACCACAATCGATTGTGCTATTCCTGTTGATGAAGTGGATGAGCAGGTTCTTCCTGCCCATTTTACCCGGGCGACCAACGTGCTAGGCCTCTGTGCGCTGGCAATTCCCAGCGCCCACTCACCCGATGATCTGCCCATATCGATTTGTATTCATGGGCATCCTTTTCAGGATTCACATATTCTCAGAATCGGATGGGCACTCGAACAAGCGCTTGGTGAAAGCAGCCGCATCCCACGTGGACTAGAATTGGAATGATTGCTACCACAGAAATTAAGCGCTTATTTACAACAATTCAAGCATCGTAGAAGCATCGCTGATTTCAAGTCCCAATCCATCTTCGACATTGAGATGGGCAATCACACCATCATCAACAATCATCGCGTACCTTTTAGAACGAAGCCCGAAACCCACTGTTCGAAGATCGGTCTCTAACCCCATGGCGCGACTAAAATGACCACTCCCATCTGAAACCATTGATACCTTGCCTTCAACAGCCTGCGTTCTCCCCCAGGCATCCATCACAAAGGGATCGTTAACAGAAAGGCAGATAATTTCCTCTACTCCCTTCTTACGAATCGCCTCCGATTGACGAACATAACCTGGAAGATGCTCGGCCGTGCAGGTCGGTGTGAACGCACCCGGCACCGCGAAAAGAACCACTTTTTTACCGGAAAATAATTGATCAGCTCTAAAGGTCAGTTGATCGCCGTCAACCATGAGATGAACATTCACTTTTGGTATGCCGTCACCAATCAAGCGCCGCGCCCCCAAGTAAGCTATCAAGCGGTTCATGTCATTCGAAATCTGAGTTCCCAAAGACGATTTGACAATACTCCCTTCAGGATCAATCAAACACAGTCCAGCATCATTCAACTTTCTTGACGCGCCAAATATGGCCCCAGCCAGAATTGCATCTGGATCACTCAATACATCAAAGGGAATTTGGAGACGATCAGCAAGCCCTCTATTGACAACAGTCGTCTCACCGCTTACCGCCAAAACAGCCACGTTACGCGAAGAAAATTCTAGGTAACTTTCGTACAACCAATCCCAATCCTTCACAGCATCAGCTACTGACAATGAGTCAATCCACCAGAGAACCACATGCTGCCCCCGATATTCCTGCGGGCCTGTCATGATCCCGAGTTGATTGGGGAAAAGGCGCTCAGGAACGAGCTTGAATCGTTGGGAAAACATCTGGGGGGTAGTTAAGGGCCCTGACTTCAGAGCATTCGGATGCAACCCTGCAATGCGTCGTTTATCGCTTGCCGATAAGCTGTTTCCTCGGCTTCGCGTTCGGTATTATGAGGGGCGGTATCGGCGCGTTCTATTGCAGCCATCCCAAATTGGGTCCTGCGCACACCATACCCCGGCAATTCAAACCGGCAGAGCACCACCAGTTCGTTGCCTTCCCTCCTGCGATCTCTGACATCATATCGCCACTCGCCTGGGTAATGGCGATCCAACCAATCTGCCGCGCCCATCTCCGTGAGCTCACCTTTATCAAATTGTTTTATGTTCCTTTGTTCATGGGGCGGCGTATCAGAATCGCTTGCTCCCGCACTTACCGCACCCTTAGAACCATCACTTGGACGGTTGTAGAGCGCCTCGAGCTCCTGCCGATTGCCCTTAAGCAATTCATCAAACGATTCGACTAATTCGCGCGCCACCGTCTACCTCGCAAGTCGATCGTTCCCTAGAAATCGACCGACGTTGGCGGTGGACTTTGCCACCATTGTCGAAATTGGTTGTCCGCCTTAGAGGCAGCTCCGCCCTCTTCGACTAGTGAACTCAAATAGTTCAGAACGTTATGCTCTGATTCTACATCGCAATACTTGGCATCCATATCAAAAAGGTTTGCTTCATGCGGCCCCTGCGCTCGATCACCGACCCCTTCCCGAACGACCACGGTATGAAACCCATGTTGAAGCGAGTCGACAGCCGATGCCCGAACACAACCACTGGTTGTACATCCGGTAATCACAACCGTATCTACTTCCAGCCCCTTGAAATACGTATCTAAATCGGTGCCAAAAAACGAACTGGCATATTTCTTGATAATAACGGACTCGCCCTCAAGGGGAGCAATTCTGTTGTCGATTTCAACCAGACGTGATCCTTGAACAAGAATAGACAAGGAAGGCACTTTTTTGATAAACACACCGGCGTCACGGAAATCCGGTTCATAAGCGACGGTCGTAAATACCACTGGCAACTTACCGTCACGGAACCCCGTCAACAATCGGGCGGTTACCGCAACCTGTTGATCAAAATCCCCACCCAATGGCGACGCCGGATCAGTAAAGCCATTGCTAAAATCAACAATCAGTAATGCTGGCTTGACTCCATAACCCGAGCGGCTACCCAAACCTTTCGAGGCATAATCTGCGCGAGTCGATTCATGCCAGTCGTTCATAAATTAGTGGACATTGTTTATTTCAGTTGAGAATCCAATTACGTACGCCCCGATGACGTCGGGCCCACTGACGTGCCTGGCGGTGTCCACCGCCGCTTCCAGCCAAGTCGAAATGCGCGCACAACCCGATGCAATAAATAGAACATTACTGCAAGAACCACCAATACAAATACGGACAACAACCGAGCGCCAAATTCTGCATCGATGACAGAACCGTCATTCATCAAATGCACACTTAACATCTCCACCGCCTGTATTGTTGCGCGGCAAACAGAATAACCGCTGCGAGAATAG
>ENA-UPTF01000756-UPTF01000756.1-marine-metagenome-genome-assembly--contig:-NODE-756-length-21939-cov-2.599716_pt1 | contig 21939 bp, 14 predicted proteins | sample MGYA00238166_ERZ767019 | MGnify/ENA primary metagenome ERZ767019 (study PRJEB28930, sample SAMN06266391) | marine metagenome | isolation source: Sea water from 250 m depth | place: Atlantic Ocean | study... | reverse complement strand
TTGTTGGGTTGTGACATCACTGGGTCGACGCCTCCAGGTGGCGAGAAGCTGGACAAGCTTTCCCCCATTCTCAGTTCGCTCGAACCGGTGAAGCAGGATGTAACGATCGTTTCCAATCTGGAACTGGCCAACGCCTATCCCGGCTCCCATGCGACTTCCAACTCAGCATTCCTGAGCGCGGCAAAGGCCAAGGTCACGGAAAGCACGGACTACTACTTGGGAACAACCGCCGATCAGATCGCTGCCCAACACATAGGCCAATCAACCCAACTGCCGTCGCTGGAAATGGCAATGGATCTGCTCAAGCTCGTCGGTCAGTGCGACAATGGTTACGCCTGCGTCTATCAAAACAACCTTTCCTGGTCCTCACCGACCACGCCTTTGCCGGCCGAGGCCCATCCACGAATCGTCTTTGAAAGCCTGTTTGGCGAAGGCGGCACTGCCAAGGAACGCCGCGCCGCGTTGAGAAAGCGCGCCAGTCTGCTCGATTCGATCAGTGAAGAAATCACCCGCCTTCAGCGCGACCTCGGCCCCGCCGACCGAGCAAAACTCGAGGAATACCTCACCGCCGTGCGCGAAGTGGAACGCCGTATTCAAACAGCCGAGTCCGACGCCTCGAAGAACCAACTCCCCGACCTCGATCGCCCCATGGGAGTTCCGGCCTCCTACGCCGACCACGCGCGACTGATGTTCGATCTGCAGGTTCTCGCGCTCCAGGGCGACGTGACCCGCGTCATCACTTTTCAGCTTGCCCGGGAAACCAGCAATCGCACCTACCCGGAGATCGGCGTACCCGATCCACACCATCCCCTCTCCCATCACGGCAACAACCCCGAAAAGGTCGCGCTTATGGCGAAGATCAACTCGTTCCACGTCTCACTCTTTGCCGAGTTTGTCCTAAAACTCAAAAAGACGACGGACGGAAACGGCTCCTTGCTCGATCATTCGCTCTATCTCTACGGCTCCGGCATGGGCAATCCAAACGTTCACGATCACACCAACCTGCCGACCATTGTCGCTGGCGGCGGCGCCGGCAAGATGAGAGGCGGTCGTCACATCCAATACGACAAACCCACGCCGCTGGCCAACCTGCACCTTTCGCTGCTCAACAAAGTGGGCGTCCCAATGGAATCCTTCGCCGACAGCACCGGGACCGTCGACGAACTGTTTGAACCGCTATCCATCTAGAGAGCGTGGAATATCCGAACGAAGACAAAAACGCGGTGGAGCGAGAGTCCTGGCAAGGACATATCGAATCCCTGAAAGAGCGCTAGAACCAACCCTCCATGAAGCGTCTATTAAAGATCGCGGCCCTCCTGATCACGCTGACCATGTTCCGTGTTGCATCGGCGGATTCACCCTTGGCGGACGCTGTCGAGAAGAAGGACCACGCGGCCATTCGCAAGTTGCTCGAGAAGAACATAGACGTCAACGCATCTCAAACCGACGGCATGACAGCGTTGCTCTGGGCCGCCTACCAGGACGATCTCGCCACGGCGAAACTCCTGGTGAATGCGAACGCGAACGTAAAAGCGAAAAATCGTTATGGCGTGACCTCCCTCTCTCTGGCCTGCATCAACGGAAACGGGAACATGGTCGAATTGTTCCTCAAGGCTGGAGCCGATCCCAACACAAGTCTTCACGAAGGCGAGCCTGCTCTCATGACCGCGGCAAGAACCGGCAAGCCCGGGGCGGTGAAGGCGTTATTGGCCCACGGAGCCAAAGTGAACGCAAAAGGTAGAAAAAGTCAGACCGCCCTGATGTGGGCCGCGGCCGACGGCCACCTTGAGGTTGTCAATCTGCTGATTGGAGCAGGGGCGGACATTCGCGCGACACTGGACTCCGGTTTCACACCGCTGTTCTTCGCCGTCCGGGAAGGAAGAACGGAAGTCGTGCATACCTTGCTGAAAGCTGGAATAGACGTCAACGAGCCCGTGAGTCAGGAAAAGAACGGGAAGTTGAAGAGCGGAACGACTCCGCTAACCCTGGCCGTCGAGAACGGCCATTTCGAACTGGCGACGACACTGCTCGAAGCTGGAGCCGATCCCAACGACATGCGCGCCGGATACACCTCGCTGCACATGCTCTCCTGGGTGCGCAAGCCGGATGGCGGTGACGGCGACGACGACCTTGCTCCTCCGACCGGTTCGGGCATCATGAGCAGCGCCCAATTCGCCAAACAACTGGTGGACCATGGCGCCAGGGTGAACACCCGGCTCAAAGGGGGCAAGCTTCACTGGAAAGGGGCAACACCCTTCTTCCTGGCTTCCAAGACCGCGGATGCTCCCCTCATGCGCGTGTTGCTCGAACTGGGAGCCGATCCACTGATCCACAACGCGGAAAACAGCACTCCCCTGATGGTGGCAACTGGGATCGGCCAAACAATGGAGGCGGCCTCCGCCGGAACCGAGACCGAAATCCTTGAAGCCGCACAAATGCTGCTAAATCTGGGCGTCGATATCGACGCCGTGAACAACAGCGGCGAAACCGCGATGCACGGAGCCGCCTACAAGAACCTTCCTAAAGTGGTGCAGTTCCTTGATGACAACAACGCCAAGATCGAAGTCTGGAACCGTAGGAACAAGAAGGGATCAACACCCTACCTGATCGCGGCAGGCTACCGGCCTGGAAACTTCAAACCTTCCTACGAGACGATGGCGGCGATCAAAAAAGTGATGACCTCTCACGGAGAGAAGCCGACCGCTAAGCCGCCGAAACGTGTCGATCCATACGCTGCCAAAACCCGAAAAAAGCAAACAGCCTCGAAGGAAGAATCCCGCGAACGAGTAGACTTGTTCAACGGCAAGAATCTCGCGGGCTGGGAGATTCAGAACAACGGCCGCTTTTCCGTGGAAAACAGCCGACTAAGAGTTGACCGCGGAACTGGATGGTTGCGTTCCGTCGACATCTACGCTGATTTCACACTCAAACTGCAATTCCGATTTCTGGAAGCCAACGCGAACAGCGGAATTTTCGTGCGCACCGGAGCAACCAGCAAGAAAGACAAAAACGGCTGGCCTGACAATGGCTACCAAGTCCAATGCATGGATACGATTACTGGAAAAGCTCCATTGGCAACCATGATTCCCTATGGAGCGCCACCATTTGAGCACAAGTCGGATCTGGACGCCTTAAAAAAGGCCTACAAACCCGTTGGCGAATGGCAGTCTTACGAGATCACCGCCAAGGGCGAAACCTTGAGGGTAAAGCTCAACGGAACGCTGATCACAACTGCGACCAGCATCAAGAATCTCGATGGGCATATCGGAATACAGGCCGAAAACGGGCTCCTGGAATTCCGGGAAATTGAATTGTTCCGATAGCGCACGCCGGAATCGGTGTTGCCACCCGCATTTAGAATAAGAACCGCAATCGGCTTCTCCGATATGAAGGTCAAGGGATTCTGATCCAGGATCGGTCCATCAGGCTCAGCCCGGAAATCCCCGCCCCGACGACAGAGACCTTAAGTGGCATCACCAAGGAGAGTCGGCAATTGAAAAAAATGAAACAACCTCAAACACGGCAGTCTGCCTGCTTGGCCAAGCGGGGGGCAGGTTACTCGCCACCGATAGCCGGGTTTAACCAGGGCGTCCTTGCGTAGAACCAGGAAGGATTCATCGCCTCGACGTGCCCGTCGGAGAGCGAGTTGACACTGCGCCCGCCGTGGCGCAGGTGCGGGCCACCCCACCACGGGTTGCTCAGGCCGGTCATGCAGGGAGGACAACCGGAGCCTTTGATCATCACGGCGGGATCGCCGATCATGAACGCGCCTAATTTCGTGGTTGAATTCACGTCGACGCTTGGATTTCTGCTGGCATTGGCCTGCACACCGGAGTCCACAAGATAAACCACCTTGGAATGATTTTTAACATTGGAATCCTTGGTGTGTACATAGTTGACCCAGTGGCTCAACTCGCCACCCAGGACATGGTTCATCGCGTAGTCGGTGGCGACAGGATATGGGAAGGGAGTGCCGCCAACGTGGGTGGTCTTGATGCGTTTGCCCTTGCGCGACGGGCAAACGAGGATGTTGGTTGTATTCAGGTACGGATCGAGCAGCTCATACCAGGTGTGGAACACTTTTGAAAAAGGCGGGTGGACGAAGATCACGACGTTTTTGTCGTCGTTGTCCGAGGTGTACATCTTGCCGGCGAGAAGAATCTGTTTGTTATTGTTAACACAGTACGCCTCTTGGGCCTTAGCCTTGGCCCGGGACAACGCCGGCAGCAGCAACGCCGCCAGGATCGCAATGATCGCGATAACCACCAGCAGTTCAATTAACGTGAAGGCTCTTGTTTTTTTCATGAATCCAACCCCGACAAACGGCAAGGGAACAATCGACGGCCAAAAGTTCAAGTCCTATTTAGTCGTGCCTTAAAATAGCCCGCGTTGTCGCCTGAACCCAGAAGGTCACGGTAACCCTGGTCGTCGGAGACGATGAGCAGAACATTCGGCTTGGCCAATGGTTGGGCGGTGGCAGTCAGGCATAGCGCGATTGTGATGGCAAACTTGCAACAAGTCATTTGCTTGGTCGGCAGACGGTGCGCCTGGTCAAGCGGGCTTTCAAGTTTTCAGTTGCACGACATCCCCTGCGTTTCTGCTGGCCAAGCGGAGGGGCTTCGGAAAGACTGTCGGCCTTCCGGGGGAGCTAGTCAGCGGCTTGAATATCGTCCAGATCACACCCGGCGCCGGGGGTATGTACTGCGGGAACTGTTTCCGCGACAACGCCCTCGTAGCGCAACTCAGGCGAATGGGACACCATGCGCTGATGATCCCGCTGTACCTCCCGTTCACGCTGGATGAGGCGGATCAAAGCGAAGGTACGCCGCTCTTCTTCAGCGGGCTCAATGTCTATCTCGGGGAGAAGTTCGACTGTTTCCAAAAAGCGCCAAACTGGCTCCGGCGTTGGTTCACCTCCGGGTGGCTGCTCAACTGGCTTGGCAACTTTGCCGGCAAGACCCGGGGCGCAGAAGTTGGCGATCTGACGCTCTCGATGATGCGCGGCGAGTCGGGCCACCAAGCGCGCGAACTCGAGCAGCTCATCATCTGGCTCAAGGAACACGAGCAACCGGATGTCGTCTGCCTGTCGAATGCATTGATCGCCGGCCTGGCCAAGCGTATCCGGCAGGAGCTCGGCGTGCCGGTAGTCTGCCTTCTCGAGGGCGAGGATGCGTTCCTCGACTCGCTGCCCAGCCCACAGCGCGAACAGACGTGGGCCGAGCTCCACGAACGCGTCACCGACATCGACCTGTTCATCGCGCCGACCCGCTATTATGCCAACACCATGGCCGAACGCGCCGGGATCCCCGCCGCCAAGCTCGAGCATATCAACAATGGCATCAACCTCGACGGCTTCGAACCAAGCACTCTGCCGAACGATCCGCCGGTGCTGGGCTACTTCGCCCGCATGTGTCCGGAGAAGGGACTCGATATGCTCATCGACACGTTCATCCTCTTGAAGCAAACCGGCCCCGTGCCGGGACTCAAGCTGGCTGTCGGCGGCGGCTGCCAGCCCAGCGACAAAATGTTCGTCGAGAAACAAAAGGCGCGACTCCATGATGCAGGGCTGCTCGGCGAGGCGACCTTCCGACCAAATCTTGATCGCGACGCGAAGCTCGCATTCTACCGTGGGCTCACAGTACTCAGCGTGCCAGCACTGTACGGCGAGGCGTTTGGCCTGTACGTGGTCGAGGCAATGGCTAGCGGCGTTCCGGTGGTCGCGCCCAACGATGCCAGCTTCCCGGAACTCATTGAACAAAACCAAGCCGGCACCCTCTGCACAAAAGGCGATCCGCAGGCCCTCGCCAACGCGATTGGGCAGTTGCTGCTCGACCGTGAGCGCTTGACCAAATGCGCCGCTGCCGGCCGTCAGGCCGCCGAGCATACGTTCAACATCAAGTACATGGCCGAGGCGTTTGTCACACGCTTGGCCAAGCTGGGGTGAGTATTTTCCGGCTTTGCCGGTCACGCGACCGGCGGTAAGGTCGGCGGCCGTGAAAAGGCTCCAAACCACCTTGACCGCATTCAGCGTAGCCCTGACAGTCTTCTCCATAACAGGCTGCCAGCCAAGCGCATCTACCGACACCGCCTCCGCACCGGCGGAGGCCAAGCCCGCCCCACCCCAACCCAGCGAAACCGTGACCGAACCCAAGCCGCCCCAGGAGGAAACCAAGCCGAAACACACCAACCGCCTGGCCAAGGAGGCGTCGCCCTATCTGCATCAACACCAGCACAACCCGGTCGACTGGTATCCGTGGGGCGAGGAGGCGTTCAAGAAGGCGCGCGACGAGCAGAAGCCAATCCTACTGAGCATCGGCTACTCGACCTGCCACTGGTGCCACGTGATGGAGCGCGAGTCGTTCGAGGACGAGGCAACCGCCAAGGTGATGAACGAGCATTTCGTCAGCATTAAGCTCGACCGCGAGGAGCGCCCTGACGTGGACAAAATCTACATGACCTTCGTGCAGGCCACGACCGGCAGCGGCGGCTGGCCGCTCAACGTCTGGCTCACGCCAGATCTAAAGCCGTTTTTCGGTGGCACCTACTTTCCGCCGGAGGCTAAGTTCGGCAAACCGAGCTTCACTGACGTGCTTCAGCAGATCGCCGATGCATGGAAAACCCAGCAGACGGAGATCCTCAATTCGGCCAACGACATCAGCCAGCGCATCGGCGAAAGCATCGCACTGAAAGCCAGGGCCGACATCAAGCTCGATCCGCTTTGGCTGGACCGGGCGATCACCCAGTTCAAGACCCAGTACGACCCGCGCTTCGGCGGCTTCGGCAACGCGCCCAAGTTCCCCAGACCCAGCCTGCCGCTGATGCTGCTGCGCCACGCACACCGCACCGGCGACCAGGACAGCATCCGCATGGTGCTGCACACCTGTGACCAGATGGCAGCCGGCGGTATGTATGACCAGATCGGCGGCGGCTTCGCCCGCTACTCGGTCGATGAAAAATGGCTCGTGCCGCACTTCGAGAAAATGCTCTACGACAACGCGCAACTGCTGCATCTCTACCTTGATGCCCACCTCATCAGCGGCGAGCAGCGGCACGCCGACGTCGCCCGCGACATCCTCCGCTACATCCTGCGCGACATGCGCCACAAGGACGGCGGCTTCTACTCTGCCGAGGACGCCGACAGTGAGGGCAAGGAGGGCAAATTCTACTGCTGGACCGAGGCCGAGTTGAAGGTACTTTTCACCCCGGAAGAGTTCGCCTTGGCCAAGCGCCGCTTCGGCATCACGGCCCACGGTAACTTCGAGGACCACAGCGACCCCGATCCGCTCAAGGGCCAGAACGTCCTTAGCATCGTCGATCCCAAGCTCAGTGATGATGAGCGCAAGCTGCTCGAGTCGGCCAATAAAAAAATGTTCGCCGCCCGAGCCGAGCGCGTGCGGCCGCACCTCGACGACAAGATTCTCTCCTCATGGAACGGCCTCATGCTCGGTGCGACTGCTCGCGCTGCGGTCGTGCTCAGCGAGCCAAAATACCTCGAGGCCGCCGAGGCGAATCTCGCCTTTTTGCAGCGCGAACTGTGGGACGCCGAGAGCGGGACACTCTATCATCGCTGGCGCGACGGCAAACGTGATGACGTACAGTTGCTAGACGCCTACGCCTTCCTGCTAGACGGTGTGCTCCACCTCTACGAGGCCACGCTCGAGCCGAAACATTTGCAGTTCGCCATCGACCTTACCGGTACGATGAAGGCCAAGTTTTACGACGAGGCCAACGGCGGCTTTTGGCAGAGCGTCCACACGCAGAACCTCATCCTGAAGGTGAAGGAGGACTACGACGGCGCGGTGCCCTCCGGCAACTCGGTGGCCGCGCTCGCGCTGCTGCGGCTCGGCAAGATCACCGACCGGAAGGAATACACCGACATGGCCGAGAAGACGCTGATGCTCTTCAGCGAAAACATGACCAACGGCCCGAGCGCAGTGCCTTACCTGTTGCAGGCTCTCGACTTCCTCGTACACGAACCGCGCCGTGCCGTGATTACTGGCGACCCCAAGTCCGCCGGAGCGCGCGACCTCATCGCCGCCGCGCATGCCGCCTATCAGCCCAACAAGGTCGTGCTCGGTGTCGCCGGGCCGGTGGAGGAATTTGCCAAGACGCTGCCGGAGGAAAAAGAGTCCGCCGTGTACCTCTGCACCGGCAGCGCCTGCCAGCCGCCCACCAGCAGTGCGCTCAAGCTGCTTGAGATGATGGCATCCAAAACGCTGCCTTGACCGGTGGCGCTTGGCCAGCGACAAGCCCCATGCATTGCATCGTCACCGCCGGACCGACCTACGAGCCGATCGACCAGGTTCGCCGGTTGACCAACCGCTCGACCGGCCGGCTCGGCACCGGGCTTGCCAAGCGACTGGCCAGCGATGGCCACGAGGTAACCCTACTTCGCGGCCGCTTGGCCACCCACATCGACCTTCCAGAAGACGTTGAAATTCAGATGTTTACCACCACAACCGACCTAGCTGAAAAACTGGAGCGCTTGGCCAAGGTCGACGCGGTTTTTCACGCGGCCGCCGTGAACGATTTCGCCGCTGGACAGGTTTTTCGCCGGGCTACCGGTGGCAAACTCGAGCCGCTGAACCATGGCAAACTCGGCACTCGCGATGGTGAGTTGCTGCTAGAGCTCAAGCCAACACCGAAGATCATCACCAGCCTGCGCGTCTGGTTTGAGAAGGCGTTTTTGGTCGGCTGGAAGTACGAGGTCGACGGCAATCGAGACTCGGCGCTTGGTCAAGGGCTGGCGCAGATTTCAGAAAACCAAACCAGCGGCTGCGTCGTCAACGGCCCGGCCTATGGCGAAGGCTTCGGCTGGTTGACGGCCGAAGGCCAAGCGGAGCACCTGCCTGGCCAAGCGGAGTTGTTCGCCAAGCTGGCCGACTTGGCCAATTAGCGCCGATCAGCGCGGCAATGTTTCCTGCATCTCCTGTAGCATCCGGTTGAACTCGCCGCTGCTGAAAAACCAGATGAGGCTGATCAGACCCAGCACAAAACTCAAGATGCACATCAGCTTGGCTTTTGACGCTGCGGCCGTTGCACCATGAAGGTCCCCTTGTTTCGCCTTGGAGTTGGCTTGGGCAGCGAACAGGATGCCGGCGATGCCAAACGGAAGGCAGCAAAATAGGGTGCAGAGAATCGACGCGACAAGGTAGTTTATCCGGATCGCAGCCTGCGGCTCGGCAGTTGGCTTCTGAGGAAGGGCATCTGCCACCTCCAGCAGGTCACACAGCTTTACCCACTGTTTGTCATCAACATCGCAGACAAGAGTGTTCGCATCGGCACGACCCTCGTGGATCCACTCCCGTATTTCCTCCGTTTCAACCGGACCGTACTCTCGTAAATCGACTCCAATGATTCTGTACGGCATAAGATAGAGTCAGACGTAAAGGGCTTTGCGGAGTTCGGCAACGAGGTAGCTGATGTGCGGGTAACGCTTGTCGGCATCAAACTCAATGCATTTAAGGATGATCCTCTCAACATCCTCGGGGATGGAAGGATTAAGATCGCGGGGCAACGCAAAATGCTGGTCGCGGTTCTTTTGCTTCAGCAACACCTCGCGGCTGGTCTCACCGTTGAACGGCTTCTGGCCGGTCAGCGACTCGTACATGGTCACGCCAAAGGCAAAAATATCGACCCGCTGGTCGATTTCGCGCCCGCGCAACTGTTCCGGCGCCATGTAAACCGGCGTGCCGGGATTGTCCGGCATCCGGGTCGGGGTCTCGGGAATGGGCCGGGAGAGGTCAAAATCACATAGGCGGACGTTGCCGTTGCGGCTGACCAGAATATTCTCCGGCTTGAAATCGTAGTGCAGATAACCGCAGTTGTGGACGTGCTCGAGCGCCTCGGCGACATCAATCAGGATGTTGCCGACATACTCCTCCAGCACCGGATCGGCACGGGAGATGAGAATCTTGAGATTCGGAAACTCGCAATATTCCATCGCGAGATAGTGGTCTCCCTTGACTTTGCCATGCTCGACATAGGTGACGATGCGGTCATGATCGCAGACCTTGGCGAGAATCTCGCAGCCGCGGATGAAGCGTTTCCTGGCCTTGGAATCCCTGCGTAGCTCGGGGTGCAGGCGACGCACGGCAACGGGATGCTTGTCGAGATCGGTTGCCAGCCAAATGTCGGCCATGCCGCCGCTATTGACAACCTCCTGCAGATCGTAATCCCCAAAATGACCGGACTGACCCGGCTCGGGATTTTTCGCGCCTAGAATATTGAGCAACCCCATCGACTTAATTTTCCGTCGGTCGATCAACCCGAAGGAAATGAGCGACCAACGCCGCAAGCATGAAGACACTGACTATGGCAACGCCTGTCCACTGAACCTTGCTCCAAATCGACCAACCCGCACCGATGGTGGCGGCAACCAGTGCCACGAGCATTGCAATATTCAGCGCGATGCGTTTGTTGCCCTGCGGCAGTGCGTCTCCCATGAGGCTCTTGCTGTTGATCATCAGGAAAAAGGTGATGTAGGCGATTGGCAACAGCACCATACCGAACACACTCGTCGGCACGGCCAGCCAAAAGCGGGCGTCCCCATCGCCCCAAAGGAACAGGAAGCCCAACGCACCCGTAATGCCCGGAAGAATCGAACCAATCTTATGTTTCATGCCGCCGATTTCAGCCCCAAGCATCTCGGTAACGGTGAAGCCGTTGATCAGCATCAAAATGATAATAGTTGAGACCGCCATGCCAAGCACACCGATACCAAAAACTCTCTGCGACACGGCCTTGTTGTCGGTGAGGTTTTCCAGCGAACCAGCCAGTTGAAATGCGTCGCGACTCACGAGCATCGCGGCAAGTTTTTTGTCCGTTTCGTTTGGTTCTTTGGTTTCACCGAGCTTGGCCTGTATGCCGGATAAATTTTTGCCGTAAGCGTCCTGCAACTTTTCTGTCAGCGCAGTTCTCTTTGCAGGATCGAGCAGTCCTTCATCCCATTGCCCGTGGAACTGGCTAGCGGAAGCGATCACCACGCAGGTCGTAGCCAGAAAAAACGGCAGGAACAATCCAAGCGAAAGATCGAACGTAGCCAAGCCTCGGTGTTCCCTGCCCCAGCCCTTGCGCAGCATAGAGTACGGCAACAGGAAGGTCATGTTGATACCCACAGCGGTGGCGGCGGCAGTGACCATCCGATCGCGCTGCGAACTGAGAATGATATCGTTCCAGTAGCCCGGGTCACTCGATTCCCTGATAATTTCCGTGAACTTGGACGCCGGCTCGGAGAGCAGGCTGAAATTTGGAATGAAGCCGGCGAAAATCGCCCCCCAATTGAGGCTGCCAGACATCACAACCACCACACCGAAGAAACTCAGCACCACAACGGCCACCATAATTTTCAGGATGATCTCAAAAACCTTCACCCCTCTGCTGCCGCTGTCGTAAGACCACACAACTGCCGATCCGATGACAAACAAAAGCAGCGCGCAGATGTACTTGCCGTAGGCGCCATCGAGGATACCAAAGTTCTGCTGGATGGCAGCCGTTCCCAGCGAGAACTGCGGCATCGCCCAAACGAGGTTGGCGAGTAACGCGGCAATAAGCCAACCCCAGCCGAGCACCGGGTTGATGTGCTTGTTGATGGCGCGAAACGGTTTCTCGCCGGTGGAGAGCGTGACGTAGCCGATAACCGAGAGCATCAGCACACCGAAGATCATCATCAGCGGTTGGAGCCATAGCAGCTCGTAGCCACCAATCACCCCAATATAAAGGCTGCCAGCAAGCGAACCACCACCGAGGGTGATCGCGCCCTGCAGCCAACCGGGGCCGGACAGCTTGGCGAAAGTACCCCAGCGGGCAAGGAGCGGTTTTTGGTTCGCCTCGGCGAGGAGATTCTTTTCGGCAGAAAGAGGATCGTTCGAGTCACTCATGGTTCTGGTTTGTGTCTAGTTTAGCCATGCGCTTAGCTGGCCAGAGAACGCGCGGAGTTTGATTAAAAATCAGCCAGAAACAAAGTCAATTTTCTCACCAAACACCGAAAGAAAACCGGCGGCACTGCGAAGAGCCGCCGGTTGCAATTGGCCAAGTGCTTGGCTTGGGCTGGTGTTGGCTGGTTAAATCTTCGTGCTGCCGTAGACTATGCCCGCGTCAAGGGTCTTTTTGATCAGCTCGCTGGCTTCGGAAAGGTGAGCAGAGGTATAGGGATCGAGTTTCACACCCTCAGCTTTTTGCGCTGCGTCGACGCGCTTGGCTAAACTGCGGAGCTGCTGCGTGGCCAGGTTAGCCAGCGGCCGCGAACTGGCCCCACGCCAGGAGCCGGGCATGCTGAGGCTGACCATGCGCTCGAGGTGTTCACGCTGGAGGTTACGGCGCAGGCTCGAGATCAGCGGCTTGCGGGCGGTGTGCTCGCCCTTGGCAAGATCCTTCAACTCGGTCCAGACGGCAGCGTCGAGTTTGCCCAGAATCTCAGGCAGCGTGATGGCATCCTTATCAGCCTCAACGAGGAATTCGTTGTCGTACACGCGGCCCAGCGAGGTTGGGTTGAGAATCATGGTGAGCGTTGAAGCCTGGATGCCCATGACCTTTTCATGCACCGGCCAGGAGGCATCGGTCATAGAACTGGATAAGTTGTCGATCCAACGGTCGCTGCTCATGCGACGCAGCAACCCGGTGTTGAGGCCGAACGCCTCGTCCTTGAAGGCGTTCTCGAGCATGAACTCGAGCGCCTCGCGCTGCTGCTTGGCTGGCACCGGTGTCACCGGGTAGCGGTCGCCGGGATCTCCTTTTTTGTCGCGGTTTAAAAAGGAGCCACCAATCCAGTTGCCCATCATGCTCAACGCACGCGCCTGCAGAGACAACGTGAGCTGATACCCATAACGCGCCTTGGCCCAGCTTTGACCCTTCTTGACAAAGTGATCGAGCAACTGCCCACGGTGATGTTTCACGATGTTCATCTGGTTGTGTGCGTACTGAATCGGGTTCGCACCAAAGTCATAGCGGCGCGCGAACGGGTCGGGGCCTATCGTGTCCTCGTCGGTGGCGAACTGCAACTTGGGATCAGACACGCGGCTCAGGATTTTCTTCAGTTCCTCCGGCTTACTGACGATGGAGTAGCCGTACTCGATGGCCCACATGTCGTACGGGCCGATACCGGTCATGGTATGGTCGCCCTGTTTTTTACCGACGCCCTTGTACATGTTGATCGGCAGGTAATCCATCACCGAACCGGCGAGCGTTTCCTTACCCTTGATCTCATCGCTGTTTATTTTTTCGAGTGAATATATGCTTGAGGCCTTAAAGTTGTGCCGCAAACCAAGCGTGTGGCCCACCTCATGCGCGACTAACTCAGCTATCAGAGGGCCGATGAACCACTCTGGCACCCCATCTAGCTTGACCTCGGTTTCTTTTGGCTTGGGCTTGTCTTCTTTCTCATCCTTTTTTGCATCACCCTCCTCCTTGGCCGCCTCGGCTTCCAACTCAAAGGTGAACCGCATGGTGGCCAGGTCGAGTGACATGGCATCGGCCGCGCGGCAAAGTCCATTGCATTGGCTGGTGCGCCCGTACAGGCCGTCAAACTCATTGTCGCCAATCAACTCGCCATCAACCTTGGCCAAGAGATGACCACCGTAGGCCTCCGCCCCGTGGGCGGCGAGCTCGGCCTTGATGGAGTCACGCATAGAGGGATGAGCCAAGCGAACCCGCGGATCCCACTCGGGATGTCCCTTGAGCCAAGCGAGTGTCTCCGGCGCAAATCCTTCCATAGCAATGTCCGGCATAATTTCGTTGAATTGCTTCCAGTAATGGCGAATCCAGCCGTCGGTCAAAATAATGTCGGCGTCGAGAATTTGGCCGGTCAATGGGTTGACACGGCTCGGCCCGATGGCGGTGCCGACGTCGTTGTTGAGCCAGCGGACAAAGTTGTACCGGGCATCCTCGGGATCCTTCTCCATGTGCGCTCCAGTGGTGGCGTCCTGGTAGTAGACCTCGATGGCGTTGGCCAAGCCGATCTTCTCGTAGGCCTTGTTCCACATCAGGATCCCCTCGCGAACCCAACGGCGGTAGCGCACCGGCGTGGTGTGCTCTATGTAGAAAATGATCGGGTTCTTGACCGGGCTGACCTTGAGCTTGGTGTCGGCCTTCTCGAGATGCCAGCGGTTGATGTAGCGGATCTTCTTCTGCTCGTCGACGTACTTACCGAGGTCGGAGTAGCTTGTAGTGAAGTAGCCCACCCGCTGGTCGGCCAAGCGTGGCTTATAGGTCTTGTTAGGGACTATCGTACTGATCGAGTAGTGCAATGTCTTGAGTACGCCATTGGCCGCCGGCGCGGTGAAGGCCAATTCAACGTTGCCAGGGAACGCCTTGGCGGTGCGAATCTGCGCTAGTCGCGCATTGAACCCTGATCCCTTGCTACCGAAAAATTTCGATGCCTGGCCAACGAACAGCGCGTCCATGTCGATCACCGGCCGGTTCTTCGGCAACAACGTGAGGATTGGTACATCCACAATCACCCGGTCGGTGAAGAGGCGCTTGACGGAGGACTTCGACTCTTGGTCACCGGTGGAGCGCACCGCGAGGTTCGGCTGGATGATCAGCAACCGCTTGTCGAGCCGCTTGAAATAAACGTACTTCTCGCCCGCCTGCAGGCCGGCATACGTCTCGCCACTGGCCACGGTCGTGGCGATGAAAAATTTCTTCGACTCAAACCCAGCCGGCAGCACACCGAGCATCTGTTGATCCTTCTTGCGCACATAGATGGAGAACAGGCTGGACTTCTTGTCCATGCTCGAAATGATCTGTTCGTAGCCCTTGATCACCGTCGTGTAAGACGGAAAGTCAGGCTTGACGGTTGTCGGCTTGGCGGCCGTCTTCGACGGAGTGGGTACTGGTGATTGAGCGGGTGCGGAACCAACCGTCGCAAGGCCAAGCGCGACAACAACAAGTATGCTTTGTTTTTTCATGATAAAATATGACAACTGGGCGGAAAACGGCGAAGCCGCACCCCGCTTGGGAGAAAGAGAAGACTGTCCTTGCGTTTAAATAATTTCAAGTAAGAACCGGCCGGTTTTTCAACCGTCTGGGCCTCAACTCTCGACCGCTTAGCCAAGCGCGGGTAGTCTGCCGAACGGGCGGGTAACATGGCGGCAAAGAAAATCACGGGCAAGTTTGACTCTATCGATGCGGTGCTGCGCGACATCGCGCACGGCAAAATGGCTGTCGTCGTCGACGACGCCGACCGCGAAAACGAGGGCGATCTGATCATGGCCGCCGAGAAAACGACGGCCAAGGCGGTCAACTTCATGGCCAGGTTCGGACGCGGCCTCATCTGTGTACCGACCGCGCAGGAGCGACTTATGCAACTCGGGATCGAGCGCATGGTGCTCAATAACCGCGAGTCCCACCGCACCGACTTCCAGATCAGCGTCGATGCCGCCTCCGGTATCACCACCGGCATCAGCGCCGCCGACCGTGCGAAGACGATTAAAATTCTGGCCAACCCCACTTCGCTTGCCGAGAATCTCGTGCAGCCAGGCCACGTCTTTCCGCTTCGCGCCAAAACCGGCGGCGTCCTCCAGCGCGCCGGCCACACAGAGGCGGCGGTGGACCTCGCCCGTCTCGCCGGCTGCCGGCCGATGGGCGTCATCTGTGAGATCATGAACGACGACGGCTCGATGGCCCGCCTGCCGGAGCTGCGCCGTTTCGCGAAGAGGCACAAGCTGAAAATCTGCTCCATCGCCCAGCTCATCGAGCACCGCCGAAAACGTGAAAAACTCGTTGCCTGCGAGGAAATCATCACCATGCCCACCGACTTCGGCAAATTCGATCTGCATTTGTACCGCTCCACCATCGATGATCAACACCATCTCGCGCTCGTCCGGGGCAGCATGAACCCTCGCCGCCGCACACTCGTGCGCGTGCACAGCGAATGCCTCACCGGCGACGTGTTCGGCTCGCGCCGCTGCGATTGCGGACCGCAGTTGCAACAGGCGATGAAACAGGTTTCCAACGCCGGCCACGGGGTGATCCTGTACATGCGCCAAGAGGGCCGCGGCATCGGGCTGGCCCCGAAAATAAAGGCCTACAAGCTTCAGCAGAACGGCTTTGATACGGTCGAGGCCAACGAGAAACTCGGCTTCCCGATGGACCTGCGAGAGTACGGCATCGGCGCGCAGATCCTCGCCGATCTTGGCATCAAAAAAATCCGCCTGCTCACCAACAACCCGAAAAAGGTTGTCGGGCTGGAAGGGTACGGACTCGAGATCGTCGAGCAGGTGCCGATCCGCGTGAAGCCGAACAAGCACAACAAGGGCTACCTCCAGACCAAGCGCGAAAAACTGGGCCACCTGCTTTGACGGCCCACCCTCCTTCCACGCTTGACCAAGCATATGCGGTATGAACGAGTTACTCCCCATCTGGGACATTCACGGCGAAATCACCGACACACTCGCTGTGCACAGCCGCCTTGTGCTTTCCGCTCCAACCGGCTCCGGCAAGTCCACACAGCTCCCACAAATCATCCTCGACGACGTCCTCTGTGGCAGCGGCAAAGTGGTCGTGCTGCAGCCGCGCCGAGTCGCCGCCCGATCGCTCGCCCGTCGCGTTGCTGGGGAACGTTCGGCCAAGCTCGGCGGTGAAGTCGGCTATCAGGTTCGCTTTGAGAATCACACCAGCCTCGACACCAAAATAGAGTTCATTACCGAGGGCGTGCTGCTTCGCCGGCTGCAGGATGACTCGCGCCTGGTCAACGTCGGCGCGGTGCTGTTCGACGAATTTCACGAGCGCAATTTGATGAGCGACCTCGCGCTTGGTCTCGTCAAAAGACTCCAGCGCAACGAACGCACCGACCTCAAGCTCGTTGTCATGTCGGCAACCATTGAGACCGGCCCTATCGCCCGTTACCTGGGCCAAGTAGACGACGATCCCTGCCGGGTGCTCGCCTCCGACGGACGCGCGTTTCCGGTCGACATTCGCTTCGGCAAATACCTCAACCGCGATCCCGTCACCGAGCAGGCCGCCGAGGCGGTCGAGCAAATCCTCCTCAACGACTCCCCTGGTGATATTTTGATTTTTATGCCAGGAATGGGCGAAATTCGCGGTACCATGAACGCCATCAGTCGGCGACGACTGCCCGAGCCGGTCGAGCTGATCCCGCTACATGGCGACCTTCCGCCGGCCGATCAGGACCGCGCCTTTGCCAGAAACGACCGCCGCAAAGTCGTCGTCGCCACCAACGTCGCCGAGACCTCGATAACCATCGACGGCATCCGCCACGTCATAGACTGCGGCCTGGCCCGCGTTGCCCGCTTCGACGCCGAGCGCGGCTTCGGGACGCTATTGATTGAGGAGATTAGCCGCGCCTCAGCCGACCAGCGCGCAGGCAGAGCCGGCCGCACCGCAGCGGGAACCTGCCACCGGCTTTGGACCGAGAGTGGCCATCTCAACCGATCCGAGCACAACACGCCGGAAATCCACCGCACAGACTTGTCGGAGTCGGTGCTGATGCTGCACGCCGCAGGCATCGACAAGGCCACCCAATTCGACTGGCTCGACAAACCGGACCCCAACGCCGTGGCCAAGGCCGAGGCGCTGCTGCGCTCACTTGGCGCCTTGACCAACGACAACTCCGGCGGCCTTACCGACGTTGGCCGCGCGATGCTTCGCCTACCGATGCATCCGCGCCTGGCCCGGATGATCGTCGAGGCCAGTCGACGCGATTGCATCAACGAGGCGGCGTTGTGCGCGGCGTTCATGGGCGGACGCAATATTCTCATCCGCTCTGCTCGCGACGATAAAAATGTGCAGGCCGCCCGGGAGCCGTTCCTCGACGGCGCCGACTCCGACTTTGAGGTACTAATACGCGCTTGGCAGTTTGCCAACGCGCGCCGCTACAATGTCGATGACTGCCGCGCACACGGCATCCACGCCGGGGCGTGCCGCGACGTCGAGTCGGCGTTCCGGCAAATTTGCCGCTTGGCCGGAACGACAAACGCTCAAGCCGCTCCCGACCGATCGAAGTCCGTCGCCCTGCGCCACTGCATCCTCGCTGCGTTTGCCGACCAACTCTGCGTGCGGCGTGACAGCGGCACCCTGATTTGCAGCCTGAGCGAGGGCCGCAGCGGCACGCTTGTCCGCGAGAGTGTCGTGCAGAAATCTCCGCTGCTTGTCGTCGGTGAGATTCGTGAAATCTCCACCCGGGGCAATCACGAACAGACACTGCTCAGCTTGGCCTCCGCCGTCGAACTCGACTGGGTGCGCAATCTGTTTCCGGACGAACTGACCACTCGGGCGGAGTGCGAGTTTGATCCAGGCCCGAAACGCGTCGAGGCCTTTGAAATTATCCGTTTTCGCGACCTTGAGCTGGGCCGTGAACGGGCGAAGGAGGCCGATCCGCAAGCCGCCGGTGAAGCGCTGGCCAAGGCGTGTGTTGGTGAGTGGTTCACGCCAAAATCGTTTAATCACTCGATCCGGCAACTTATCAGGCGACTGAATTGGCTTTGCGCAGCCCGTCCGGATTTGGAGTTTCCACCGCTCGACAAAACAGCGATTTTGAATTGTCTATCCAACGCGTTTGCAGGCATGACATTGGCCAAGCAGGCAATCGCTGCCGACGTCAAACCGGCGTTCCGCAAACACATGCCGAGGGAGCAGTGGGAGTGGCTCGACGAGTTCGCGCCGCAAACGATTGCCTGGCCGGACGACAAGCCCAAACAGCTGCAGTACCCCGACGAGCCGGCGGACAAACACGGCAATCCACTCCCGGTGGAGTTGCACGTAAAGCTGCACGACTGCTTCCGCTTGGCCGAGCATCCACGGATATGCGATGGCGAACACATCGTTCGGTTCAAGTTGTTGACCCCGAAAAAAAGGAAGATCGATTTCTGTGACGACTGGCCGACATTCAAGCAACGCGAATATCCGAGAATCCGAAAAGACCTCCTGGCCAAATTCCCCGGCGTGGGCTGGGTTTAATTTTTCAAAATGACAAATGACATCCGACGGATTGCCGCCGAGGCTGGCGAAGCGATCATGAAAACCTACGACGGCCCTGCCGAGGTCGAAACCAAGGAGGACGATTCGCCGCTTACTCAGGCCGACCGCGCGGCACACGACTGCATCGTCGCCGCGCTGGCGAAACTCACGCCGGACATACCTGTGTTGTCCGAAGAATCAGAGGGCATCCCGATCGAAGAAAGGCTAAGCTGGAATCGATTTTGGCTCGTCGATCCGCTCGATGGCACCAAAGAGTTCATCAAAAAAACCGGACAGTTCACCGTGAACATCGCGCTGATTGAAAGCGGCGAACCAACGCTTGGCGTCGTGCTCGCCCCGGCATCCGACTTGGAATACTTCGCGAGCCAGGGTAATGGCGCCTTCAAGCGGCTTGGCCAAGCGGAGCCGGTGGCGATCCATGTCTCGGAAGCCGACAAGGCCCGGCTTCGTATCGTGGCCAGCCGCGATCACGCCGGGCCTAAGGTCGCCGCCATGCTCGAGAAACTCCCGGGCGCCGAGCTGGTGAGTATGGGTAGTTCGCTTAAATTCTGCCTCGTCGCTGAGGGTACGGCCGATCTTTATCCGCGCTTCGTCCCGACGATGGAATGGGACACCGGCGCGGCCCAATGCATCCTCGAGGAAGCCGGCGGGGCTCTCTGCACGCTTAACGGCTACCGCCTAGCCTACGGCCGAGAAGATCTCCGAAATCCATCCATCGTAGCCGCCGGCCACCCCGCCATCGACTGGAAGTCATTGATGCCAAGTGATTAACGCTAAATTTCGCCTAACCAAACGAGGTAATGCGAATTAGAATTATTCCAAGTATTGACTTAGTGCTTGGCCAATGGCATTTTACGGGCATGGCGACGGACCACTTTTCAGCGGCCGGTAAATCCCTTAATAAACGACTTGCCGAGAAAGGCTTAAGGGCCACTTCCCAGCGGCAACACGTTTACGAAGTGCTGCTAAGCCAGCGCGACCATCCCTCTGCCGAGGAGGTGTTCATGCGGGCCAAGCAGTCTAAACCGGAGATTTCCATGGCCACAGTGTACAACAGCCTCGACGCCCTCGTGAAGTGCGGCGTCGTGCGACAGGTGAACGTGGACCGTGGTGCGACGCTGTTCTGTTCCAACATGAGTGAGCACGTGCACTTTAGCTGCGATGACTGCGGCAAGGTGTTTGACATCAGCCTGAAGGACTCGCCGCAGGTGCCGGAGGTGGACGTGCCAAGCGAATTTCAGGTGAGAAAAATCGACATCTCACTGCACGGCCGCTGCACCGGCAAGTGTAATGACTGCGGTCAAAAAGAGACCATCGCATGAGAGCTGACACGGACACCATCGATGAATTTGTCGCAAGCGACTACAAGTACGGCTTCGTCACCGACATCGAGAGCGAGTCGATCAAGCCGGGCCTGGGCGAGGAAACCGTCCGGTTTATCTCCGCAAAGAAGAACGAGCCGGAGTGGCTGCTCGAGTGGCGGCTCAAGGCGTTGCGGTGTTGGGAGAAACTAGAGTGCCCGACCTGGCCACACGTGGACTATCCGCCGGTCGATTTTCAGGACATTTCCTACTATAGCGCGCCTAAGAAAAAAGGCGACGGCCCGAAGAGCCTCGACGAGGTCGATCCTAAACTGCTCGAAACCTACGAGAAACTGGGTGTGCCGTTGCACGAGCGGGCGCGGTTGGCCGGTGTCGCAGTGGACGCGGTGTTTGACAGCGAATCGATCGGCACGACGTTCAAGGAGGATCTGGCCAAGGCCGGTGTTATATTCTGCTCGATCTCCGAGGCGGTGCAGGAATATCCCGAACTGGTGAAGAAACACCTCGGCACCGTGGTGCCGTACACGGACAACTTTTACGCCACCCTCAACTCGGCGGTCTTCAGCGACGGCTCTTTTGTCTACATCCCCAAGGGCACACGCTGCCCGATGGAGTTGAGCACCTACTTCCGCATCAACGCCGCCAACACCGGGCAGTTCGAGCGCACCCTGATCATCGCCGAGGAGGGCAGCCACGTGAGCTACCTCGAAGGCTGTACAGCGCCAATGCGCGACGAGAACCAGTTGCACGCCGCGGTGGTGGAGTTGATCGCGCTCGACAACGCCGAGATTAAGTACTCGACCGTACAGAACTGGTATCCCGGAGACGAGCAGGGACGCGGCGGCATTTACAACTTCGTGACCAAGCGCGGCCTATGCAAAACCAGCGCCAAGATTTCGTGGACGCAGGTTGAGACTGGCTCGGCGATCACATGGAAGTATCCCAGCGTCATTCTAAAGGGCGACAACTCGACCGGCGAATTCTACTCCGTCGCGCTGACCAACAACATGCAGCAGGCCGACACCGGCACCAAGATGATTCATAAAGGCAAGAACTCCCGTAGCACGATTGTGGCTAAGGGAATTTCTGCGGGCGAAGGCAACGCTACATACCGCGGCTTGGTAAAGGTCCTCCCTTCCGCCGACGGGGCCAAGAACTTCACCCAGTGCGACTCGCTACTGCTCGGCGACCAATGCGGTGCCCATACGACCCCATATGTCGAGGTCCGTAATAACACAGCTCACCTTGAACACGAGGCATTCACCTCGAAAGTAAGCGAAGAACAACTCTTCTACTGCAACCAAAGAGGTATCTCGACCGAAGAAGCCCACTCAATGATAATTAACGGTTTCTGCAAAGAAGTTTTCAAGCAGTTGCCATTAGAATTCGCGGTAGAGGCAACTCGCCTCTTGGAAATGAACCTCGAGGGTACGGTAGGCTAACTGCCGTCTGGAGATACTAGATGCTTAAAATCAAGGGTTTACGCGCCTCTGTCGGAGATGTTCAGATTCTAAACGGTGTAGATCTCAATATCGGAGCCGGAGAAGTACATGCCATTATGGGCCCAAACGGTTCCGGAAAGAGCACACTGGCTAATATTCTAGCCGGGCATCCGTCGTACTCTGTTAACTCCGGAGAGATCCTCTTCAAAGAGCAAGACATGATAAAGATGCTACCAGAA
>ENA-UPTF01000755-UPTF01000755.1-marine-metagenome-genome-assembly--contig:-NODE-755-length-21948-cov-3.164190_pt1 | contig 21948 bp, 21 predicted proteins | sample MGYA00238166_ERZ767019 | MGnify/ENA primary metagenome ERZ767019 (study PRJEB28930, sample SAMN06266391) | marine metagenome | isolation source: Sea water from 250 m depth | place: Atlantic Ocean | study... | reverse complement strand
GCAACTTCTGCACCTAATTCATTGACCAATTGAGCGCGCCACAATTTGCCCTCGAATACCCCCATCATAATGTGACGCACTTTATAGACTGCAATGCAATCTATCGCAGTCCATGGCTCTGGTGATCCTGATACTAATGTGTATTCAATAGGAAAACTTTTTGTAGATTTTATAAATGCATTTACTCCAGATGAATAAGCTTCCAACATCTCCCGGGTCTCGACATTGAGCGCTTCATAGTCCGTCTCCGCTGAGGATTTAATTTGAAACCGGCGCATCATTTTGTCACTTTCCACACCTCCACTACCCACAAATTCAGACCATCGCCCATAGGCCTGTCTCCTATCAAAATCCATATGCCACAACCTATCCTGAGCTGTCGCAAATCCCTGCCCAAAAAAAGCATCATTATTGTGCTTGGCCCTAATGTGAGGTATGCCATGTATATCTCTGAGAATAGTAACTTCACTATCGAGACCTGGAACACTAATAGACGATTCTGTATCTGGTAGGGAAGAAGAGAAGTCTAGATCCATATGAGGTACTCCTTCTAAGGTTTGTCTACGTCTAAAAAAATTCGTGACATTCTAAATGTCACGTGAACGAAACCGGGTTTATATCTACCGACCACCCATTCAATCCATTTCTTTGGTTTGTACCATAAGTCAATTGATGAACTTTATCCAAAAGAAGCCTAGGGTTTGGACCCTTCAGATTTATTTGCCATCTGTATCTACCCCTTACACGCGCTGGGAAAGCAGGAAGAGGGCCAAAAACTTCTGTATCAGATAACCCCCATTTACTACGCTCATCCAATAACTTATTAACTAAATTCTTAGCATCACCTTCAGCCTTAGCATTATTAGTGTCTTCCCTAACCAATCTTATTAACCGACTGTAAGGTGGATACGCATTAAGTTTTCTATAAGTGGACTCTATATCGAAAAATGAAAAATAGTCTTGCTTAGAGGCGGCTACAACTGCATAGTGCTCAGGCTGATAAGTTTGTATTATTACCTTACCTGGCCTTTCACCTCTGCCAGCCCTTCCAGCAACTTGGCATAATGTCTGAAATGCTTTTTCCCCAGATCGAAAATCCGGCATATTCAGACCTATGTCGGCCGAAATTACTCCCACTAGCGTGACATTTGGAAGATGGTGACCTTTCGCTATAAGCTGCGTACCAATAAGTATTTTAGAATCTCCGGACCTAAATTTACTGAGAATTGTTTCATACTGATTTGATCTAGTAGCCACATCTCGATCTAACCTCAGTGCATTAGCAGAAGGAAATAATTTATCTATTAATTCAGCTACTAATTGGGTACCTATACCATATCGGCCAAGTGAATTCTCACTACATGAAGGACAGTTTGGCGGAGATCGCCTGCGACGACCGCAATAGTGGCAAACCAACCTGTCATACTGTGAATGATAAGTAAGGGAGATATCGCAGCTACCACATTTAATTACTAAGCCACATGATCGACACTGTACGAAAGATGAGGCACCTCTTCGATTCAAAAACAATATGGTTTGTTCCCCAGCTTTCAGAGTTTCCCCAATTGAGCGGTATAACGACCTACTGAGTATCTCCCTATTACCAGCCTTAAGCTCCTCCCTCATATCCACAACTGAGACAAAGGCCAAGTCCGTACCGCTTACTCCATTATTAACACGGGAATTTGGAATAAATCTTTCCTTGAGTTCCGCAAACTCATATCTTCCCCTCTGAGATCGCATAAAGGACTCTATATCGGGGGAGGCTGAACCTAGCAGTATTACCGAGCGAGAAATTCCAGCTATCTGCATCGCTACTTCACGGGCATGATACCTTGGAGCGGACTCGTTTTGCTTATATGTCCATTCATGTTCCTCATCTAAAACTATTAGTCCAATATTGGGAAGTGGCGCAAATACGGCCCCTCTAGATCCGATAACTACCCGATAATCACCTTTTTTTATTTTCCACCATTGATCATGTCTTTCACCCGCTGAAAGACCACTATGTGAAACCGCTACCTGGCCTTGAAACCTCGATTCAAACCTTTCTACTGTCTGGGGAGTCAAAGCTATCTCAGGAACAAGAATAATTGCGCTTTTACCTAGTGCAATACATTCTTTAACTGCCTCAATATATACCTCAGTTTTTCCACTCCCAGTTACCCCATACACTAAAATAGCACGCGGATTAGACTCAGGATTCTGGAGCATATTTCTAATGGTAGAAAAAGCTCTCTGTTGTTCTTTCTTAAGCTTTACAGGAGGAGGATTACCATAGGTTATTCCTTTAAGAGGATCCCGAAATATCTGGATTTTTTCCTGATTGATAAATCCTTTCTTCAAAACTGCATTAACGACTGAAACTCCAAAGAATTTACGTGATTCTGCCATCGTTAAGGAGGTATCTCCACGATAGAGACTCTGCATGAAATCCTTCTGCCTGTAAGCTCGGTCTATCTCGTGACTATTCAAAGCTTCTATGCCAATTTTTGTAATACGAGGTACCAATTTAAAGCGAGCACTTACCGTACTTTTACTCCTTTCTACATCCCTTACGATCAAGCCATGTTCTTCAAGAGTAGTGATAGCGGATCTAGCATTTTGACCAAAGCGAGAAGTAATCCTATCTAAGCGGGATCGTCCGTTAGCTCTTAGATAATTCATGATATCTTCTTGAAATCTTGAAATCTTTGACTTTTCTATCGAAGAAACATTCAATTCAGAAGATGTGATCCAGGTAATTTCCCGAGTTCTGCTACCAGGCGGAATCATGAGTGAGGCCGCTTCAAAAAGAGAGCACATGTAGTATTCACTCATCCATGAAACGATCTTCAAATGCAGGTCATCAATAAGTTCTCTTGAGTCGGATACCTCATGAACGTCCCGGGTGTTTTCAACTTGGGCCTCATTCGACACTTCGATTACGATCCCCTGTCGCAGTTGAGGCCCAAAGGGAACAATAACCGAATGACCAGGCTTCACCACAAGTGACTTAGGAATGGAATAACTAAAGGTCCGGTTATATCCAGCAGGAGCATCTACAGCTATCTCTGCAAATTTCAAAACGAAGCCCACCTAAACCAATAACGAATTCAGTAGAAATTACGCCAAGTATAAGGGCAATGTGAGAGAACCGATCAGGTTCTTAAAGAGAACAACTTGCCAGATAAGTTAAACTCAGTCAAATTTAACTTCGGCGGGCCTCTTTGATCCGGGCACCTCTGCCAGATCTTTCCCTCAGATAATACAACCTGGAACGGCGAACCCTTCCTCTCCGTGTAACTTTGACAGAATCTACATTCGGGGAGCACACGAGAAAAGTTCTTTCTACTCCAACCTGATTTGCTACCCGCCTTACAGTGAAGGTCTCCCCCTGAGCTTTACCACGACGTCTAATGACAACTCCCTCGTAGGCCTGCGTCCTGACACGTTCCCCTTCCACCACCTTAACATTTACCCTTACAGTATCACCGGAGGCGAATTCCTCTATATCCGGGTTTTTTTTAACTGGTATTAGATCGTGAGCATCCATGGCATATTTGTTCCGATAATTTGTTATATGTGCAAAACTTAGTTGTAGGCTTTACACTGGAAGTGCAAAACCGAGAACATTAATTCTACCTACATATCAGGCTAATTATCAATAAGGTAATCAACGTTGATTACCTAAAAGCGATCTTAGGTGGGTACAAGATTTGCTAGAATTAAGGTCACATCAAAGTAATAGTAAATCGATTGTTAAATTTCATATAGACACAACAGATTTAAATAAGGGTGAGATATATGCCTTTTAGATTCGGCCCCATGGAATTAATAATAGTTCTGGTGGTAGTCCTAATAATCTTTGGGGTCGGAAGACTTCCTGAGATAGGTGGAGCAATGGGAAAAGCCATTAAAGAGTTTCGAAACACCCAGAAAAACCAACCTGAAACTGATAGCAACATAGTCGACAAAGATCCAAAGGACGACATTAAACAAGCTTAGTTCAGATCAGGCAAATTGTTCCCAAACAACAGGTAAAATCTAGCATGATAGAACTGTTGGTTAACATGGTCGGTCAAGTGACAAATGGGTCAACGATCAAGCCCAGTCTAAACTTTTTTGGGCACACTTTTTCTCTTCCTAATCCTAGATCCTAACTTTGAAAGCAGAATCCCAACTTCATAAAGAACAATTATCGGCCCCGCTACTAGAGCCTGGTTGATTGGATCCAGAGTGGGAGTTATCAGAGCCCCCAGAACAAACGATAATACTATCGCCCACCTTCTGTTCCTAGCAAGAAAACTAGGGCCCACTACCCCGATTCTAGACAGGAAAAAAAGGACAATGGGTAACTCAAACACTATTCCCATCCAGAATAAGAGAGATAGCATTAGATTTACATAATTCCCGATCCTGATCATAGGGACGGCAACATCACTCCCGAATGAAATCAAGAACCTAACGGCAGGCGGAAATAAAACAAAATATCCGAACAGCGCCCCTAGAACAAACACAAAAAGACTCAAAGGCATAAGGACAAACAAATAACGCTTCTCAGTCGTATTCAGTCCAGGGGACACAAACATCACCATCTGCCACAATAGGAAAGGTAACGATCCAAAGACCCCCACGAGTAAAGAAGCTTTCATAGCAATACCCAAAAATTCTGTCAGTTCCGTATAAATGGGTTTACTGTAAGGCAACTCAGTAAAATCACCAGCAGGTTCCATAAGAATCTGAAGAATTTGCTGATGGAACACAAACGCAACCACAGTAAGACTAAAAACGAATACGGCTGACCAGGTCAATCGTCGTCTGAGTTCATTTAGATGGCTAGATAAACTTTGCCCTTCTTCACTCACCCTTCTCGAACCTCTCCAGAACTTCTTGTCTCACCTGTATCTCCTTCATTTGACACAGGATCAATTTCGTATTCATCATCTTCCGATTGCAAAATCGGATTCCTTAGAGGCTTAAATGGGATTGGGGTGTCTGCAGCGTCACTACCAACTGCCTTGTTAACCCTATTTTCACCGGCTGTCTGACCTTTATCGACGGTCTTCAATTCGTGAGCTATTTCTTGGGTATCAATATCGTCCAAGTCAAGGTGAGGAATATCTGCAGCCATATTTTTAGCTTGACCGACAAGTTTACCTAGGGCGCGGGCAGCCTCTATCATCTTCTGAGGGCCTAGGAAAATAAAGGCTATTAGAAGAATTACTAAAACTTCCAAACTACCCATACCCATCATCGCAAAGCCACCATTTTGGCATCCATTTGTTCACCACAGAAAGTTATTTTGTTCAAAACACCTTTCTTAAATAAAATATTTGAAAGGGCGCATAAAGGCAGTCCCACCACTGAGGTGTAACATCCTTCAACTCGTTCTACGGGTTGGAAAACTTCATTTTGAATAGCATAACCACCCGCTTTATCCATTGGGTCACCTGTGGCTATATATTCATCAATTTCCGTATCAGTATATTTCCTCATATGGATTAAACTTCTTCTCGTAACCGAACATAGTTCACCATGATGATTAGATACGGCAATGGAAGTGATCACGGTATGAGTAATGCCTCTTAATTCCGTTAGCATTTCCCAGGCGTGATCAGCACTCCGGGGCTTGCCAAGAATTTTTCCATTAACTACCACAGATGTGTCGGAACCTACGACCAGCTGGTTGCCCTCAATGTTGTCCACCGCATATTTGGCTTTAAGAACGGCCATTCTAGACACGTATCGTTCGGGATACTCCCCAAATAGCGGCGGCGTTTCAAATGAATTCGGGTCTACAAATTTAAATGGCAAACCTATCCTGGCTATCAAAATCTTCCTTCGAGGGGAAGTCGAAGCGAGTATTAGCTCTTTATTTCTTTTCACTTCTCGCATATATAACAGTGTTCCAGTTTTCTATTTGGCTACAATATTAACTGAATACGATTTCCCCAGTTATGTTTCACAGGAAAGTGTGAGAGTAGCAACACATTCAACATGATAGGTTTGTGGAAACATATCAACCGGTTGAATATTAGTCACTCGATAATTACCCTTAACCAGAATATCTAGATCCCTAGCGAGACTCGATGGATCACAAGAGACATATGCTATCCGAAGCGGCTGTTTTTCGATTACTGCCTTTAGGGAATCCGGATGACATCCAACTCTCGGGGGATCAAGTATCAGGGCATCTATATCATCAATTATGTCGCCTAGAACGTTCTCTGTTTTCCCTAAAAGTAACTCTATATTTTTCACATCGGACAATGCTGAAGATGCATCATTCACGGCTGATGCCGATTCTTCTATTGCGTAAACTTTCTTTACGCTAGGCGCCAATATGGCGGCAAAAGTCCCCACCCCAGCATAGGCATCTACCAAAGTTTGTTCTTTGTTAAGAGCAAGATACTCAGAAACCAAATCAATTAAAGTTTCTGATTGGGGAGTGTTAACTTGAAAAAACGACGGAGAAGCAACTTGGAAAATACGACCTTTCAACCTCTCTGTATACCACTTTTGACCAGAAGAAAATGGTATGTCCAAAGCAGACAAAGTTGGTTGAATAAGCCTATCTCCCGTATTGACTCCAACCCTTACCGATAAATTGGTAGTTTCAGATACTTTATCTTGAAGGCCATCAAGCGTTTCATTGATTATGGGTGTCATTAACATACAGTTTTCGATCCGTACAAATCGTCGGGTTATGCGATTTGAAAACCCCATCTGGCCACCAAACCGAACAGTAAATCTGGCATGATTCCGATATTCAAACTGCGCTGGAGCCGGTAATGTAGGAGATATATTAACTTCCTTCAAAGTGCCGTAAGAAGAAAAAGTATCCCTAACTATCTCACGCTTAAGTGCTAGCTGGTGCTGGTACTCAATATGCTGCCATTGGCATCCACTACAGGGTCCAAAATTAGGACAAGGCGCTTCAACTCTGTAAGGGGAACGCTCAATTACTTCAGTAACTATTCCTACTACCACAGAGCGCTTTCGCCGGCGATACCTATAAATTCTCGCCTTAACCAACTCACCAGGAATTCCCCCAAATACACCTATCGTCTCACCGTCCAGATTGGCCACGCAGTCCCCAATTTCTCCCATAGGTCCCAAACGGAGATCAACATATTCTTTAACATCTTCTTCATTTCTAAGCGGATCTAATAGCATGTGGTGTTTATGTAAAAGCGAACAGGTGTTTAATAATTAATTGTTGGTTATATTACCGCAGCATTACTAAGTACCAATCAAGTATACCGATACCCCGGTCTCTTTCTGGTAATATTGAGGCGCGAAAAGTATAAATTTTTAAGGCTATAGTAGAGGTCAGTTAATTAGTTATGACCACAACCCGTAGGCTACCAGTATGGCTTAAGGTAAAAATGCCTGGAGGCCCAAATTATTCAAAACTGAAAGAATTGATGCGCCAGGAAGGCTTACATACCGTCTGCGAAGAAGCAAGATGCCCCAATATTGGGGAGTGCTGGGAAAGGCAGACAGCCACCTTCATGATACTGGGTGACACCTGCACTAGAGCGTGTACATATTGTGCTGTGAATACTGGTGTTCCGTCAGGTTTGGATTTAGAAGAACCATTGAGACTCGCCGAAACCGTTTCCAGGCTTCAGTTAAAGTACGCTGTAATCACATCAGTAAATAGGGACGATCTACCAGATGGTGGCGCATTCATATTTTCTCAATGTATAACTCAAATAAAGAAACGGATGCCCAACTGTAAAGTAGAAGTTTTGACTCCTGACTTCCAAGGTGATCTTGAGGCCTTACGTACTGTTATCGAGTCAGGTCCTGATACGTTCAATCACAACATTGAGACTGTCAGGAGGGTATTTCCTCGCGTGAGAGCAAAAGGTGATTACGATTTATCGTTAGATGTCTTATCAAACGCAAAGACTATAAATTCGGAATGTGTAACGAAGTCTGGCATGATGGTGGGTTTGGGAGAAACTTTTGATGAAATCTTAGACACAATGAAGGACTTGAGAGAAGTTGACTGCGACTTGATAACAATCGGTCAGTATCTTCGACCATCTCCTAAACACTCTCCAATTTCAAAATGGTACACGCCTCAAGAGTTTGAGGAGCTGAAATACGAGGGGCAAAAACTTGGGTTCAAACACATAGCCTCCGGACCTTTGGTCAGAAGCTCCTACCACGCCGACGAACAACACTCCGCCGCGACATTAATACCCAGTCACTGAGTTACGAAAACTATCTTTTGCGATAGTCTAGTGATGAGTAAGACGAAATTATTTTTTTAGTCTGAGGATGGAAGCTTCCTGGGCTGTTGTAGTTCCATTTCGGAACCATGACATTTTATTGTCCCTTCTCCAGCCTTTGTACAGAGGACTGTACTACCACAACTATCACACTCATATCTTCTGCCCAACTGATTCGCCATCTATCAATTCCTTTCACTGATTTATATCCAGCTATTTTTGACTCATCGGCTCCCCGCAACACTCGATAGTACCATCCGCACCGCGTGTAACCACAAATTCAGAACCACATTCCCCACATGAATATCGTTTGCCTGTTTCGTTAGCCAATTAAATCACCTCTAATCATCGGATGTATGGGATGGTTAAGCAGAATATCTATCTAATAAAAAGGAATTATAAGAAAAGCCACCGAGCGTGGTCAACGATTCCACTGTGTTAACTAAATTTTTATTCATTCTAGAGTTCTTCGATTACCGCTTGGGCAGATTCATAATCTCTCCGTCCTCCTGGAAAAATAGGAGGAACCAAGTAAAAATGGTTGATGCCAATTTCTTGGTACTTATGAATCATGTCAAGGGCTATCTCATATCCCGCATTGCCGAGAGCCAATTCCTTAGTAACTTGTTCAGGAACATCTGTGAAAGAAATGCTGTCCCTAGACATAATCTGAACACCCCACATGATTGGAACGTTCAACTCTGACCTTTGATTCCCCCGATAGTGTTCCAGAAATTGCTGGGTCCCTACAGGATCAAAATTTGGTTGGGCTATCAAAAAATCAGATCCACTACGAATCTTGTTTGCAGTAAGAGATACTTCGGAACTCCAGTCCCGAGATGTATCCAATGTGCTCCCAACACAAAAATCGGTTGGCTCTGATAGAACACGACCAGTAAAGTCAGTCCTCTTATTCATTTTTTTTACGGAGCGTATAAACTCAGTAGGTGTGAACCCTTTTACTGACACGTCTGCACAACCTCTGGTAGTTGTGAAATTATCCCCTTTCACAACTACCAAGTTTCGTAGTCCCATAACATGTGCACCTAACAGTGAGGTTTGCATTGCAGTTTTGTTCATGTCTCTAGTTGTCATTGTGAACAAAGCCGGTATTTTTGTATTGCTCTCTATCCATTGGGCAACCGACGAAGAACTTGCTCTAACTGTCCTACCAGGGTTAGCAGCCACAAAGAACATGTCTGGAGTTAGATCTGCTATGCCATCTAATAATTGTGTACTTCCGCCTCTAGGAGGCGAGACATCGCAAACTAAAAATGGCTTTTGATTACTTTTGGCAACCAGTTCCACGAGTGTTGTCATAGAAATCAGATTAGCAGATTAAGCAATAGGGAACACACATACTCAATTGATTCCTATGCAATTAAGCTTGAGGCAAAAAAATTTGTCTCAAGCACATCAATCATCTAATCAATGTATGAAGTCTATTTCCAGCCTAAAATTCCTTCAGGGTTAGGACAAAGTGAAACTCGGTGTCCTGAGGTGCATTTATATCGCTCCTCTCTAATCTCTCTTCTTTTGCCGGACAAAGAAGATTGAGACATACCCGAACCACAGAAAGGACAGCTGACTCCGAATACCGCACGGTTACGAACCCTATACACCTTCACATGTGTGAGTACTTCAATTAAAGCAGGAAACTCTCCTATATACCTCAGCACATAGCGGGTACCTGTTCCTATCACACTATTTCTTGTTTGCTCAGGACGCTGAACCGTGTACTCATAGTCGACGTACCCGCAGCTCAGACATTCAGCTTCTTCGAAGTTAACAGATAACCTCGCAGAGCATTTCGGGCAGTGGCTTTTATTTGTCTTTGGCTTGCCTGATGTCCCCGGTAGGCCGGGAGTAACTCTTCTCGGAATAATCGGAACTCTAGGTTTCGCCGGCGCAAATGGATTAGAAGTCTGGACAACCATATCTCTATTTCACTCCTCTTCAGGTCCTGACCTCCAAACTAGGCGGTAGAACACTTTTTTTCGTCGTGATTCTGATGGGGCAGAGGGAACTGACCATCAAGTCATCGATTTATCGTGTGGGGCATTTTCTTATATTTGTCAAAAAAAAGTCAAGTGTTAACCACTATCATTTGATTGAATTTTTCTTAATTTAAACTTTGTATAAAACATTTGTACTATTTTTATGCCTAAAGTTCAATATTTTTGATATTAAGAAAAAATTAAGTATCAATCAAAATCGAGGCAAGTATTGGTGAGGCGTGATATTAATTTAAGTTTTTATAAAGAGGAAATTAAACTTTTTTTATTTTTCTCTAGGTTTTGAGATATCTCAATCAAAATCAATAATTGGTTCGCCGTATATCTCTCTAGATTCACAAGTATTCATTGACACTTCATCGAGGCGATTGGTAATCTCTAACTTGGTTTCTTTAGATTAAATTTCAAGAATTTTGCGCTGAACCAATCGATTATGAAAACCGTCATTTTATGCAGGCATATAGGGCCCCAATATGATTGGTTTCGTAACAAGCTTGCTGCGGCGCCTGGGGAGCTGATTTACGATGTCAATAAATATCTTTGTATGTGCTAAGCAAGTTATGGATCCTGAAACTCCTTCATCCGCCTTTAATGTCGACTCAGAGTCCAAACAGGTTGCCCCAGTTCAGGGAATACCGCCGGTTGTAAACGGGTTTTGTGAAAATGCCGTAGAAGCGGCATTGAAAATCAAAGAAGCTGCTGGGGGAGGCACTGTAACTGTAATATCTGTTGGTAACGAATTTGTGATGGATGTTATGAAAAAACCCCTCTCAATGGGTGCAGACAGCATGGTACTCATTCAAGATGAGCTTTGTGGAAACCTTGACGCTTTAGGAACTGTGAACGTACTTACAGAGGCTATTAAGAGGACAGGAGACTTCGATCTCATTTTATGCGGCCAGCAAGCCTCCGACTGGGACAATGCACACGTTCCTCTTGGGATATCAGAGGCACTAGACATCCCCTGCCTTACAGAAGCCAAAAATATCGAGATAGGCGACAATTCTGTGACCGTAAATAGCTCTAGGGCAGACGGATATGAGGTTTTCGAGGCAAATTTGCCAGCACTCATTACCGTCAATAATGAAATTGGTGAACCTCGTTACCCAACCCTGAGAGGCATCATGCAAGCGAGCAGGAAAACACCTGAAATATTGACTCTCTCAGATCTCGGTTTATCGGAAGAAAGCATTGCTCCTGCAATGACCCTATCGGACCTTTATATCCCTGTGAGTGAAGCTCAATGTGAAATAGTCGAAGGTGAAGATGACGCAGATTCTGGAAGATTATTGGCACTAAAACTTCGAGAAGCCAAGATAATTTAAAACGTTACTAGTTTTGAAAGTATGTAACGGTGTAAGCACTAGGTACAAGTAAGAAATCAAACAAAAATTAGGAACCAAACACTATGTCTCAAATTCTAATTCTGGCAGAAATAGAAAACGAAGCACTGCACTCGACAGCAGCTGAACTACTGGCAGCAGCAAGAAAACTCGCGGATGAACTAGGATTGGAAGTTGCGGCAGCACTACTCGGAAACGTCTCGGATGATCTTAGTAAAGAGACCATCGCTTTAGGTGCAGACCATGTCTATTCTTCATCCCATCCGATGCTAGCTTCAAATGTAGCCGACGCCCACGTAGCAGCCCTTAAACAAATCTGTGAACAAATATCACCAACAGCTGTACTAACAGCGAAAACTCCTTTAGGAAGGGTGGTGGGACCAAGGCTGGCTTACCGAATGGGTGTTGGAGTTGCACAGGACTGTATGGACCTGGAAGGAGATAAGGCATCCGGTAAGATAACTGTAAGAAGACCTGTGTATGGTGGAAATGCGATGGCGGCATTCACTTTTACAAATAAAAACCCGCAATTCATCGTGTTGAGAGTAAAAGCTTTTGAACCTCTAGAGCGAGATGACTCAAGAGCAGGGGAAATACTGGATCTCGACCTACCTATTAGCGACAACGACGTAAGAGTAAAACTAATAGAAACGGTCAAAGAAGAATCAGAGGGGGTAAAACTAGAAGATGCTTCGGTCATCGTAAGCGGTGGGCGAGGACTAGGAGGCCCGGAACCATTTTCACAACTGGAAGAACTCGCCAAGATGTTTAATGGTGCTGTTGGCGCCTCACGAGCTGTCTGTGATGCAGGTTGGCTTGATCACTCATACCAGGTTGGCTTAACAGGTAAGACAGTAAGTCCGGATTTATACATAACAATAGGCATATCAGGTGCAAGCCAACATATGGCCGGATGCTCATCATCCAAAAGCATCGTAGCGATAAACAAAGACGGTGAAGCAAATATATTTAAGGAAGCGTCCTACGGAGTCATAGGGGATTGGGAGAAAGTTCTCCCATCATTCACAGCAACAGTACAGGAACTACTTAGCTCTTAATACACCCTGTGAAAAGAAATCCAGTCAGCATCCCTGAAAGTTCAAAACAGTAGCGGGAAATATTCTAAATGATGGGAAATCATTTTTTTGATGAATTAGATGAAGTTAAAGGAAGTATTCTTGAGGCCGATGTTCTGTCTCTTTTTTTCCCGTATTTCGGTAAGGCTATACTCTTAGATACAAGAAGCAATGAAACCGATGGTCCGGTCATCATGCTAACGGAAATGGTTAGAAGTCCTCAGGAACGAATTAGAAGCCTAGAGAGACTTAGACCTGGCTTTCCAGATGTGGAAAAAATGATTCTGATACCCTGGGTTCGTTATATTTCAACTCTAGTGGAAAGTGGCATATGGGATTCGATAGTAACCCGTTTGGAGCAATCCACCTTCGACGATTCCGATAAGTCCACAGAGGTACTCCTCTCAGAACTCAAAAAAATGGAACGTGCCGAATTGATTTCAGCAATAAAGGGCCCAAAATATGAAACAATTTGGGCACGCGATGAGCGTTTATAGTTTCCTGAATTCCCAATCACTAACCCAGACTAAACTGTCTCTCAACAGAAAACATGTAAGAAACCGTTTTTTTGGAAAAGGGTTCGAACCACTAACGATTCGATTGAGATAAAATTAGCCAACTAACTTCTTATAGGGGGTATGCAGTGCTAGGATTTCTCGGGGGAACGGGGCCGGAAGGTAAAGGATTAGCGTTAAGATTCGCCTTAGCCGGTGAAAAAGTGTTTATAGGTTCTCGTACCAGTAGTCGAGGAATAGAAGCATCAAACTCTCTAAAAAAATTCTCCGATAACAACATTTTTGGCGGAACTAACAGTGAGGCGGCATCTAAATCTGACGTGATTGTGGCGGCAATGCCCTACGAAGGCCAACGAGAAACACTAGAAACATTAAAAACAAGCCTCACAGGAAAAATTGTCATAACGGTTGTGGCCCCTTTGATTTTCAATAAAGGAGCTATTTCAGCTTTACCGGTGAAAGATGGGTCCGCGGCGCTAGAAGCCCAAAAAATTCTGCCCGAATCCCGTATCATCGGAGCGTTTCAGAATATAAGCGCCCGCGACTTACTCATTCCTAGCAAACCTATAGATGCCGACGTGATAGTTTGCGGAGACGATCAAGATGCAAAGGATTACGTGATCACTCTAGCAAACATGATCCAAGGGGTAAGAGGTATAAATGGAGGAGGATTAAAAAATGCAGGTTATGTTGAAAACCTTACAGCACTGCTATTAAACATAAATCAGGTGTACAAATCCCACTCCTCAATAAAAATTTCGGGCGTTTAACGATTAATTATTCCTAAATTCAGTAATCCTGTGTTTCGCAAACTATTCCCACAGAAAGTTGGCTTTTCATTACCTAATAAAATAATTTATGTATTCGTATTCACGTTGATTTGCTTTCTTTTATTTGAACCTATAACAGTCGTCGGTGATACTCCCTCAAAAAACAATTCATTATCTGAAATATCAACGCAATCCCATTCGATAAATTTTCCTATAAATATTATCTTTGAACTAACTGGCAAATCCCATTTAGCAATTGATCAAATATTATTTATCTACCAAGTAAGCAACACAAATATCAGTGGATACAATCACACATCGATAACGCACACACCAATGAAGGATGTTGATTCTGCTACAACAGACCATCAATTTACGGCAACCTCGAAACTGGCAACGTCAGGATCAAACTATATCCCTAGCGGAACTTCCATTTCCTATTATTTTGAGATCCATCATGTAAATGGGCAGAAACAGTTATCTGACTCCGTTAGTTTTGACTATCTCGATCCTAATTATGATTGGCAAAAACTTGAATCAAAGACAATGACTGTATTTTGGCACGACATATCCAAAAACAAAATAGAAGAGATAGTGTCGAAATCTGAGACTGTCATAGAAAAAGTTTCCGATCTCCTTGACCTGAAACAAAGTCAATCTATGAGAGCCGTGATTGTAAATACACAGAAAGAATCGCTTAAGTCTTTTCCTAAAATTAGTATGTCCGCTACTCGTGACAACATATACGGGGGATTTGCATTTCATGAATATGGGGTTTTCATAATTCGGGGGTTAAGCGTCGACTCCATGATCCATGAAGCAACTCATCTTTTAATGAATCAAAAGATGAATTCTCCTCTATCCAGAGTGCCAGCATGGCTTAGTGAAGGGTTAGCTATGTACTTTGAAATAGACAGTAAGCATAGAACTCGTACAGCCGAGATTGGCTATATACAGAAAAAGTTAAGGCCCCTTTCTTCCATGGAATCGGTCCCAGGTAAATCAATGGATATCCGAATCTTCTATGCTCATTCTCAAGAAATAGTTCGTTACCTGATTGATACAGAAGGAAAAGAAAAATTCCTAAACCTACTTATTCAAATTAACTCCGGTGCACGTGCCGACACAGCTGTGATTGATGTATACGGGAGGAGCTTGGATGACCTAGATAAATCCTGGCGGGCCACTCTGAACCCAACTTTCGATAGACGACTGTTAGTCGACCCAGGCACTTTCTGGACATCTTTGATACTAGGAACCGCCTTCCTCTTTGCCGTGATAGTGTCAACCATGACATGGGCGAAAAGGAAAATATCTAATCAGTCAGAAACCATGGAAGAAATATTTGAAATTCGAAATACCTGTGAGGATCAAAGACATCATTAAAAATTAGATTAGCAAGCCGAACCGTTTCAGATTTTCACACCCTCCAACAATCAGAATATGTTCGCCGGTGGGCCATTGTATAATCCTTACCTGTGAATACTTTCGGAAACGCTTTCTATATTTTGAGAAATACAGATTACGATGGCTACACTCCCTATACTTGAAATACCTCACCCCACATTAAGAAAACGGGCAAAGAAAGTGCGTGGCATAGATAAGTCAATCACGAAACTCGCCTATGACATGGTCGATACAATGCACGAGGCAGGTGGTGTGGGTCTTGCAGCCAATCAAGTGGGTCAATTATGGAGGATAATTGTAATACAGATGCCAGATGAGGAAGAAGCCAGAGTATATTTTAATCCAGAAATAGTCAAAACTATGGGGACGAGGGAGGTAGAGGAAGGATGCTTAAGCCTTCCAGGTTATAGGGGATTGGTCAATCGGTCTGTTTGGATAAGATTCCAAGCCATCGACCACGGAGAAACAACGGTAAAATTTAAAGCGGAAAATTTACTATCTCAAGCGTTGGAGCATGAAGTAGATCACCTCAACGGGATTCTGTACACAGATCACCTAGCCTCTCATGAGCAGCTTTACCGAATTGAAGAACAAGAATCTCAGCCAGGAGACGAGGAAGAGGAAATTACTAGCGATCAGAATTCTCTCGATACTCCCGCATCCCTAAAAATAAATTAGTTGCCAGTACGGTAATTAGGCCCAATTAGTGACTCCGATCAGGTCTCATATGAGTGTTTTTCCCGATAGAAGCTCCAAAACTACCCTTCCTAATACAGTCAGTGCTATTAAATCTGCTCTGGCATTTACAAAAACGGAAGGCTATTTGGTCGGCGGTGTTGTAAGGGACTCTTTATTGGGAATAGACACGTCTGATATAGATATCGCAGTAGAAGGTAACACCACAAAAATCGGCAAAGAGTTAGCCGCTTTTTTGAACGGAACATTTGTACAGTTGGATGTCGACAGAGGAATATCCAGGGTGGTAGTCCAAGGCGATAAAAGTTTTCAAATCGATCTGGTTTCGATAAAGAATGGAATCAATTCCAATCTGAAAAACAGAGATTTCACAATAAACGCCATGGCCGTACCAATATCACGGTTAACTGAAAACTCTGGAGCAACCACCTTCAATCACAACGACCTAATCGATCCGAATAACGGAGCATTGGCGTTAAAAAACCGTGAACTAAGGGCAGTATCGCCTTCAGTGATTAAAGAGGACCCCCTAAGAGCAATACGAGCTGTAAGACTATCATCACAATACACGTTAAAAATTGAACCTTTAACTTATGACCTTATACTCAAAAGTTCATCATCACTAAAGTCGATTGCTCCAGAACGTATTAGAGACGAATTTATGATTTGTCTAACTCTTCCTGGTGCCGCTAGCAGACTGAGGATACTCGACAAGTTGGGAATCCTAAAAGAAATTATCCCGGAACTAGAAGTGTCTAAGGGAGTAGAGCAACCCAAAGAACATTTCTGGGACGTTTTCAACCATTCAATAGAATCAGTTGGACAATTGGAGCGAATACTTCAACCCGGATACAACAACCACTCGGAAGAGCACGAAGCTGGTGAGTTTGCCATCGCCCTAGTGCCAAAAATCAACTGTCTGTCCGACCACTTTAACAGTGTCATTGGGGACGGATACACTCGCTTGGCAATCTGTAAACTTGCCTGCTTGCTTCACGATGTAGCAAAACCCACTACAAAAACTGTTGAAGACAACGGAAAAATAAGGTTCTTGGGACATAACTCCATAGGTGCCGAATTTTCTGAGTTGATTCTTAAAAGATTGAGATTTAGCCGGCCTGTCATTGCACTAGTTTGTGAGCAAGTGCGACAACACCTTCGTCCCAGCCAGATGTCCCCAGACAATGAATTACCATCAGGAAGAGCCATATTCCGCTACTTTAGAGATGCAGAGGATGCTGCGATAGACACACTATACTTAAACATGGCTGATTATTTGTCAGCCCGAGGACCACTGCTAGAACAAAGTGAATGGGAATCACATTGTCGTACCATTGGTCACATCCTAAAAGAAGGTTTTGCAGAAAAAGGACCTGCAAATATACCTAGGCTGATAACAGGACACGATATAATGGATAGGTTGTCGATTCCTGCGGGCCCTAAAGTCGGTCAAATTTTAATGGCGGTCACAGAGGCTCAAGGTGAAGGGAAAATAGCAAATAGAGAACAGGCTTTAGAATTTGTAGAGTCCGTCTCGATTTTGGGAGAATAGTTTGCGAAGAAACGCACGAGCACTTATAACAATAGCGCTAATAATAACGATTTGTGCGGGCATTGTTGGTTTCCAAAAGATTAGCATTGGAGCCTTCAACAGAGGTGGAGATACTCCACTGGGTCTCAGTCTTGGCTTAGACCTTCAAGGAGGAAGCCATCTCGTCTACGAGGCAAACCTAGTCGACCCGACGACTGGTGAAAAGCAAGAGATCAGCAAAGATCAAATGCAGTCTCTATCACATACCATTGATAGGAGAATAAATTCATCTGGTCTTGGAGAACCCATAATTCAGATACTGGGTGAAGATCGGTTGCTTGTGCAATTACCTGGAATAAGAGATCCAGGAAGAGCAAAGGCACTAATCGGGGAAACTGCCAGGTTGGAATTTAGACATAGAACGCTAAATGCTCCACCTCAACCAATCGAATCTATAAAACCGGAAAACATAAAGTCCATTAAAATTGATGAACTTCGAGAAGATGGAAAAATCTTTAGCGAACTAGACGAGAAAGACAAAGATGATCAAACTCAAGAACTCACGTCATTTCCAGCAGTTATTGTTGAGTTTGATGAAACAGGTTCCAATAATTTTGAAACCCTTTTCTTGAACCTGTCTTTATCCCTGGAAAAAGCCGCCACAGAGGCAGCAGCTGGCAATTTTGGCTCACCTGCAGACCAAATTCACATCACTATTGATGGTGACGAGGAACTTCGATTTTCTACCCTAGCGAATAGCATCCGAAAGATCGGAGATACACCTCGTTTTGGTATTGCATTCCCATCCGATGATACTGGGATGGATGGAAACATAGCTGTGGAAGATGCTAAGAAAAAATTAGGAAATAATCCTGAGATAGAGTTCGCTATAAAGAAAGGTTTTTTTGACGAAGACATTGGACTTTCTGGAGACGACTTGAAAAGTGCCTACGCCGGTCAACATCAGGCCTCCGGAGTACCTATTGTTAATATAGAATTTGACGACCGTGGAACTCGAATATTTGGAGAACTCACTACAGATATTTTTGCGAAACAAGAGGAAACTGGTGTAAGAGACCAAATAGCCATTTTGCTAGATGGCCAAGAGTTGATATCTCCAGTGGTAAATTCTCCCATTACAGCAGGTACTGCCGTGATACAGGGCGGTGATTTCACAATGACTCGCGTGAAAGACTTGGCTCTTCTATTGGAATCGGGCCGATTACCTGTACCAATAGAGCTCATCCAAGAACGCGACGTAGACGCAATTCTTGGGGCAGACTCCCTCAGGAAAAGTGTCGCCGCTGGATTTATAGGATTGGGTTTGGTTCTAATATTCATGACACTCTACTACAGGGTGCCAGGAGTGGTCGCCTCTGTGGCACTAATAATTTATGCCGTAATTGTGCTGGCTATATTCAAGATAATTCCTGTCACCCTTACTCTTTCTGGAGTTGCTGCAGCAATTCTGTCCATCGGAATGGCGGTTGATGCAAATATATTAATTTTTGAGCGGATGAAAGATGAATTGAGAGCTGGCCGAACAATGCTTTCGGCAATTAACATAGGATTTAATAGAGCCTGGCCAGCAATAAGAGATGGGAATGTATCCACCCTTATAACATGCGCGATACTTTACTGGTTTTCGGATCAACTTGGGGCAACCATAGTGCAGGGATTTGCTGTAACTCTAGTAATCGGTGTAGCTATCAGCATGTTTTCTGCCATCGTAGTGAGTAGAACTCTAATGCGTGTGGTCGCACTCTCACCATTATCGAGAAAGATCAACCTATTTACACCAACCGGCGCTGGAAATATTACTAATAGAGAATCCGTATGAAAATTAAGGAGATTGCAAGTTGGACTTTGTAGGAAAGAGATTTTGGTTCTTCATAATCTCCTTACTTGTAATAACACCCGGAATTATATTCCTGATCCTAGCCCCTGGGCTAAATCCTGGAATAGATTTTACCGGCGGCTCCAGCATGACGCTACGCTTCTCGAACGACTCAAACATTAATCAGGAACAGGTGAGGGATCAACTCTTTGCTCTCAGCTATGAAGAAGCAACTGTGCAAAACCTAGGCGAAAACAGCTTCTTTGTCCGTACTAGAGAGCTGGATGAGGTAGCTAAAGATGCACTTGTAACAAATATTACGTCTTCGCTAGACGAAGGTGCTGAAAACGTGTTGCAGGGATTCGATTTAGTATCTCCCATTGTTGCACAAGAAACTGTCATGAACGCTTTTTGGGCGATAATAGCTGCAGCCATAGGGATATTCATTTATATCTGGTGGGCTTTCAGAAATGTCCCAAGTCCTCTCAGATATGGCCTGGCGGCAATAGTCGCTCTCATTCACGACACAATAATTGTTATCGGCATATTCGCTATTCTAGGGGAACTGATGAATATGGAAGTTAATACCATGTTCCTAATCGCCCTATTGACAGTTATTGGGTACAGCGTTAACGACACCATCGTAGTATTTGACAAAATTCGGGAAAATGTCTTGATTCATTCAAATAGAGCCTTCCCAGAAATAGTTAATTTGAGTATATCGGAGACCATCAGTAGGTCTCTAAACACAAGTTTTACGTTATTAATAACACTCGTTGCACTGATACTTTTTGGAGGTGCAACCATTAGAGAATTCCTTTTTGTTCTACTAATTGGAGTGGCAGCAGGAACATACAGCTCTGTGGCTATAGCAAGCCAAGTGTTAGTTTCATGGGACCAAAAAAGCATAGGCATACCGTTCAGAAACAGGACCGTCACTTAAGACCTTGGTGCAAAGCTAGGGTTGTAGCACTATTCTCCCAATAGGTTCACGCCTTTTAACCAAAGTATATGCCTCTAGCAAATCTTCAAATCCTAATGTTGAGCCAATAATTGGCTTGACAGAACCGGATTCCACAAGTGAGATGGCTTTTTCTATGTTAAGAAGGTCCGCTCCTGTGGAACCTATCAATGAGGCATCTCTAAACATCAATTCCGTAACATTCATTAAGGCACTAGGTCTTTCAATCTCACCAAGAATTAATATCTTGCCGGATAGTGCAACACTCGATACAGAGGAGTGTAATAAAGCAGATCCTACTGGATTAAATACAATATCTGCTCCTCGATCTTCCGTAAAAGCATGTACTAGTTCTGAAGGATCTATTCCATCTTCAGACAGAAATACCTGGCCAATATTTAATGCTTCAAGTTCTCCAAGCTTGTGTGGCGAAGTCGTGAAGGCTATTACATTAGTCCCAACATCAGATGCAACTTGAAGAGCATGCACTCCTAATCCTCCACCAGCTCCAAATACGCCGATTGTTTGACCTGATTTTATTTCCGCCAGATCATAAAGAGCCTTTACGCTAACCCCAATCGGACAAGCTACTAAGCTAGCTTCCACAACGGAAATATTTGAACTCACTGGGAACACATTCCTTGCATCAACCGCTATGAATTCAGTAAGTCCTCCATCTAATTTATGTCCAAATCCAAGTCCGTAAACACAGCGATACTCAGAACCTTTCAAGCACATTTCACACTGCCCACATGATGAAGTAAGGGTTGTAATAACCTGCTCTCCGGGAGTGCGGTCGGATACATCAGAACCAATCTCTACGATATTACCTGCGATCTCGTGACCGAGAACGATATTTTCTGGCACTCCTCTTCTTATGGTCCCGTCCATGATGGATATATCATGATGGCACAGGCCTACCGCCCCTACTCTCACCAAAACCTGAGTTGATTTAAGATTAGGCACTGGCCTCTCCACTACTTCCAAGAGAGGCTCCAAACCTGCCTTTTTTAGAATAACCGCCTTCAAATAAATTCCTTAGCGGGACTTCGGATTCTCAATCAAGTCTGCCGCAGCCCGTATCGTCTCCCAGACAGTCCGATTTTGGTCAATAGTTTCAGGTGTCTCGGTAGCAAATGGAGTCGAGTTAAGTAATTTGTATATTTCTGCTGCTCCTTTATGAAAATGAGGAGTTACCCCTAAATCCTCAAAAGTTGACGAGATTTCCTCCATCTCACCAATCCATCTGTGCGCATTAGCGGGTAGCCTTGATATACCATTCTCCATTGAGTTCAGGTGAGCTTTCTGACTGAATTCAAATTCTTCCCTTAGAGCCTCAGTAAGACCCATTTTTTCTGCGGCCGTTAGCAACGCAACCTGCAAAGTATTGGTGCCTTTTGTCAAAGCCGCGTAGCACATCTTAATTCCCGAGGCTTGGCCAATCTCATTCCCAACTGACTTAACAATGATTCCTTTTCCATTTAACTCAGTCGCTACCTGGGCATCGGGACCCGAGACATAAAACCTAGGGGTATCTCCCTTCGCAGGAGCGGTACCAATAATTCCACCGTC
>ENA-UPTF01000753-UPTF01000753.1-marine-metagenome-genome-assembly--contig:-NODE-753-length-21977-cov-3.622740_pt1 | contig 21977 bp, 21 predicted proteins | sample MGYA00238166_ERZ767019 | MGnify/ENA primary metagenome ERZ767019 (study PRJEB28930, sample SAMN06266391) | marine metagenome | isolation source: Sea water from 250 m depth | place: Atlantic Ocean | study... | reverse complement strand
GTGACTGGAGTTCAGACGTGTGCTCTTCCGATCTGCTACTGTTAATCCACGTTCAAACAGGAAACCGTCGCCTGGATCAGGACTGCCACTTGGCTCAGACCCACTTCTATTCAAGATTCCCAATCCACGGCGACCTCGATTTGGCAGTTCAACAAGTAAACCCTGGGATCCTCGACCAGGATCAACGGGCTTGATTATCGAAAAGTCCGAAGTGAATATAACTTTGCCGTTTCGATCGGTTGGTGCCAGGTCGAGGTCGACAATGGATTTGTTGGCATCTAAGGATGGAATAACACCAAAAGTTAGAGTGCCATCGATCTGCTCGTAAGCACCTACCTTGCCAAATTCGTATCCGTTTGCGTACGAAAACCTTTTATCTATACGGAAATCTATGACCGCCACAACTCACCTCAGATGAATAGCTTTTTAAATGGAATTTGATATTGCCAGTTTAGAGCAGGGATCATCCAGCTCCACCGGTACGTTTCAGGTAGTCGATTCGTTCTCTTTGCTCTGCAGTCAGTTCTTCGAATGCCTCTCCCTTCCTGCGTAGTCCTCCCGTGAAATTGGGCTTACGTTTTTCCTGGAACGCCAATCTCCCTTCGTCTCCGTCTGTGGTCAGTTGCGTGAGCAGTGTGTTCATCAGCGTTTGTACACGCCAGGCTTCGTCTGTGGGGGTGTCACCGAACCGTATGACGAACTCTTTCATCATGCGCGTGGCAAGTGGAGGCTTAGCAACAATTAACTCAGCGGTTTCCTCGGCTCTTGCCATCAGTTGGTCATGAGGGACAACTTCGTTCACTAGTCCAATGCGAAGGGCTTCTGCAGCATCAAAAGGCTCGTCCGTGAGAAGTATGCGCATTGCATCTGCATAGTTAATCTGCCTGGTGAGCAATGTTGCCCCTGGTCCTCCACCCACCCAACCGTTGGAGAGCAAAGCGAACTTGAATCTTGCGTTTTCTTCCGAGGCTATGCGAATATCTGCCGTTGATAGCAGTGTGTAGAAACCAGCGCCTGCTGCCCAGCCGTTTACAGCTGCAATAACCGGTTTGTAGATTCTTGGGAAGTGATCTCCCATTTGTCCATGAACACCCAGACGTTGGCCGTTACCTGTACCGGCGAGCGGCCAGAACACACCTTCTGCACGTAAAAATTCTCGCTCTTCATCTGTAACGTCGGGGTTTACCTGGATGTTATGTCCTGCACAGAAATATTTGTCTCCTGCCCCCGTAAGGATAGTAGCTCGGACGTCTAGATCTTCCCATATTTCTCGCCAGGCGGCATCGAGCTCGTTGTTCGTCTCTCGATCCATGATGTTGGCTTTTTCGGGGTTGTTTATCGTTATGTATGCGACGTGGTTCTTTTTTTCGAATTTGATAGGCAACTTGGACCTCTATCTTTTGGATTTGAAACAGGATTTTGTGATCATACTAATTGTTGGCGTTTAATCGGCGTTTTTATGGCTTATTGCGCTTATATTTGAACCGTATTTTGGATTAAATAAGACAGTTCAATTTGAGAACTCGTACAAGACCTGTTTTGATTTTGTAAATGACTGCTCGAATACCAAGTATTCTTGTTTTGGACGACTATCACTTTTAGTGAAATTTTTCGTATTTAGGAGAAAAATATGCCACTGTTTTTGAATGACACAGACGTTAAGGCACTCATGTCTATGAATGATTGCGTTGATGTGATGGAAGATGCATTCAACCAAGCAGGTGACGGTAAAGTATGGAATCGTCCGCGGTCGCGAATTCGTATGCCCAGAGGTTTTCATCACTTGATGGCAGCGTATCTTGCGGGCAGTGAAGTTTTTGGGCTTAAGACATATACGAGTTTTAGATCTGGAACTCGTTTTACAACGATGTTGTATGACTCGAACAACGGTGACCTTTTAGCTATGGTCCAGGGACCCAGGATAGGACAACTGAGAACAGGAGCTGTTACTGGTGTCGCTACCAAGCATATGTCTCGTGCGAACTCATCGACCGCTGGGATCATAGGTGCGGGTTTTCAAAGTCGTGGTCAGATTGAAGGCGTATGTGCTGTAAGGGATATAGCGTCCGCCAAAATTTTTGATGTCAGTGAAGAAAACGCACAAAAGATGGCTGATGAGATGGGCGACTCTTTGGGAGTTCAAACGTCTGTTGCAGGTTCTGCAGAAGAAGCTGTTACCGATGTCGACATAATAATCACCATGACCACTGCCAGGACCCCGGTGCTTTTAGGTGATTGGCTCAAAGAAGGACAGCACATCAACGCGGCCGGTAGTAATCACTGGATCCGTCAAGAAGTTGATGACAATGTAATTCGAAAAGCAGATCGAATTGTTGCTGACAGTATTGAAGATGCACAAATTGAGTCAGGAGATCTGCTGTTTCCGATTGAGCGAGGTCGGGTTATGTGGAGTGCGATTAGGGAATTGTCTGACGTTGTTTGCGGGCATATAAAAGGTCGCGAATCGGATCAAGAAATCACTTTGTTTGAATCACAAGGTGTTGCCATCACCGATGTTGCAGCAGCAAATTTCGTTTACAGAAAAGCTATCGATGCGGGAATGGGACAGGATTTACCCTTGGACGCGTGATAACGCAATCCATATTTTGCTTTAGTTGAACTGTTTTAAATGGACGTCAGTTAAACAGGTTGCCAGGTGGATGTGCCATTGTCGTCAATCACTCGGCCAATACTTGATCCAGTTGGAAGGTGACCGGCAAAAACGATCCATTGCTCGTTCATGGCACGACCAAGCAAGTTCTGCCTGCATTCGGTGGACATATCAGTGTTCCAATCGAAAACAGGGCACCAGGTTTGTTCAGTCACCTGCGCGACATTGTGAAACAGGTCTCCGATAATCACTCCGGTGCTACCTTCGGATTCGATGAGCACGTTTTGATGTCCTGGGGTGTGCCCATTCATGGGGATGGTCGATATACCGGGTGCAATTGTCTCTGCACCATCGACTAGTTTTAAAGCGCCTAGATCTTTAAGGGGCTTTACGGAGTTATCGAACGCAGGATCTGAGTTGGCTTCCTGGGTGTGATGATCCCAGTCGTTCTTTGCTACCCAGTGCTTCGCATTTGGGAAAGTTAGTTCTGGTTTTCCGTCTTTATAACTAACATTCCAGCCTATGTGATCGCCATGGCAGTGTGTAGTGACCACGATATCCACGTCTGTTGCTTGAACTCCAAGGGCATTTAGGTTGTCTAGCAACTTACCCTGGTCATCATCGGTAGGCCCTGATCCAGAGTCTACGAGGATGATGGGGCCTTCCTTATTGGTGGATCGAATGAGATGACTTTTGAACTCTGTTACCCACATACCGTCCGCATCCAGCGCAAACGATCGGTAAGGGTCCCATGCTTCTGCTGGAATAGATTGGAAAACCTGACCAGGATCTCGAGGGCCTGGCAGCGTGTCTATTACTGTTGTGATCTCGTAGTTTCCGATTGTTTGTGACTGTGTCATAGGTTCCTGATCAATTTGTGTTTTGTTGGATCATGGTGAAGCTTATGCGTATTACTTTGCATGTAATTAAGGAATCACCGTAAAGGTGTTTACACGTGAAAATATTAATCTAAAGCACCACGCCCTGGATGTATTCTCCATCTGTCCAGGTTGGTTCCGAATCAAGATGCTCCATTAATTCCTTGAACGATTCATTTTGTTCGGGGCTGTTTGCGTTAGCTATATGTGCTTCTTTACTTTCAAACACAGCGACACCTATTAAATCCGCATTATCATCGTCAGGTTTCATTAAGAACCATGCGACTCCTCCTTTCGGAGTGATTCCATCCATAAGTTCTAATAAATCTTGTTCGTGGCCAGGTTTAACATTCAAGTTAAATATAGTTCCATACATAAGTTCACTCCTTTAATCGTCTAGTTCAGGCTGGCTGGCAGCTAAACATAATCATTAGTTTTGAAGATTCGGCAAGTTACGGTCCTTATATCTTTACTGACCGTATGTTGAGTTATCTCATGGCATTGATATTCCTAGATTTAATTCCGAGTTTATCGAGTTAAACCAGTCAACGACTTCTCGATGATATGGGATTCCGTTTTTCTGACGAATTTCAGTTTCTTCATGTTCTGGTAGCCCTGCATAGAAAACCCGTTCGTGACCGGGAGCGGGTTTGGTGTTAGCGAGCTTGTGCAGCAGTTTATCCATGTCGTCTTTGAAATCGTCGACATCAAGGAAAGCGTCAACATTAAAGGCCATGACGAAGAACGAATAGCTTCTGTCAGCAATAAAGCCGGGGCCGTTTCCTGACAATATTCCCGACATGATGTCGGCGATTGCTGCAAACCCGTATCCTTTGTGTCCGCCGTTTTCTCGGATCCCACCAAATGGCAGCATCTTGAACTCTCCGAATTCCGGCACGTCAACTGCTTCCATGATTGGTGATCCATCGAGGTTGGCGATCCATCCGGGCTCGATTTTAGAACCTATTCGCCGGGTGAGTGCCAACTTGTTTGCCGCAACTTGGGTGGTAGCAACATCAAATACGAAGGGGGGCATTTTGTTTGCTGGTGCGCCCCATGCGATAGGCTGGGTTCCGAATGCCGGTTCGGCACCGTGTACTGGCAACATTGCTCCGCCACCTGCCGAAACCATTGCCATTCCGATCATGTCTTGTTGTATTGCCTGTAAAACATAATAGGCGAGCATTCCGAAGTGAGCAGTGTTTTTAACTGCGACAGCACCCATGCCATGTTCTCGGGCTTTTTCGATCGCTAGGTTCATTGCGTTTGGACCAAGGTGCAACCCGAGTCCTTGATCTCCATCCCAGGTTGCTGTTACAGACGATTCACGTACTGTTTTAACGTTAGGACGAGCGTTGTAAGACCCATTGCTGTAACTTTCAACATAGGCGCGCAGCATATTTGAGATCCCGTGGCTCTCACAGCCCCTTAGATCACTGGTGATCAGAACATCTGCACAGGACTTGGCTTCGTCCGACGGTAAACCCATTTTTTCGAAAATTGCCTGTGTTCCAGCTCGTGCGGTTTTTTCAGAAACTAATACCTGGTCTTCTTCAGGTACCAAAAAGTGTTTGAGCATCGGGTTGTATGTTCTTTCATTTTCTACGATGTGTTGCGCCAAGCATTCTCATTAATGGACGGCAATCCTAACGTAGAAATCGCTTTATAAAGGCTTGCTTATGAAGAGAAGAATTGATTGTTAACGTGAGAAACATCTACCTCGAGAAAAGTTCGATCATTCAAGGTAAATACTGGTCTATTCCTTCCGTATGTGGGCCATCGCTGGATGGGAAGCAAGCAGTTTTTGCTCGATCGGCACCTACTACCACGATGTGGCAATTTTCTGCTGAATCCATGATGTTCATAGTTATTTCTTGTCGCTGTTGGTGTGTAAGTTGTTCAAGCCATCGCCATTCGTCACTAACTCGTGACTCGCGAACACCACCGTCCTGTTCAAATGGCATGTATTCGATCATGTGTCCAAAACTACCTACAGCGTTTTCATGTATAAATTCTTTGGCCGCTTGCTTTGAAAACCCCTGGTTTCCTACAGGCTGGGCAACGTCAGGCGGCATGAAAATCAAACGTTCTGCTCCACCGCGTATACCAACTTTACCGCCTTGCAAACTACGGGTTCCAAAGACACAGCCATAAGCCAGGGTGCGTAGTAATCCTTCCGCTGTGTGATTCCCTTGATCTTGCAGGTCAAGTTCACCGTTTGTAACGAAAATGGTCACAGTACTTTCATCCGCATCGAAACCTTGATCAACGTGCAACGGGTCCCAGGGACTCATCTTTTCGTTTTCAGAAACGCATTGGATGAACTTACGAGTAGTCCCGATAGTATCCATATCCATTAAGCCCGGGTACCAATAACCAATATTTCGGAAACACAGTGCGAACGCGCGTCCCACGATAGTGTTGACCTGGTTATCTCTACCGGGGCCTAATGCAGATTTTGGATTGAGTCCAATCTTTTCACCAATAGGACCATTTACGACAAGCAGTGGGGCCTCAGGACTGGTAGACATCAAAAGCGATTTACCGCCGTCTTTATGCAGCTTGGACATGCCTTTGACTGCAGCGATAACAACTGGCAAATGTTCAGGTTTTGCCCCGGCCATCACCGCATTAATAGCAATCTTTTCTACCGTGGCTAACCCAAAACCAGGCGGCATATCACAAACTACATGATCAGCTGGAAGGCAGGTTCCGGAGAGCATTTGATCAACAGCCTCACGAGTTGGTGGGTGGAGTAATAAACCATCACCAAGATCCTCCAACATGAAATCTTCGTTCATCTTAAGGATCGCGTCATGGCGGTCTTCACCCTCATAAACGCGTGTGTTCACCGTATCGATACCAGAGTTTCGCTCAGATATAGAACTGGTAAGACTCCCTACGAGGTCATCAATGGCGTCTTCAGTTTGGGATATGCACAATTCTGGTTCCAGGTTTCGGTAGATCCTTGGAACAATTACCCACTGGAGATCGGGCATACCAAAAGCACGTGAGCTGGCTACAGCGTCTTCTTCGAATCTACCGGAGACTAACGCTACGGCCGGTCGCCCGACTTTCTCGAGCTCTATCATGTCGTGGACCATCCACGACGCACAGGTCCCTCAGTCGGCTGTGGCGCCGATTACGACGTCACACTCCTCTCCTGCTTGTTTGACGATTGGAGGTGGTGCTGGGTAGTTTCCGCCGGTGTAAAACTTTACGGTTACATCATCAAAGCGTTCCTGGAGCATCTCTCCTGCACGTTTTAGTGCAATGTCCCCACCATGTGTTCCGCTCCAAAGAAGCCCGACGGTTTTTCCGTCTAGTGATGCTGGTCTTGGGCTAGCGTTCATAGAGTTGATAACTCCGCGTTGTTGCGCAACCGGATTTATTACCTCGAGCAAATGCATTCTAATGACCTTCCGTAATATTCAGAGACCCTTATTGAAAAACGCAAGTAGCCAATAATCGGCGTGCTGACCAGAATTTTTCAAATATTGCGGTATCTTATTCGCCTTTAGAGTCGTAAGGCAATCATTTGTTTGGATTACACAACTCGTTTGCTACTTATAAATGGATACCTTTACGAATTTTTCATTCCCTCTCGCCAGAGATATGACTTCAAAAAAGAGAATATGCCTTCGTGTCTTTTAGCGATCAAATAAAACGATGTGTTCTCCAGCGTCCTTTCGAATGGCATCAAGACTACAAAATAAAATCAACTTCGATTATGATGCTGGCATACGGTTAGAGCGTCGTATTAAATTCGGTCTTTAGTGATTGTTTTTACGGAGGTCACGTCGAATCATGGTTCAAGCGGTAAAAACCCAAACTGATCCAGCCCTCGTTGCTCACCTTTATAGGCGTGCGGGTTTTGGTATCACCCGAGAACAGGTCGATCGACTTTCTGAGCGGGATTACGCTGACATCGTAGACTTTCTTTTAAATCCGTTGCCATCTAACGGTGTTCATGATGATGAGGTAAGTCGTTACATGGGAGGTGAGTCTCCTCATGCTTATCTCGCAACCTGGATTTTCAGGATGATTAATTCTGAAAATCAGTTGCAGGAAAAGATGGCTTTATTTTGGCATCATGTTTTCGCAACCGGACTTGCCAAGAATGAGCATGTGCTTTCTGCTTCGAATCAAATAGAGATGTTTCGCAGTAATGGCATGTCTGATATGCGCACGATACTTCTCGATCTATCTCGCGATCCAGCGATGATTTTTTGGCTGGACAATAACGAAAACCACAAGTCTGAACCTAACGAAAATTACGGACGTGAGTTGTTGGAACTTTTTTCACTTGGGGTCGGCAATTACACAGAAATAGATATTAAAAATGCAGCGCGTGCCTTTACAGGTTGGACTTTCGCTCAGTCACCCCCCTTATATCCACACGGTTACTACCCATGTGATTTTGTCTTTGAAGAGGAAAATCATGACAATTCTGAAAAGGAATTTTTAGGGCATACGGGTAATTTTGATGGGGGCGATGTTATAGACATTATCGTTGACCAGCCCGCATGCGCTGCGTTCATCTCACGTCACCTCTACAATTTCTTCGTTGCCGATGAGCCCCAGGTACCTACTTGGAACGAAGTAGCACCGTTGGACCCTCAACTGATCGATGCGATGTCAGAGGCTTTCATGAACTCTGGTGGCGATATCAAATCGGTGCTTCGCGTGATGTTCAATTCAAATGCATTTAAAGATGCTAGATTCAAGAAGGTAAAAAGCCCTATTGAATTGGTAGTTGGAATCTTGAAAATGGTTGGTAATTTCGATGATTTTCGACCCGGTCTTTCAGCATATGCCGATTCGACGACTGTCGTGATGGGCCAGAAACTTCTTGACCCCCCATCCGTCGAAGGTTGGCACACCGGAAAAGAATGGATTGATGGCGGCAACCTAACTGAGCGGGTTAATTTTGCAGTTAGTGAGATTGGTGATGGGGAATCGCCTGGTGTTCAACGCATTATTGATCGCATTATAGATAGCGGCTCACTTGTTGCGCCTGAAGATTTTGTTGATAGTGTCCTTGACGCTATGGGACCAATTACGGTAGAGGATTCTACCTCCGAGGCACTGATGAAATTTGCGAGAGATTCCGAGGGTATTGATGATCGTTTAAGGGCAGTGCGTATTATCAGCCTTATAGTTTCCACGCCCGAATACCAGTTTGCTTAATCTTTGAAAGATCAGGAATTAATTAAATGGCTAATAATCTAAAGGGAAAAGCGCCAGTCTTGGTTGTACTTCAAATGACTGGTGGCAATGACTTTATGAATACCCTGGTTCCGTACACGTCTGGCTTGTATTACGACTCCAGGCAGACGGTTCGAATCACCGAAGACCGCGTGCTAGAGCTGAATGATCAATTGGGGTTTCATCCTGCGGCGGCACCACTCAAGGATATGTTTGATGCTGGGGACGTGGCAATTGTTCAAGGCATAGGTTATGAGAATTCCAACCGTTCTCACTTTCGTGCAATGGATATTATGCACACTGCTGAACCAAATGCGATTGCTACAGAGGGTTGGCTTGCAAAGGCAATCAGGCAACTTGATCCTGAGGGTAAGGATGTTTTAACTGGAGTGAGTTTCGGGCGTGGTTTACCTCGCGCTATGGCCGCTCCCGGGGTTCGAGTCACATCCGTCGGAGACCTGGATACTTATGGCCTCATGACATCGGTTGACATCAAGGAAGACCGAGCTGAGGCGATGGATATTTTCAAGCGGTTTTATACCCCGGCGATCGGCAGCGGTGCGACCATGAGTTACCTCCAGCAGACCGGGGATGATGTATTAACGGGGATCGATCAACTACAAACGGTTCCGGGTCGTTATAAGTCGACCGTTGAGTATGCTGATAATCCCATAGCAAAGAGCTTGCGAGATGTGGCAAGGACACACATAGCTGGTCTTGGCACTCGTATTTTTTACGTGCAGCATGGCGGATACGATCATCACGCAGTAGAAATGCCAGCTCATGAGAAGCTTCTAGGGGAGCTTTCCGGAGCCTTGCGGGACTTCATGGATGATTTACGCGAGCACGACTCAGCTGAAGAGGTCGTTGTGTATGCATTTACTGAGTTTGGGCGTCGTGTCCAAGACAATGGCAGTGGTACAGATCATGGTTCCGGTGGCGGTGCATTTATTATCGGCGATCGCGTTGAGGGTGGGCTTTACAGTGAGTATCCATCTCTCGATCCCAAGACTTTCGCTAATGGAGAAGATCTGGAACACACGTTTGATTTCCGTGGTGTCTACGCAACGCTTCTCGAGCAATGGATGAGCATAGATTCGATCGATATCGTCCGTGGCAAGTACGAACAGCTGCAGCCATTCCGTGTGGCTTAGTAATAAGTTGGAGAATATTTGATGCCCAGGCCATATGGTTTATTACGAGCAGGCTTCCCGTATCTCAAATCGTTGGGCATGCGCAGATTGACCAACTTCCCAATAGATATAGCTTTAGGATCTGAGGGGTGGATGTACGTTTTGTGTCGTCAGGACGGTACTGCTTTGGTGCGGAAGTATTCATTTGAGGATGAGGATGGTGGCAATTTCGGTGACGTAGGGGACGACGAAGGAAAACTTCAGTGGCCGGTATCGATAATTGCTGACTCAGAGGAGAATCTCTTTATTTCTGATGAGGCCTTAAACAGGATCTCGTGTTTTTCTAGCGATGGTGAATTTATATCCAGCTTCGGCGAGTATGGAGTTGAAAAGGGCCAGTTGGACCGCCCGGCTGGTCTTGCATTCGATGCCGAAGAGAATATTTATGTGGTTGATTCAAAAAACCACCGGTTGCAGAAGTTTACGAAGAATGGAGAATTGATTCTCGGTTGGGGCTCCCATGGTGATGGTGAAGGGCAGTTCGACTTGCCCTGGGGGATAACAGTTGATGAACTTGGCGACGTTTACGTGGCTGATTGGCGTAATGATCGCGTTCAAAAATTCACATCTGACGGGGATTTCATCATGGAGTTTGGCCATTCTGGTACAGGGAATGGAGAATTTAACCGACCAACGGACGTGACAGTCGATATGGATGGCGATATTTATGTTTGTGATCGCGGCAACAACCGTGTCCAGCTGTTCAATGCAGAAGCCGGATATGTTGATAAGTTCGTTGGTGATGCCACGTTGTCCCAGGTAGCACGAGAGTACATGATGACAAACGCCAGTCCAAATCGCATAAGGGACATGGCTGTTTTGGAACCTCAGAAATTGCTTCGGCAGCCAAGGTCTATAGCGGTTGACTCTGATGGTCATCTTTTCATTACCGACACGGGGTCTTACCGGATTCAGGTGTACCAGAAAGAGGCCATACACCTTGAACCCCATCAGTTTGCACCTCCAATGAGGTCGGTCACTCTACACCAGGAGTAATGCGGAGTCCGGTTACCAATATCTGTATTGCTAACTACCGAGGTCGGGCAATAGTCGGATCTGGGGTTAGTGGATAGTATTCAGTTAACCTGTGTCAGTGACGTATGTTGTCTAGAGTTTTACAGTTTTGAGCTATGATGTCCTTATTAACCCAAGCGAGTCTGTAGAAAAACATTAATTTGGTAGAAGAATTGAACTTAAAACAGAGAATAAAAGCAGGTGACATCACAATTGGTGTGAGTGTGCCATGGGATGCAACTAAGTCACTAATTGAAGACATTTGGAGCCGAGACGACGAGTACCATTTTATAGCTGTAGATTCGCAACACAGTCCTCTGGTTGAATCACAGTTAGCAAGCATATTTGTTGCGGCACAAGATTTATCAATACCTGTTCATTTTCGAATATTACATACGAACATGACCTATCGGATCGGTAACTGGTTAGATCTAGGGGCAAGCAGTATTGAGGTTCCGCAAACCGAGACCGAGGCCACTGCGCAGGATGCGGTAGATTATTTTTACTATCCACAATCTGGAAAGCGGAGCTGGGGTGGGGTCACAAGAGTTGGCGTAGATCAACGGCACTTAAAATTTCCGACGGATGATGCTGATCGTGTTGGTTACGCTAATTGGTGGAATAATTTTGGGGTATTGATGCTTCAGGTTGAATCGATTAACGCTATAGAAAATATTCCCAAACTAGCGAAACCTGGAGTTGATTGCGTTTCTTGGGGTCCTAATGATCTAGCATTTGATCGTGAGGCGCATCCAAATCATCCGTTGGCAGCGTCAGATGAAGTTTGTATTGAGTATGCAGTAAAAGCTTGTAATGATTCAGGTATTAAATTGATGATCCGCAATAATGATCATACACAGCGCGAAAAATACATTGAAATGGGAGCGACCGTTCTTCTCGAGACACCAAGGAATTAAATTAATGAGATCGCATGGATAATGGGGCGTCAATTTAGTTACTTGATTTCTAGAGATTAGATTTATTTTTGTTCGAGATAGGGACGTTCCGAAGAGAGAATATTTTGGAATTTGCGTACTTGTTTACAGGTGTGTTGGTAGGGGTGATCACAGGGCTTCTTATCGGGGCGCTGCGTTGGAAATCTCAGCTTTCGAACGCAAAAGCTGAAGTGCAAGCTGAACGCGATGCAGCGAAGTTAATCAATGCGAATGCATCCGATATGAGTGATCGGTTCAAATCCCTCGCCGCTGAATCATTGAAAAATAATTCGGAATCATTTCTCACTCTCGCCAAGGAAAATCTCGGTACGTTTCAGCAACTGGCAAAAACCGATTTAGACAAAAAAAAGAATTCTTTCGAACAACTTGTGAAGCCGGTTCAACAGTCACTTAAGGAAGTCGGCCAGACCCTGCAGTCCATAGAAAAAGCTCGGATCGGTGATCAAAGTTCACTTAAGTCTCAAGTGGAGAATCTTTCCAAGCAAACCGGCGAACTTGCTAATGCTTTGAGGCGTCCCGCTATCAGGGGTAGATGGGGTGAGATGCAGCTTCGTAGGGTAGTCGAAATAGCGGGGATGACGGAGTACTGTGATTTTGCTGAACAGGTTACCGTTGAGGGTCCAGAAGATAAGAGATTACGCCCTGACATGACCATCAAACTCGCAGGGGGTAAGCAAATTGTTGTTGACGCAAAAACCCCGATGGACGCTTATCTGAACTCAATTGAAACAGACGATGAGGAATTGAGAGAAGAGGCCCTAGGAGTTCATCTTGCACAGATGCGGGATCATGTCACCAATCTCAGCTCTAAACAGTATTGGGACCAATTTGAATCATCGCCAGAGTTAGCGGTGATGTTTGTTCCGGCAGACTCTTTATTTATGGCGGCGCTCGATAAGGATCCAAACCTGGTTGAGTGGGCAGCAGAACGGCATGTTTTTATTGCTTCCCCAATTACGTTAATTACAGTACTGAAGGCCGTTGCAATTGGGTGGACTGAGGAATCTCTCGCTGAAAATGCGCGCGAGATTGCTGAATTGGGTAAAGAACTTCATAAGCGTGTGGGGCGATTTATAGATCATTTTGGAAATGTGGGTAACCGCTTGGGCTCGGCAGTGCGGGCTTTCAATGATGCCACCGGCTCGCTCGAGCGTAGCCTATTACCTCAGGCGCGTCGGTTCACCGATCTCAAAGTGGGTTCTGATAAGGAACTGTCGATTACAAATATTGAGCAGGCACCTAGAGAACTACAGGCTCCAGAAGCTAAAGGTCCAGAAGACAAGGAACATGTGCGGTCTAACGGTAGTTTGAACTAAATTTCAAATTACCTGTTTTTTCTATGTCGGGTTACTTGAGGGCGTTGAGTCTAGAATAAATTATTGTAATTACCTGTTAAACGTTTGTTCAGGAGGATTGGGATCGGTGGTTAGCTTTGCTGGCGCAATAGTTTTAGGATTCCAAAGATATTTTGATTTTTCTGGTCGTTCCAGTAGATCAGAATACTGGTGGTGGATTCTGTTCGTACTTGTTGCTGATGTTGTTCTCACTTACGCCGGTATTCTTTTCGGAACTTATAACGACGATACTACAATGGGTCTGATTTCAGGCATTTTTAGCTTGGTTACTTTGATTCCGGGTATTGCCGTTGGAGTACGCCGCTTGCATGACATCAATAAGACTGGCTGGTGGGTGTTATTTGCATTCCTGTTCTTCTGGCTTTTGTTCATTCCCATTTTGCTTCTTCTGTACTGGGCAACCCGTCCAGGTGATCAAGGTGATAACAAATATGGGCCTGAATACCAATCAATAGAATCATAGATTGGCATTACCTTGGCACAGCACGTAAATTGTCAGCGATGTAGCCGACAGAATCTCGGTACCAATACTTTTTGCATTTATTGCGGGATTCGCTTATCTGAACCAGCTTTACAGGAAACCGAATCAGGTCGGCCGGTCGACGCGCCTATGGAGGAGGCCATTGCGGAAATCTCTGAAACAGATCATGAAGCCTCACAGAAAAGTGATGGCACTGGTATACCCAAAAGTATTCCTCTGCAGTCACGACTCAGACTGAATAATCTGGAAAACCTTTTTGGTAGCAATTGGCTGGTTCGAATTGGTGTAGTTGCAATTTTCATTGGCATAAGTTTCTTAATGAAGTTGGCCATAGATGAAGATTTTCTTACCCAGGAATTACTTGTCATTGCGGGCATGGTTTCTGGTGTTGGATTTTTGGTGCTTGGAGAGTTGCTATGGCTGCGCTATCCGATCTATGCGCATGCATTAAGCGGAGGAGGAGTTGCCCTTCTTTATTCATCCTTGTTGGCGGCTCTTTCGCGTGGGACGGTTGATGTTTGGCTCGCAGTAGGTTTGTTGTTGTTAGTGAGTTTGATTTCGGTGGGGCTTGCGTTTAAAAGAAATTCCCAACCATTGGCTTTATTGGGAGTTGCAGGAGGTCTGTTAGCACCGTTCTTGTATGCCGGGATAACAGATCCGGATTTTCAAATAGACAAGCTTTTTGCAGGGCAAAAATATTTTCTGATTATTTATGTGCTGGTGATAGACCTTGGTGTTGTAGCGGTAGCTCTATTCAAAAACTGGCGATGGTTCAAATTAGTATCAGTAATCGGATCTTATGCGGGATTTGCACTATGGTTTGGTGAATATGAAGATCGAAACCTGTCCATTGGTTTTGCGATTGTTGCACTGACGTTTTTGTTTTTCTTGCTGTTCTTGGCCGTATCTGGATTTCATCTGATTCGTCGTTTATCGCCGAGAGCGCTAGATGTTTCTCCGATGGTATGGAACGCGCTTTTGTATGTGATAATTTCTTATACCTGGGTTCTGGATCAGGACACTGGGAATTTTGAAAACTGGCGGGCTATACCGACATTTGGATTGGGCATTACGCATCTGTTGTTTGCCTATTTGTCGTTCCGAACCAATCGAAATCAACCTGTCATGGCAATGATGCTCGGTGGCATTGGACTAATTTGTATTTCCATTAGTGTTCCAATGCAATTTGATGGTTATCCGCTGCTAATTGGGATGTCTACTAACGCGGCATTTTTGCTGGGACTTTCCGTTTATTTAAAAAGCGATGAATTGAAGTTCATCGCTTTAATTTCCTTTATTTTTGCAGTGGTATCTTTGGTTTCTATCAACCCAATAGGTTCAAGTTATGCAGTAAGGCCTCTGACGACGTTGTGGTTCATATTCCTTCTGTACTTAAGTTTGATCTTCTACAACAAATATAAGGACGGATTTTCACTTAGGGTAGCTGCGATCCCAGAATGGATTGTCAGTCAAGAAGATCTGGATCGTAACTATCGTTGGCTTTACAGAGTTACTACATATGACGCAACTCAAATATTCCTGTTGCTATCTAGTAATTTTCTGTCAATTTGGATGCTGTCGATCGAATTCGGTCGATTTATCGAATCACAGACTTCTTCGGTTGATACGGCAGATCAATGGAAGTTCTTGTCTATCACCGTTTTATGGGCGGGTTATTCAACTCTGCTAATAATTGCTGGTGTGATTGCGAGGTCTTCATTTATACGTCTTGGCGGACTTGCTTTGATGTCCTTGGCCGTGATTAAGCTATTTGTTCATGACACCTTTAATCTCGAACAGTTTTACCGGGTGGCGGCCTATATAGTCCTTGGGACGCTCTTGCTATCTGCCGGGATGTTGTATCAGCGCTATCAATCTCGAGTTCGTGGTTTTTTTACCGAAAAAACAGGTGACTGACGAGGGAGCACGAGTTCTCATGGATTGCATCAGTTGTAGTTTGCGCAATCTCGAATATGCTCATTACTGTGCCCGCTGTGGGACAAATCTTCAGCAGAGCTTACGAACGGCTATGGAAGGTCAAATCTCATTTTGTTTTAGCTGTGGCTTGCGTATTGCTGATGACGCTCGATTCTGCGGGCAATGTGGAGTAAACCTAACGCATGGTTTACCTTGAACGACAAGCAATGTTTAGCCGACAGCAGTTTAGTGCTTGGTGCACGGTTGGGTTTAAGTTTTCAGGAGTGAAATTAAAATGGCTAATGATTGCTTGAACATTGGCATTATTGGTGCGGGCAAGATCTCTGAGCTTCATGCCTCAGGATATTTAAAGCATCCTAAAGCTCGTATCGTTGCAGTTGCTGATAATAGAGCTGATGTCGCTGAATCAAGGGCTGAGGAGTGGGGAGCCGAAAAATACTTTACTGACTATCGCGACCTGCTCCAAATGCAGGAAATTGATGCCGTGGATATCATCACCCCACACAACCTTCACAGGCAGATGGCAGTTGAATCATTGGTGGCCGGTAAACATGTCTCGGTTCAAAAGCCGATGGCTTTATCTGAGGCTGAATGTGATGAAATGATTCAGGCAGAGGCGAAGTCATCAGGCCATCTGCGCGTTTTCGAGAACTTTCGATACTATCCTCCTTTGGTAAGGGCTAAAGAGTTGCTTCGCGAGGGCGCTATCGGTGATCCAATATCGATCAGAATCAAGTCTGTTCAAGGTGCTCTGAAATATGGCTGGCAAGTTCCCGTAGATACGCTTTCTTGGAGATTTGACGATGCACAGAGCGGTGGTGGGAGAGTTGTTTTTGACTATGGCTATCATGCTTTTGCGATTGCTGTTCATATGTTGGGTCCGATTGAGCAGGTTTTTGCATGGATCAGAGAATCGAAAAATGAAAAAGGATGGGTGCGAGATGCACCTGCAAATATAAGTTGGGTACATTCGGAAGGGAATCGGCAGGGTTCTTGGGAGGCAATGGCATCAGATGAGATGGTTGTCAAATCTGATTACTGGTCTGAGGATGAGTGGTTTGAGTTGTCGGGTACCCGAGGATTTATTTGGGTGAATCGATGTACCGGTAAGGCGTTGGAAATGCCTCCACTTGTAATTTACGCAGATGGCAAGCGTACTGAAGTGGGCTTGGACCAGATTGAATGGGATTGGGGTGCTTCATTCAGGGACGGGATGTTTGATTTTGTAGACTCGATGCTTGCGGGGAATCATGCACCATTGTCTGCTGTCGACGGGAAGTATGTTTTGCAAGTGGCACGCGCTGTTCAAAAATCTTCTAAGGTGAATTCTCCGGTGACTGTCGCAAGTATTGATAAATCGTAGTGATTTCCGCTTACTCGGATAACTGCAAAGTACTGCTGACGTAGTTAGAATTGGATCTTGAGTACTAATTTGAGTATTAAAGTTTTATGAAACCTGAATCAATGCAAGCGGATCTTATTGCCGCTCTTCAAGATCAGGGGCTAAGAATTACTAAAGCCCGTAAGGCTTTGACTCTTGAGATTGAAAGTCGTAGCGGAACTTTTACTGCTGAAGAGATCAGCGAAAGCCTTCCAGAAGTAGGACGTGCGACTGTATTTCGCACGTTGAAAGTTTTGGTGGATGGCGGAACCATATGCCGGGTTAATACCCCTTTGGGTGCTCCAATTTATACTCGTGCCAGGGTTGAGCACCATCACCATACTTATTGTGTGAACTGCGCTGATGTGCAAGAAATTCGACTTTCCAATGTGGAATTGATGTTAGAACCACTGGGTCGAGAAGTAAAAGGCCAGATCGTGGGACACAGTGTTGATCTGTTCATTATCTGTGATCGATGCGTTGAAGCTGTGGGTTCAACTTAGTACTTAGATTCAGTTGAAGATTCATATGGTGTCCAGTCTATTATCAAATCAACCCGTCAATGCTGGGAATTTGGAAATCTGAGTATTAGTTAGGCAAATGAGTTGGGCTTTAGTGCAAAGTTAAGTTACGACGTTTTTCAAACTGAAATGGGCTGGATTGCAATCGTCGGTGGAGATAACGGAATTGTTAGAGCCAGCCTTCCAGAATCTTCTCCTGAAGCCGCACTCGAGTTGGTGCGCCCTGAAATAGCAGAATCGTTGCATGACCCCGAGCAATTGCAATTTGCACGTGTACTTTTATCTGCGTATTGCGCAGGCGAGTTTGTTGATTTGGCTGAGGTGCCTATCGATACTCGTGACGTTTCTCCATTTTTTAGAAAGGCATGGGAGGCCTGCCGTTCCATTCCTTTTGGAGAAACACGCAGTTATCAGTGGTTGGCTGAACGGGCAGGGAACTCTAGAGCTGCGCGAGGGGCTGGTCAAGCGATGGCGAGGAATAAGCTTGCCCTACTTGTGCCCTGTCATCGGGTAATAGCTTCAAGTGGGGATTTAGGTGGTTTTGGAGGTGCCGGCCTTTCGCTCAAATCTAAGCTTATTTGTTTAGAGGCTAACAGGTAGTTTCATTATCGGAGGATATGTCATTACTATCTCCGAGGTAAGCGTTAAGTACTGTTAACGCAATTTCGACATGATCAGATCTAGCCATAATCCGAGTCGGAAGTCCTGACACTCCAAGGAATGCAACTGTGTCACCTGGTTGTAACTTGCACTCTATGCCTGCATTTTGTACCAGACCAAGCCAAGACTCAGCAGTGAGTTGATCAGGTGCTGTGGCAAAGACTTCCCATTTCAACTTTGGTATCACCTCACGGTTGTGTCGAGGACAGTCGCTGAGCCCACCCGCTTGTTAATTCGATACTGTCCTGGTATGGACTGTTTCGGTTCCAAGAAGTTCATTTAATCGGTTAGTCAGTTTTGTTCCAGATCGAACCTTAAAAGGCATATTGAGGCGTACAACTTTTTCGCCCGTATCTATTTCTAATATCACAGGATCTGATCCGTCAAATTCAACAAACAGTCGCATAAGATCGTCCAACCTGTATCTGTCATCAGCGATATCTCCAGTCTCTTTTACGTGGACTAAAAAGTGGCCGTTATGGGTAACGTTGTCATCTGGTTTAGTATCGGTTGGCAGGTTGGCTGTTATTTCTTCTGGAGTTTCTTCAACACTTGGTTTACTTGTTGAGGAGTTTTTAATTTCATCTGGGTTGAGGGGTAGTGGACCGGCCTCATCAACTTTTGGAAGTGTACGTGTTATTTGTACGGGATCATTCAATATGGCCCGTGGCTGGCTGGCTTCGTTAAATCCGGCTCTGGTTATAGGTGCAGGTTCGTATTTAGCGGATTCTGATTCCTTTTCGGCTTGGCCTTCAGCTTTTAACTGATATTCATGGGCTTTCTCCACAGAAATCGATACTCGCCCCATTCTTTCTCGGACTTCTCCTGTGACCGATACAAAATTGCCGTTGTGCCAGAGGTCAGGTACCTTTTCGAGTATATTCGGCCACACTACTAACTCGATGTCGCCGTCGAGGAGGGTCAAGTTCAGCGAAAGGAATTTGTCACCTCTCCTTGTGGATAACTCTCTTACATTGTTTACTTGTCCAAGTGCTGCACGTTTTTGACCTGCTATATCGGCGGTTATATCTGAGGAGAACACAATTATGTTATTGGGTTGCTGTCTCATTTCACGGGTAAATGGGCTTTGAGTTAATTCCACTCCTAGGAGGTCTCGTTCCCAGATGACCCGCTCCTGATCTGTCGTGTCATCATCAGTGGATATTTCGAGTTGAACCATTGGAGCCGGTACGGATTCACCAAGCATGTCGAACATTGATGTTTGCCCGGACTCTCTCAACTTTGTTTGTCTTTGTATCGTCGAGATGATTCGATCGATTGATTCCAGTAAATTGCCTCGCCCGCCGAATTCGTCGAAAGCACCGACCCGGATAAGACTTTCTAGTGTGCGACGGTTTAATGACTTTGAATCGACGCGTCGGCATATGTCTTCGATATCTCTGAATGGTCCGCCTGCTTCCCGTACTTCTACAATTGGCTCCACTGCCGAAGCCCCGACGTTTTTCACAGCTGCTAGTCCAAAGCGGATGGTGTCATTTCCATCCTTATCGGTTTCTATGGTAAAACCTGATCCGGAGTGATTAATGCTTGGTGGTTTTACCGATATGTTGAGCCTTGTTGATTCACGAATGGCTTCGCCGACTTTTTCAGGATTGCCTGATGCAGAATCCAATACAGCTGCAATGTATTCTGTTGAGTAGTTGGCTTTGAAATACGCTGTCCAATATGCAATGTAAGCGTATGAGACAGCATGCGCCTTGTTGAATCCGTAACCAGCAAATGGTGCCATCAGTTCGAAAACTGTGTCTGCTTGTTCTTTGCTATATCCCTTTTTTAGAGCTCCGGCATTGAATTTTTCATGCTCTGCTTCCATCACGGACGGGATTTTTTTCCCCATGGCTTTGCGCAGAATATCTGCTTCGCCTAATGTGTAGCCGCCAAATGCCTGTGCTATCAACATTACTTGGTCTTGGTAAACGAGCACGCCATAGGTTGGTTCCAGCAGATCCCGTAGATCGTCGTGCGGATACGTAATAGCCGCCCTTCCGTGTTTCGCCTCGATGAAAGTAGTAATGTGTTCCATCGGTCCAGGCCGGTAGAGAGCGATCATGGCGGCTAAGTCATTGATTGTCGTGGGTTTGAGTTCTTTGATATTGCGACGCATTCCAGTTGATTCAAGCTGGAATACACCAAATGTTTCTCCTTCACCGAGAACCTGGAACGTTTTTTTATCATCAATTGGAACGTCGTAAACACCCATATGCTCACCGGTCGTTTCAGCAATCAGCTTTACACAGCGGTCTAGAATCGCAAGATTTGCAAGACCTAGGAAATCCATCTTTAATAGCCCTAAATCTTCTAGGGAATCCATTTCCCATGCGAAATGGTATAAGCCAACCGAATTTTTCCCTGGGCTTGATCTAATTTGATCAGTACTCATCAAGGCTAGTTCATGAGATGCATCGTCAGAAGCGCTCATAAATACCATTGTATTGGGAATCTTTTGTGTGACTCTTAATCCAATTATATTGGTGTAAAATCTTTCAGAAAGCTTGATATCACTAACTTTTAAAACAATGTGACCTAGCTTTTTGGGACTCAGCATGCTGTTTACCTTTACTTGGTTGTGTACAAATCAGCTTATACCATTTGAGTGATTCTGCTATGAATCTGGTGAAGAAATAGAATTAAATATGCTGATATGACAGGTCTAGGCTGTAGTCAGATTTCCAAATTTATGAGCAGATGTAAAAGGGAGCATGCCTGCGTGTCTGGCGCGTTTAATGGCTCTGGCGAGTAGACGTTGATGTTTACTGCAAGCCCCAGATTTGCGTCTGGATTCGATCTTGAATCGATCTGAAACATATCTTTCAAGTGCAGATATGTTCTTGTAATCAATTGTTGTTATGTGATTAACACAAAATGCACAAACCTTTCTTCGTGAAAAGTATCTCGATCTACCTCTCCTGAACCCAGGTTTATGTTCTGAGCTATTTTGATTCGCCAAATTATTTGCCTCTTTCTAAATTGATTACATAGTTACCAGGGTAGGTCTTCTGCATCTCCTGCGGGAGTCTGTTGAGAATCAGGATTGTTAGACTTTTCGGTTGGTGCAGATGTTCCACGGTCAAGAAATCTTACCTGGCTAGCAACAATCTCGTTGCGAAATCGTGTCTGTTCATCATTTCCCGTCCATGATTCGCTTTTTAGTCTACCTTCTGCATAGACTTTCATTCCTTTGGTTACATACTGGTTACATTGTTCAGCAAGTCTATTCCATGCCGTAATTGTGAACCATTCCGTTTCTTCCTTCTGTTCACCTTCGGAGGTGGTGTACCTGTAGTTTGTTGCTACACGAAAAGATGTCACAGCATTACCATTTGGAGTATAACGCATTTCGGGATCTGTACCCACGTTGCCTATAACAATCATCTTATTAAGTGTCATAATGTTTTGTTTGCGCTACTAAATCCTTGTGAGTAGAAATCTAAGTATATCTTCTGATGAAACCAAAGATTTATTTAGGTCAACGATCGTACTAGGGGCTGACACAAAATTCATTTGTGCAAAATTACCTTCTCGGAAATTCATCAGCGGGAATGCCAAACGGCGAAGCCCTAGTATATCGTGATTAGTGACATTTCCACCGCTTTCTACAATAATCCCCTTGACGCGTTCCACAATAGCAGCAGTTTCATCTTCAGTGGATTCAGGATTGAGAATCATCACAAGTTCATAATCTCGGGTTTGCTGAGCTACCACTTCAACTCCTTAACCTAGATGTTTAGCGGGATTATATCATGTTGTGATCATAGGCTAC
>ENA-UPTF01000752-UPTF01000752.1-marine-metagenome-genome-assembly--contig:-NODE-752-length-21990-cov-3.601789_pt1 | contig 21990 bp, 23 predicted proteins | sample MGYA00238166_ERZ767019 | MGnify/ENA primary metagenome ERZ767019 (study PRJEB28930, sample SAMN06266391) | marine metagenome | isolation source: Sea water from 250 m depth | place: Atlantic Ocean | study... | reverse complement strand
CAACGGCGACGAAACAGAATTTTTAACTGACGACAGCACCTCACTGCTCAACGCTCTTAGAGACGAAGTTGGTCTAACTGGAGCCAAAGAAGGTTGTGGCACAGGAGATTGTGGAGCTTGTTCGGTCATGGTCGACGACAAAGTCACATGTGCTTGTCTTGTGTTCGCGCCGGAAGTTGACGGGTCAACAATTCTCACGGTTGAAGGACTTGCCGACTCCGGAGAGTTGCATCCCCTCCAACAGTGCTTCTTAGAGGGAGCTGCTCTGCAGTGCGGCATTTGCACACCAGGGTTTCTGATATCGGCAAAAGCTTTGCTAGACAAAAACCCAGATCCAACGGAAACAGAAATTCGCTATGCATTAGCCGGCAATCTGTGCCGGTGCACGGGATATGACAAAATTATTCGTGCTGTCCAAGAAGCAGCTCGAGAGATGAGGGATCAGTAATGGCTATAACTGAAGAAAACCCTGGATACAAATGGGTTGGTACCCGACCAATCCGACCTGATGGATTAGAAAAAGTCACAGGGAAAGCGCAATTCGGTGCGGACCTGATGTTGCCGGGGATGCTGTTTGGCAAGGTCGTGCGATCACCCCACGCGCACGCCCGGATACTTTCTATCGACACCACTGCTGCGGAAGCGATGATGGGGGTGAAGGCAGTCATCACAGGCGGCGACTTCCCTGACCTCGCAGCGAACGGTGCTCACCCAAGCGAAATTGACGTCGCCAACAACACCATCGCCAGGGAGAAAGTCCTATACGAAGGACATGTAGTCGCTGCAGTAGCAGCCACCACCCGCGAACAAGCTGAAGCTGCCGCGGAGGCAGTCGAGGTCACGTACGAAATTTTGCCTCATGTGCTGACCGTAGATGAAGCCATGGCCGATGGCGCTCCGTTGCTCCATGAAGGAATGATTACCAAGGGCGTCGACCCTGCACCCGAAGAAGCGTCAAACGTCGCCAGCAAAATCCTTCACGAACGTGGGGACCTTGACCAAGGATTCGGCGAAGCCGATGCTGTTGTCGAGCGAGAATTCACCACCAAACCGGTTCACCAGGGGTATATAGAGCCTCATGCCGCAGTCGCCGACGCGAACAGTGACGGGAGAGCCCACATATGGTGCTCATCTCAGGGGCACTTCCAAATGAGAGCCTACTCAGCGTCAGTATTGGGAATATCACCGGGAATGCTGAAAGTCACAGCCGCCGAAATCGGCGGCGGGTTCGGAGGTAAAACCGTTATTTACCTCGAACCACTTGCAGTTCGCCTGTCTCAAAGAGCGGGGCGGCCCGTCAAATTAGTGATGGACCGTGACGAAGTCTTCCGAGCAACCGGACCAACATCAGGAACCCGGATCAAAGTCAAAATGGGAGTCGCGAAGGACGGCAAGATAACCGCTGCGGAAGTATGGATGGCCTACGAAGCAGGCGCGTACGCAGGTTCCCCAGTCGGTGCCGCGGGCATGACAGCTATCGCTTGTTACGACATCCCGAATTTCGTAGTCGAAGGCTATGACGTTGTGTGCAATAAGCCGAGAGTTGCCGCATACCGGGCACCAGGTGCACCAATGGCAGCTTTCGCAGTGGAATCAGTGCTTGATGAACTGGCCCGCGACATAGGGATGGACCCAATCGAAATTCGGTTGGCAAACGCAGCCGTGGAAGGCACCCAAGCGTCCTACGGGCCTAAGTTCCCTCGGATCGGCTTTGTTGAAACCTTAGAAGCGATCAAGGATCACCCCAACTACACCGCAGACCTCGGACCCAACCAGGGTCGCGGGATTGCAGCAGGATTCTGGTTTAACGCAGGCATGATGTCGAGTGCGACGGTCCACATCAACGAAAATGGAACAGCGACGGTAGTGACGGGATCACCTGACATCGGTGGGAGCCGCCAATCGATGGCTTTGATGGCCGCTGAAGAGCTGGGTATTCCTTACGAATCGATAAAGGCTGTAGTCGCTGACACCGAAACAGTTGGCTTCAACGACGTCACCGGCGGTAGCCGCGTGACATTGGCAACCGGAGCTGCCGTAGTTGACGCCTGCCGACTGATCATCGAAGACCTCCGCGCCCGAGCAGCAAAAACATGGGACGTTGAGCTTGACCAAGTGGAATGGGTTGATGGGCAAGCTCAACACGCTGAAGGTGCCCAACCCCCGCTTTCCTTGAAGGACCTGGCAGCAAAATCTGGTCGAACAGGAGGACCAATATCTGCCAACGCTTCTTTGAACTCACGTGGAGTTGGCGCTGGTTTCTCAACTCAACTCTGCGATGTAGAGGTTGACCCAGAAACCGGAGTGACCAGAGTTGTCCGCTACCTGACAGCGCAAGATGCTGGACGAGCGATAAGCCCTGATTATGTCGAAGGGCAAATGCAAGGCGGCGTGGTCCAAGGAATTGGATGGGCTTTGAACGAGGAATATATTCACGACAGTGACGGCGTGATGGAAAACCCGAGTTTCCTTGATTACCGCATACCCGTAGCTTCGGATTTGCCGATGATTGATTGCGCCATCGTTGAAGTCCCAAATCCAGCACACCCGTATGGTGTGAGGGGTGTAGGCGAAGTAGGGATTGTTCCTCCGATGGCAGCAGTGGGTAATGCGATCAATGACGCACTCGATGTGCGAATGACCGATCTTCCCATGTCACCGGTCAAGGTTCTTGAAGCGTTAAACGAACAACGCGACTAATAACTCCGATGGCCCAAGTTCATTTCTCGGCTGGTCTCCGCGACCTAACAGGAGGACTGGCTCAGGTCGAGGTTGAAGCTACGACCGTTCGTCGTTTAGTCGTCGCGCTCGAGGAAATGTTTCCCGGTATCGGAGAGCATTTGAATGAAGCGTCGTCAGTGGCGATCGACGGCGAAATTTTTACTGATGCTGATTATGAACCGGTGTCGCACAGCTCTGAAGTCCACTTCCTTGACATTTTCCAAGGTGGGTAGCAAAAGCGAATCGGCAAGGGGATTGACGTAGATTTGTCTTCACCGTCCGATCTGAAAGTGGGCCAAAATGAGCAAACGGTATTTCGTTCAAATTTCGACTGATCCCGACGTGGACCCGCGGAAGTGCGCTGTCGCTCTGGCCTGCGCGGTTCAGGCGATAACAGATGGTCACAGTCTGAATATTTTCTTTGCATCCCACGCGGTGAAACTTCTCCAAAACGAATTCATTGGCGGACTAGATGAGCGTGTTTCCCAAGAACCCGGTTTCTGCAAGCAGATGATTGAAGCGTTGATGGAGGGCGCAGAAGCGATCTACTGTTCGACCGGCTCGCAGGCTGTGCTTGGTGTCACACCTGACAACGCCGCGGATGTGCTTGTTGGTGGCTTAGAACTCAACTGGAGTGGCCCGCCTGGGGTCATAGAACTGAGCTCTAATGCCGACGTCTCTCTAACTTACTGAAACCGGTTTCGCGACCACTTCAACTTCAGAAAAGCAACGATAAGTGTTTGCGAGCTTTCGAGTGTTTAGTTCGCGACATTTGTCGACACCGCATTAACTGATTTCCTAATCCTTGAGCCGGTCAGGGATGAAACAGAACAGCCATGCGATCACAGAACTACAGATGACTATTGCTATTGCTACTTCATAACCAGAGCTGTCAATGACAAACCCGAGGATGGCGGGGCCCGCGAGTGCACCGAACCCAAGAGCTGTGTAGAAGGTACCGATGGAGCCACCCAGATCAGCCACGCCAAACCATGTGGCGAGAACATTGGGCGCAGCGGTAAACCAAACCGCCCAACTGACACCGTGCAGCAATGCACTTACCAGGAAGAGGATGTACGAATCTCCTGCAAGAAACCACACGAGCAGACAACCCACTAGAAGCAGTTGCCCGAAACGGTATTGGTGCATTGGGACAAATCGATCATTCAATGCGCTGATCACTAGTCGAGCGACTACTGAGGATGCCCCAATGACTCCGACGAGAGTAGCCGCAGCCGACCCGCTGACCCCTTCGCTAATTGCATGGTCGTTGTAAAAGGCTAAAGGTGCATAAAATCCGGAGCCCCCTAGCGCCAATGCTCCGTAGAGGACCAAGAACCGTTTCGACCTCAAAATCTTTCGTAACCCGAGATCATCGTCTCGTCGGATTTTTGGTGAATCAACTGCAGCAAATGTGCAGATAGTCAGCAGCACTCCGCTGAAAATGGCATAAACCCCGAGCGTTGACCGCCACCCCCACGCATCTATCAAAATCCGTGAAACGATGGGGCCGATAAAGGTTCCCATCCCTACACCTGCCAAGACCAGACTGATAGCAGAAGCTTGTCGGTGCTTAAACCAACGGCCGACAGTCCCAATCATTGACGGGTAACAACAGCCGACAGCGCTTCCGACCAGCGGTGCATAACCCAAGTACAAATGCCATAACTCTGAGGCTTGGCTGCTCACGATGAGGCCGAGGGTCATAAACACTGCCCCAGTAGCCACGACGGGTCGGACACCAACGGTGTCACTGATCTTTCCACCTATGGCACCAGCTAAATAATAAAAACAGACCGCAGTTGAGAAGATCGGCGCCACTGGGCCCGTCGATGTCTCGAAAGTCTCTGCAATAGGTGTGAGGAAAATACCGAAGGAAAACAACACCCCGAAGTTCACAAAATTGGCAACGAACGCGGCCGATGTAACTGTCCAACTATTGCGACGGTGGCCAGGTGGATGCGTTTCGATTCTCTATTTCTACTGCGAATAGGTGTCGCAGAACACAATTCTGAACAGGTAAAGACACACAAAACCCGCTCAACTCATGGTCAACCCACCAGATACTGACAACGTTTGACCAGTCACGAAAGCAGCTTCGTCAGAGCCGAAATAGACCACCGCAGACGCGACCTCTGTCGGAGTGCCGACCCGCTTCATCGGAACGGCCCTAGCCATAGCCCCAATAATCTTGTCGCCGTCGTCACTCGCGGCGACGATCCCATCTAGGAGTGGCGTGTCGGTAGGACCTGGGCACACAACATTTGCGGTCACTCCACTTCTCGCGGCCTCACGAGCAATAGTTTTGGTGAAGGCGATAATCCCACCTTTGGCACCTGAATACACCGCTTCAAATGATGAACCAACTCGTCCAGCATCTGAAGCGATATTGACGATGCGTCCCCAACCAGCCTCAACCATCGCTGGGAGACACGCATGAACGGTTCGCAAAACGCCTTTGTAATTGATTTCAATGACCCGATCCCAAAATGATTCGTCGGTCGACAAAAACGGCATTAGCTCGTCCCAACCGGCGCAATTCACTAGAACTTCGACTGGCCCCAGTTCGTCAATTGTCTGAAAAACACCGGCTTGAACAGCGTCAGTGTCCGAGACGTCCATGTGCACAGCGACGGCGTGACCAGCCGTCTGAGAGATCATTGAGGCTGTCTCTTGAGCTCCGTCAAGATTTAAGTCTGCGACTGCCACTTGTCGTCCGGCGGCTGCCAAACCGACACAAATTTCTCTGCCAATTCCGCTACCGCCACCGGTCACGAGTGCAACTCGTCCGCTCATCGTTCAACTCCTCGTTGCCCGGGCAACTTCGCCCCATTTGTCTATTGACTCAGGATCTTTGCGCATGTGTTCCTCCGTCAGATACATCACCACCCGAGACGCGGTGCTCGCATATCGGTCCTTTAAGCGATCGGCCATTTCATCCCACGGTGATACCAACGCGAAGTGGTCCAGCATTTCATCAGAAATCGTGTCCGCCATGCCCTGCAGATCACCGGCCTTCATTTTGTCCCCTAACGCTTTTGTAATCCCATCGAAGCCCAAGTCCTCGAACTGAAACGCATAATTCGGAGTAGTTCCATAAAAAGCTATTTGGGTTTTTGCCCGGTGCACCCATGGCGCCCGCTCCTCGGGACTGTCACCGGCAACGGCGAACACAGGGACAATTAAGTCGATCTCAGACGGGTCGCGGCCAGCTATCTCGGCGCCCTGGGTGACTTCGGGGAGCAACCGGTTTTGGATGTAGTGCATCGAGTGCATCGGGTGGACGTGCACTCCATCGGCGACTTGGCCCGCAACACCGTTCATTAGGGGCCCCACAGAGGAGATATCGATCTTGATATCGCCGAAGTCGTGGGATCGGGGTTTCCACGCATCTGGCAAAAGCGAGAGATTATAAAATTCGCCCTCGTGGCTTAACTTTTCCTCGCCGCGAAAAGCCCGCAGGCAGGCTTTGACAGCCAATACGTAATCAAGCAAACGACGAGCTGGACGATCAAAATCTGCCGAATATCGTCGAACAACATGACCCTTAACTTGGCTCCCTAAGCCCAATCGGAACTTGCCATTAGTTTCTCCAGCCAACTCCCATGCAACCTGTGCGGACACCATTGGGCTTCTCGGGAAAGCAACTGCGATACCAGTTGTGAATGTCAACGATGGTGCAGCCATCGCTGCTGCAGCAATTTGCATCCACGGCACTTGGCCCGTCTCGGTATAGAGCATCCCTGAAAATCCCTGGTCTTCAACACTGCGAGCTAAATCTCCCGCAGTGGCCCAGGTAGATGAACCTGTCATCAAATCGAATTCCACGTCGTTACCTCTCTGTCGTCCCCTATTTGAGCCGAAATCCAGCCGCTCGGCCAATGCAGTTGGATCGCCTCTAAAGTTGCAGGTTATGAGTAATGACTGGTTACTAATGGGAGATGTCCCGAAACGAGCCGCACGTCTATGGAAAGACGACCTCGCACTCGTTTTTAAAGGAAAACGTTGGACACATGGTGAGTTCGCATCCGATGTCGACAAAGTGGCGAAAGGCCTCATTTCTATAGGCGTCAAACCTGGGGATCACGTCGCGGTCTGGATGACCAATCGCCCGGAATGGTTGCATCTCATGTACGCAATTCCTCAAGTAGGTGGATGCATTGTCCCGTTGAACACCCGATACCGAACAGATGATGTCGCGTATACCGTTGTGCAATCCAAGAGCAAGTTCCTGATAGCTCTCGACCAGTCGGGACCAATTAACTACGGCCAAATGTTGGTTGAAGCCGGTGAACAACTGGACGAAGGTGGCCATCTCCAAACCATTGTGATGCTTGGAGAACAACTTTCGGACAGCGTCAATTGGGAAACCATGCTCGAACAAGGCGACAACGTCACAGCAGAAGAGTTAGAAGCGCGATCTTCGCAAGTCGACGTTCAAGATCGAATGATGCTCGCATACACATCAGGGACTACCGGGCATCCCAAGGGAGTGGTCCACTGCCACAAACCAATTCGGAACACCTATGAAAGAGCAATGCTGCTTGGACATAACCGGAACGATGTCCACATGAGCTACCTACCGCTGTTCCACGCCTATGGATTTAGCGAAGTCGCAATGATGGTTGGCTTAAGCGGAGGCAGCCAGGTCTTGTTTGATGTCTTTGACCCCGATGAAGTCTTAGATGCAGTAGAGGCCGAACGGGGGACGGTGTTACACGGGTTTGATAGCCACTGGGCTGACCTCATTCGCTCCCAACAACAAGCTGAACGAGATGTCTCCTCGCTGCGTGTAGGAACGCTTCCAGCCGGAATGGAATCCACAATTCCTATAGCGCGCCAAGCCCAAGATATTTTCTGCCCCACCACTAGCGGCTTCGGAATGAGCGAAACCTGGGCGTTTATTGCTTCAAGTCATGTAACCGACTCTTTGGAACAGCGAACCGAAGCGTCCGGGTACCCCATGTACGGAATCGAATTCCAGGTACGGGACCTTGACACTGGAGAAATTTTGCCAGCCAACGAAACAGGTGCCTTGTACGTAAAGGGTTACACCGTTACGAGTGGCTATTGGGACAAACCAGAAGCAACGGCCGAAGTTCTCGATGGTGACGGATGGCTCGACACTGGTGACGTTGCATTATTGCGGTCAGATGGCCACGTCGTGTTCATCGGCCGCCACAAAGACATGTTGAAAGTAGGTGGTGAAAACGTGTCACCCGCCGAAGTCGAGGGATACCTCCTCGAAGTTGACGGTGTCGAGGAGATAGCTGTTGTCGGATACCCAGATGAACGACTGGTTGAAGTGCCAGTGGCATTCGTTGTGAGATCAAATGACGTAACAGCAGACGAGTTACTGGAAAGATGCCAAGGCAAAATCGCGAGTTTCAAGATTCCCCGACACGTCGTCTTCATCGACGAAATGCCGGCAACCCCATCAGGGAAAATACGAAAAATAGAACTCAGAGAATGGGCCCTAACCCAAATCCAGTGATCCCTTAGCGAGATCAAAGGATCTAATGCTCGTTGGCCTAGACAGGACCACCAAGGGTGTGGACAGATGCTTCGCCAGAGGAAACCTCGGCCTCACGATTGCGGACCTCGGCTCGAGCCACTACATGGTGATGCACTTCGTCAGGGCCATCTGCAAGTCGAAGAGTTCTTTGTGCGTGCCACATGTCCGTAAGCGGGAACCATTGAGAAACACCAGCTGCGCCATGCATTTGGATTGCCTCGTTAATGATGTCACAGCACTTCTCGGGGACCATTGCCTTTACGGCGCTCACCCAAACACGGGCCTCAGCGTTGCCGAGAGTATCCATAGCCTGCGCTGCTCTTAGCACCATCAACCGCATAGCTTCTACCTCGATACGGGCCCGAGAGATCACTTCCATGTTCTTGCCGAGGTTGACAAGTTTTTTCCCGAAACCTTCTCGGGAAGTACCTCGATCAACCATCATTTCGATTGCTTTTTCTGCAGAGCCAATAGATCGCATGCAGTGATGGATGCGGCCAGGGCCGAGACGAAGTTGGCTGATTTCGAAGCCGCGACCCTCGCCTAACAAGACGTTTTCACGCGGCACCCGCACGTCTTCGAGCTTGATGTGCATATGACCATGTGGCGCATCGTCGTTACCGAAAACGTGCATGGGGCCGACAATATTGACGCCTTCAGTGCCGAGAGGTATCAGAATCTGAGACTGCTGTTTGTAAGTGTCGGCATCCGCGTTCGTGCGAACCATCGTGATCATTATCTTGCACCGGGGATCCCCAGCCCCTGAGATATAGAACTTCTCGCCGTTGATGACCCATTCATCGCCGTCTAGGACCGCTTCAGTTTCAATCTGCTTTGCGTCAGAACTCATAATTCTCGGCTCCGTCATGCAGTATGCGGAACGGATTTGGCCGTTCAACAATGGCTCAAGCCACTCAGCTTTTTGCTCTGCTGTGCCAGTTCGCTCTAACACCTCCATATTGCCTGTGTCAGGGGCGGAGCAGTTCAAACATTCAGAAGCAAGACGGTTCTTCCCGAGTTCATTTGCGATATAGGCATAGTCAAGATTCGTCAGCCCTTCTCCAGTTTCGGCGTCGGGAAGAAAGAAGTTCCACAATCCTTGGGCGCGAGCTTTTTCTTTAGCTCCATCAAGAAGTTCCAATTGTCCTTCGCCATAGCCCCACCGTTCGGCGCGATTTTCTCCAAGGCGGTGATACTCCTCGGTAATTGGATCGACTTCCTCGCGAATAAAAATTTTCACAGCCTCGTACAACGGACGAACCTTCTCTGACATTCTCAGATCCAAGTCGTCCATGCTTGCTGACTTCAGTGCGCCACCAACCACGGGGTGCCCCTTTCGTATGTTGCTTTAGATATGTTGCTTTAGAACTGACAGTTTGCTGCTGTCACATCAGTGTGTCTGAACCTTAGCTATCTTCTCGGCGATAAGCATTGTCGATTCGAAAAGACGACGTCAATGTTGTGGTTCTAACCAGAGTGTTACCCCAATTAGCTAATTTCGCGAATTCCGGGATTTGGTATCCACTACGGCAGCAGAGACTGAGACTACGTTCCATAGCTGTGGCGTCCTGTTCCCGTGGAACCTGTGGAGCCCCAGCTGTAGCTGGGCTTTCCTACAACAACTCGTCCTTATCGGTATGGGTAATTGACCTCCACGCTGATGCCGGTCACACGATGTCGCTTTGTCAGCACCATGTTCAAAATCTTCGGGTGCCCCAAGACTGGACGGTATTTGATGAACGGGATGGGACACCACGGCTGTGGACCGTCACCCCCGGCGAAGTCGTTCCCAAAGCCCGCAAACGCAATCGTGTTCGTCGTCAACGCGCACAGAGTGGCCGGATTCTGGAGGTTGAAGAACTGCAGCTTTTTGAATTCGATGATCTGAACCACGAAGACATTGCACCGGTCGCTTCACTTGATGACGCTAGAAACTCAGTACGACCTGACCATGGAGACAAGACACCCGCGGTGACCCTATTGGGGTAGGTCGGCGGCCTACCTGCCAACTCAAAGACGATTGCTCGACTTCAGATCTGTAATCACCACCCGACCATCAGGAGCTAGTGCAGCTCTGAACCGGATTTCGCCGTCGGCGCTGAGAGCAAGATCGTTCCCGTCATTTGTAATTTCCAACTCGACTCCGGTCTCTTTTTCCAACGTCGGGCGAACATGAGTGAGTACGTCGCGGATGTGCTGTCGACGTTCCGCTTCGACTAGGTCATAGTCAAATTCGACAAAGTCACCAGGTTCGGTACCAGAAGGCCTCATGGGCTGTCCCGCAATTCGAAACCTACTCCGCGCAGCCAGTTACTCTCATGCCGGGCACGACAACCGGTGTCACCGTCTATCTGGTGGAATGTCGCGTGAGGCACGGGGACCCTTTCTTGAAACCGGCGAGCCGGCTGAGTTGTGATTCCTCGTATATGTAGTACACCCAACGATACGCAGTGGCACGAATCGGCGTGAGCGCTACGGTAGAACTCGTGGATTTAGTTGTCCCTCTCACCGGTTCGCTGCTGTTCATATACGTCGTGTACAGGATCGGCTTGAAACTTATGCTCGGGTTCTCCCGGCCGGTGCCGGCTCCGCCGCCAGCGGGTGAACTAAGAAAGGTTCGTTTGACCTATCTGTGCACGTTATGTGGTACGGAAGTTCGGATGACCCGATCACCCAACAGTGAACCGCAGGGCCCAAAGTGCTGCATGGAGGAGATGGAGTTAATCCGCGACCACGACAACGATTAAGCAAACCCAGCGCTTCCACAAGTTATCCACATGCTGGGGAGAAACCACATAGCTGTAATTTAACGGTTTGGTTCGGCGGAGTTATCGCCATCTCGTAGCAGTCAAGATCCCGACAAGAACGAAGCCGAGACCGCCAAGAATCCAAGAACTAGACGGGCTTCCAGGTAGCCAACTCATGTAGTTCGAAAAGATGACGGCTACACCAACCAATAAAAAGGCCAGAATCAACCAACCGAACCATGCTGGACTTGGAGGGAGATCGCCCGAGAGCGTCTCTTCAGCAACAACTCCTTCGGGACGTGTGCCCTTGGGAGTTAAACGACTTGTCTTCTTCGGCCTGGCCATGACGAACGAGGATAGAGGGAGAAACTACGGCGACCACTGATCATGGAGATGATTTAACGCCAGCTGCTTATGGCGCGAGGCAGGTTTATTCGTTCGGCTCTACCGTCACGAAACTGCTCCCGGGGCTGGAACCGGTGCCAGGGCTTGCTTGGCCGATGCCAACAACGAGGATTACTTCAGAACCCAACAAAAGGTCTGTGCCCGGAGAAGGATCGATGCTCAACACCTGTCCAATCAATGGGTCTCCGACACCCAAGTTCCGTTCAACACGCTTGACTTCGTAACCCAGATTCTTCAGAGCAATTTCGACCTGTGCAGCATCTGTGGTGCCAAGGATTTCAAGTGAAGGCACTTGGCCCGTTGCCGGACCGAGGGAAACCACTAAACGCACCACACTCTCACGTTCGGCAGAACGACCGAACCCTGGTTCGGAACGAATCACAGTGTTAACCGGAAATGCCAAAGAATTTTCCATCACCACCTCTTCGAGCAACCCCTCACGGGCCAGAACGACACGAGCATCAGAAATGGATAGCCCCTCTACCGATGGGACTTGGACTTCTCCTCGCCCTACCGAAACCGTCAACGTGATGACAGTTCCCTGAGGACGTTCCTCCGTGCTGGGAACGCTTTGATCAATGACGACATTCCGGGCGTAATCGTCGCTTTGTTGTTCAATTCGCTCAACGGTAAATCCTGCAGCGAGAAGAATTTCCTCTGCTTCGAGAAAGTCCATTCGCTGTACTGCCGGGATTCGGACAACCGTTAGTCCTTTTGAGGCAAACAACCGTATTGGGTTGTCAGGGTCGTTGGGTTCCGCGAGGAGCAAACCGGCGCGAGGGTCTTGTTGAAAGATTTGGTTGGCAGGTATGTCTTGGCGTTCCTGAAACTCGATAGTTATGTGTTCGAAGCCGTTGTCTCGGAGTTCGCTCTCTGCTTCTTGCCAGTCGAAGCCGACAACTGACGGGACTCGCAGTCTGTTGTCTGTTTGGCCGGCTACTTGAGGGTCGTTGTCGTTGCCTCCCGGGTTAAAACCATTGACCAGCAAGTAGACCAAACCTGCGACGACGATTAACAGGACAACCAACAATGTGGCCCAAACTCTTGTCTTGTCGGGAGGTGACTGGCCTGGATCGGCTGGTTTTTGCACTGGCGGTGCATGAGCTCCATCTGATGATTGGACTGGTGTTTGTGCGGCGGGACGAGTACCAGGCGACGGAGTGACGCGTGTTTGCACGGTCGTTGCTGCGACATGACTGCCGTGTTGGGTAGCGAGAACTTGTTGACCTGTCCGGAAGCGTCGTAAGTCACCACGTAAGTCATCTGCAGATGCGTAGCGGTCGTCAGGGTCCTTCGTTAACCCAAGAAGACAGATTGCTTCTAAAGGAGGGGGAACATCAGCATTGAATTGTGATGGAGGGTTTGGTGCTTCCTGCACGTGTTTATAAGCAATGGACACCGGGGTATCGCCGGTAAAAGGAGGACCAGCGGTAAGCATTTCGTACAGAACTACCGATAGTGAATAGACGTCACTTCTGGGATCAGCGGGCTGTCCTTGTGCCTGCTCAGGGGAGAGATAGGTAGCTGTGCCCATCACTGAACCGGTTTGGGTCAAATTGTCTGAAGTGTTTCCTGTTAACGCTCGAGCGATACCGAAGTCAGTAACTTTGACTTGACCACCGGTGGTGACCAAAACGTTGCCTGGTTTCACGTCACGATGAACAACTCCATTGCGGTGGGCGAAGGCCAATGCGGCTGCTATGTCGATAGCTATATCAGCAGCACGGTCTGGGTGGAGAGGACCTTCGGCTCTAATGATTTCGGCCAGGCTCCTGCCTTCGACGTACTCCATGACGATGTAGTAAGTGCCTGCTTCTTGACCCCAGTCGTAAACACCGACCACATTTGGTTGATTCAGGTTCGCGGCGGCTTGTGCTTCTCTGCGAAACCGTTCGACGAAAGAAGGGTCCGTCGCGTATTCGGGGAACAGGACCTTTACAGCTACAGGCCTGTCTAGAAGTTTGTCTCTGCCCAAAAAGACTTCGGCCATACCGCCACGCGCGATGCGCCGATATAGCTCGTATCTTCCGCTGAAAATAGGTCGGTCGTTCTCGGACATTGGTGTTTCTGGGGGTACCACTAGGAACCCCCTAGGTTAGAGCTCGAGAGGCGTAGAACAGCCTCGGTGATTCTTCTGGTAATTGCTGCAACGGTGGCCTCGGCGGTGTCTTGATCGTCAGAGCCATCACCCTCCAGAAGTACCGCAACAACGACCTCTGGACGTGTCACCGGTGCTAATGCGACCATCCAAAGATGGTTGCTTTCAGAAAATCTCGAGGCTGACATGCCTGCGACCGGGACGGCGCTGAGCGCGAGACTTTGTGCTGTTCCGGTCTTAACGTTCTCTGACAGCAATTCAAGTAGCTGCGCGGCGGTCTCTTTCGAGATGGATTGGTTGAGCACATTCGGCTCGAAATTGTGGATAACGGACCCATCATGAGCGCGGACCTGTTCAACTAATCGGGGTTGGATACGGCTCCCATTATTGGCGATGGTCGCGAAAAGGTGTGCCACCTGAAGCGGCGTGAGTTCCATAGCTGTGCCGACTGCCGCGTGGGCTGCGGAACGACTCAGGTTTGTTGGGTTGAGATACCCGCGCAGAGCATTGTCTGTTTGTAAAGGGTCCCCTCCAACTAGCCCGAAACGATCCGAAATATTCTGTATGGGTTCACGTCCGATCTCCTGACCGATAGTTGCCCATCCAGTTTTGCAAGCGTTGACCATCAAAGATTTGATCGTGCCGCCGCATGCACTGCCGTCTTGGTTGGTGATAGCTGGGGAATTTTGGCTCGCTGGAAATGAAGTGGTTTCAGAAACTGAAAGATCGTGAAGGTTGCTTTCGATAGCTGCAGCAGCGGTGACGATCGTGAAAAGTGAACCGATCTCAACACTGTGGGACTCAACTCGGTTGGTTAGAGGTTGCCCACGGTCAGAATCCAATGCATTGAAGTCGGTTGTTGCTGCCTGTAGGTCATGAGATGACAGATGGTTCGGGTCAAAGTTCGGGGTGCTCCACATTCCCCAAACGGAGCCGGTCGTCGGTTCTAGGACGACAGCTGCGCCGAGATGTCCTGCCATGGCGGCTCGTGTAACCAGCTGCACGTCGTGTCTGATGGACAGCTGGAGCTGTCCTGTGCGGGCCTGGTCGACAAATAGATCACGGTTGTCCTGTATACGAACCGACAAGTCGTTGCCAGCTAAGAAATTGTTATGGCTTCTCTCTATTCCGGTTCCTCCGTGTTGTGCCGAGATGAAGCCGACAACATGGGAGTACAACGAGCCATAGGGATATTGGCGTAAGCGGTTACGTGCACCACTTACGGCAACGGTCTGAGCAACTGTTTCACCGTCAGCGGTCCGTATCACACCTCTTGGAGCATCGAAATCAAGCGTAATCTGGCGGGTGTTTTGTGGGTGTTCTCTGAGGTTTCTTGCACCAACGATTTGGACCATCTCAAGGCGGAAAAATAAAAGGCCGTATATGGCAAGGAAAGCTATGCCCACGTGAAATAAGCGACGCGTCATGGTGCGCCTTGGGATTTAAAGGTAATACGAGGAAGAATTTGAGTTCGATCAGGGATGATGGGAATAGTTTCAGAGATCCTCAGCAGAAGAGCTAACGCAATACTGCAGGTAAACAAAGCTGGTCCGTTCGAAGCAACGAAAGGCAACGAAAGGTCGTTCGGTGGAAGAAATCGAAGCGGTACAGCGATAGCAGCCCAGGCCTGACTACCGAAGAAAATTGCGATCCCGATAGCTAGAAGACTTTCAAATTCTTTGCGAGCAGCGGTAGCCAAACGCAACCCGACACCAGCGAGCAATAAGTAGCTTGACAGCACTGCCGCACCACCCATGAAGCCGAGCTCTTCCGCGATTGGGACGAACGCGAATTGGTCTGTCGCCCCAGAAACCCAGTCAGCAGAACCTTCACCGGGCCCGGTCCCTGTCAAGCCACCCCCAGCAAGAGCGAATGACGAGCGGCTGATGGCTTCACCAAACTGAGAATTGGACCAAGGGTCGGTCCACGCATCAAAACGGTCCTGAAACTCGGGGACACTGTCAATGGCGAGAAGAACCGACGCGACCACTGCGGCAACAAAGAATGCCAAATCGATTGGACGCCCGACCGCTACCCACCACATCGAAAGAAATATGGCTACCAGGACAAACGCAGAACTCAAGTTGCTTTGGAAGATGACTACCACCGAGATGAGCAACCAGGCACCAACGAGGGGGATGAAGCGAGACGGATCACCATCGAGCCGATCGGCTTCACCCAAATATTCGGCTGTGTTGCGTGAACGGTAGCTTGCTAGCCAGCCTGCAAAAAAAATGACCAAACATAGAGTTCCCATATGACTTGGCTCGATAGCAACAGAACCAAGCCGAAATGACGGGTAGGAGTTAACTTCGCCGCGAGTCATCTTCAGAAGTACAGGAATCGAAAGACACACCAAACCGGTAATTCCCAATAGCTTTTGAAATTTTCTTAGCTGACCCAAGTCCCGCAGACCGACCAACACTGCGATAAAGGCAACAGTTGCGAACAGGCTCCAAACAAGATGACGCATCAGCAAGTCAGGGTCAATTCTGAGAACAAATGCGACACCAAGCCCTTGCAACAAAGCGGCAATTGGGAAGAGCAAACCATTAGCGGTTGGCGCCCATTTTCTGAGCGACAGATGGCTGATGCCCCACATCAACAACAGGGCAGAAAGATACGGGATTGCGGTCCACTCGATATTTGCACCCTCAGCGACAGCTGCGACCGCGACTGTTGCAAGCGTGATGAAAGCAGCGAGCAACAGAAGAGTCAGTTCAACTATTCGCTGGTTGTTCACCTCAGTTACCGCTCTCAGCTTCGACTAGCCGAGTTCGGAGATTTGTTATAAAAGCTTGTGCCTCGGCGAGGTCGGACATTTGTTCGCCGTCAGACAACCGTTGAAGATCTTGATCGGTCAGCTGGATGGTTTGGATTTCTGTCCATTGTTGCAGTGTTGGTTCAAACCAAAGAAGCCCGCCGATCCGGCCCTTTTGGATGACAACGTGATTAGCGACAACGCTGACGTGATAGCCGGAACGTGCATACCAGCCGATAGTCGTAACCATCGCAACGCTGGTGACTAAAAGCACTAGAGAGATAATGACAGTCCCGAGCGTTATATGGACGCGGTCGTAGAGCCAGCTTCGATGCTTTACAGGTGACGAATGACCTTGTTCAACAGGAGGTTCTTCTACGTCGTTTGTTGGGAGATTTGGTTCATCGGGCTGCTCAAGGACTGGGCTTTGGGACTCACTGTCATCTGGGGAAAGTTCCCCATTGGTGGCATCGACTAGTTCGACGTGGACGTCGACTATCAGGACCGTCGAGTTGTCTCTCCCGCCGCGATTATTTGCTAAAGCAACCAGCGCTTTGGCGGTAGCGCTCGGGTCTTGTTCGAGTGCCAATTGTTCCGCTATTTCGCTGTCGTCAAGTTCGTTGGTAAGGCCGTCGCTGCACAACATGAAACGGTCACCGGCGACGGGGTCGAGAACCCATTCGTCGATTTCAACTTCTGCGTGCACACCAATGGCGCGTGTCAACATGTTTCGGTAGGGATGAACTGCTGCTGCTTCTTCGTCGATTTCACCGCGACGAATCAACTCTGCGACGTAGCTGTGGTCTTCGGTTAACTGTTCTAACTGGCTGTCCCGGTGGCGGTAGATCCTGGAATCGCCGACGTTGAGTAGGACGAACTGGGGGCTTTCAGTTTCTCGACTTACTGCGAGTGTGGTCAACGTCGTTCCCATGCCGTGAAGCTCGGGTTGTTCGAGAGCAGTCTCGTGAACTACTCGGTTGGCTTCGGTTACCGCGTCGCGAAGTTGGGCAAGACCTTGTGGGTCAGCTTGAGCAACGGTGCGAACAGCAAGATTCGCTGCCACCTCACCACCCTGATGGCCGCCCATCCCATCGGCAACAACGAACAGCCCTGAGTCGGCGTGCATGGCGTCTTGGTTGTTTGCGCGAATACGGCCCTGATCTGTGGCTCCGCCCCAAGCGAGGCGCAATCTACGCGTAGGTGAGATGTTCACGACATGACCTCAAAAACGGTTGAACCAATTTGGAGATGGTCACCTGTGCGGAGCGTTGTAGCCGAGGACACTTTCTGTCGATTCAAGTATGTACCGTTGGTCGAACCTAGATCCTCTAAGACATGATCTCCTTCGCGTCGAAAAATTCGTGCGTGGATTTGACTGGCGTAGCTGTCATCGATGGTGACGTCGCAGGTCGCTGCACGTCCAATGGTTATCTCGATGCCCAGCTCATGTCGTTGACCACTTAACGTTTCAGGAGTTCGGACTATAAGAACACTCGCTGGCCTGTCATTTCTGATGAATCGGTTTCGACGAGAGCGAGTTTCACGGGCGGGTTTTATCCCAACCCAAATAGCTCGTATGACGCGAAACAAAAAAAGATGTATGAGAACCAGGAGAAGGATTGTTAAAAGTCTTACGAGTTGAGGTGACATCAGACCACCTCAACGCGTAGCTGGTGATCGCCGATCGTCACGATGTCCGCATGCAGCAAACGGTGGTTGCCGACCGCTATGCCGTTGACCAAAGTCCCATTAGTAGAGCCGAGGTCAACAATGAACAACCCGTGTTGATCCGCTCTAATTTCAGCGTGGTGACGACTGACATTTGACCCGGCTAACACAACGCCACAGTCATCATTGCGTCCGAGTAGCTGTGGTGTTGTTATGGAGATTCTGAGTCCGTCTGAGGTGATCAGAACTGCTTCATCTCCAATCGGTGCATCTCGAAACTCGCCTGAAACGTCGCACCGGCCACCTCGGAAACCTGGGTTCGTAGCAAAGTCAATCGATAGAGGCCCTGTGAATCCGTAGCCCTTTGATCGGGCATAGTTGTGTGCCACTTCCACGAGTTGACGTCGCAGTGTTTCCTCAGCCCCGCTGTACCGGTTTCGATCTTTCTGGGAAAAGGCAACAATCAGATGATTGGGGATGATTGGGTGACCGTGCGTATCAGTCGTCTGCTCCTTTTGGAGGAGGCGATTTACTTTTCGTCCTAGCGTCATAGGACTGATGGCCGTTCGGAAGACGCGTGAAGACGCGCCGCGTATTTTGTTGGATATGCCTTGGAAAGCCATCGTGACACGAGTGTACGACCGCCTACCCTGGCGAAGGGGTCGCCTGGCTCGAACGTGAAAGCTTGTGGCTGCGGAAGAAACTTATTGTGCGGCTAGCCTTGACCTTTCTAATCGGCGCGAGTGGCGGAACTGGCAGACGCGCAGGCTTCAGGTGCCTGTGCCCGCAAGGGTGTGAGGGTTCAAGTCCCTCCTCGCGCACCGACGTTCAACTGTTACCAGAAGTACCTTCGTCTCTCACCAATGTGGAAAGCTCGCCTCCTATGAACGGGAAAGATTCTCAAACCTCTAGTAATAACGATCTGGCTGCGGCTTTGGCACAGTTCAACAGTGGGGTCACCACGAGCCGGCAGTTGGATAAAGAGGCGAAAGCTATCGCCAAAGCTGAGAGGCGTCGCGACGCGGCCGCCCAGAACCTCAAAGAGTTGATGGAGCAGGAAACAAGTCCAGAAGATAAAGCAGTCGCAGAGGAGGAGTATCGCACTGCGGCTGATGAATGGACTCGTTTAACCAATCCTGACGCGATTACTGTTGAACCGTCTGAAGAGCCCCCAGTTGAAGCAAGTGAAACCGAGATCTCCGCACCCGAAGAACCCTCTGAGATTGCGATACCGACCGAAGAGATAGAGAACCAAGAACCTGCCTAGCCTTGTTCGGTCGGTATAGCCCCTTCGAGGAGCAGTAAATATTTTTTTGCTTCTAACCCACCTGCAAAACCAGTTAAAGCTCCGTTCATTCCGATGACCCGGTGACAGGGGAGCACTATAGAAACAGGATTTTTCCCGTTGGCGGCGCCGATGGCTCGTACCGCTCGAGGGCGACCAAGGTGTTCAGCTTGTTGCTTATATGTCCAGGTATTGCCGTAGGGGATTCTTGCGAGAGCCTGCCATGCGGCTTGCTGGAAATCGGTTCCCTGTAAATCAAGGGGTACATCAAACGCTGTCCGTTCCTTCGCGAAGTACTGCTGCAGTTGGAGTGCTGTTTTGGTCAGAACAGGGTCAGTCGGCGAAGGAGTTAAGTCTGTCGGAAGGGATATCCGAATGTCGTCGTCGGGCCACAGGACAGCGCGAAGTCCTGTCTGGGTGGCAACAAGTGTGAGATTCCCTATCGGAGTCGATAATTTCTGAAATAGATGTGGCTCACTCATCAGGTACTCCTAAGAACTTCGGGTGCTTGCCACAGATGTTGAGCGGCCCACGAGCGGAACGGTCTCCAAATTCTAGATTGGTTCTCCAGTTGCTTTGGATTGAAATCCTGGTTCGTAAGTCTGTTCATGGATCGCAGTACCCCCAGATCAGACGACGGCATGGCGTCATCATGTCCAAGTACTCGCATAGCTGCGACCTGAGCAGTCCACGGACCTATACCGGGCAGAGTGCACCAATGTTTCTCCATCTCGTCGAGGTTCTGTGACGATTCCAGATCAATGGTGCCGTCAGTTACTGCGCGTGAGAAGTTTTGTAGCGTTGTCTTTCTTCGCTCAGTGAGCCCCATTCCGCTTAGGTCTGCGTTCGCGAGAACTTCAGGGGAAGGGAAAATGCGGTTTAAATCAGACCCAGTTGAGATCTGCTGACCCAATCCGGCTGCTATTCGCCCGCTAATTGTTGTTGCGGCTGCCACAGAAATTTGTTGACCAATGATGATACGAATCGATGTTTCGAACGGGTCCCAACTTCTCGGAACCCGAACCCAAGGACGTTCCGTTGCCAGACGACCAATAAATGGGTCTTGGGAAAGGTGAGCAACCGCAAAGGAAGGATCTTCATCGACCGCGAAGAGGCAACGAAGGCGTTCAAGATCGTGTGTGACGTCGCCAGCGGTTTGCGAAGTCACCGTAACCCGCAGGTGTCGACCATCATTGGCGTCTTCGACGTGGAGAATTCTTGGGGTTTCATCCTGAACCGTGACTCTCGAATACACGTTGCCTTCAACACGTTCCACGCCTGGTGTCGTTCGGGGCCTCAGATGGTCAAGCAGTTGTTGGAACGAATATGGCTGGACATAACTCACCAACAATTGTCGGGCGGTGTTCGAGTTGGCTGCGATGGGCACATCTCCAGTATCTGATGGAATGTGAAACGTACGAACCACAGCGGTCTGCCCGTGACGGTTTGAGAGTTATCGGACGGGCTGTTTCCAGCTGTTGAGGTATGTCACCTCATCAACAGATCTTCGTGGCGCAGGATGGAAGGAATCACCGGTGTAAAAAGCGACCGGCAACAACGCGCATTGGCTCACTGTTTCGGGGATACCGAGAAGTTCCGCGATTTTTGCTTCATGCGCAAGGTGAAACGTCGTCCAGGTGGATCCGAGACCACGGGCTCTCGCGGCCAGCTGGAAGCTCCACACTCCCGGCAGAACCGATCCCCACCAACCTCCGGCCGAACCTTCTTCATTTTCTCCAGATGGTGGCCGGTCGAGCCGCAACGGAATCACTAAAGCCGGGACTTCATGCAAATGGTCGATCAGATGAATCGAAGAGTCAATAACTCGGCTTGTTCGATCATCGGTGCGAATGCCAGAGCTCGCCGACAGATAGGGGCGCCCAACTTCCGCGTAGTAGTGGGCTATTTCCGCTTTCAGTTCGGGATCGGTAACGATGATCCATCGGTTCCGTTCCAGGTTCCCACCGACTGGGGCGTGCCCTGCGACCTCGATGCAATCTAAAAGCAGGTCCAACGGGACCTCTGTGTCCAGATCCAATCTTTTGCGAACCTGTTTGGTTGTTTTGAGAAGTCGGTCTACTTCGTTGAGGTCAAAGTCGGTCATCGGAACGACGGTATCCCGGTGATCTCTTGGCCGAGGATTAAGCCGTGAATTTCTTCTGTGCCTTCGTAGGTCATAACTGACTCCATGTTGTTGGCGTGTCGCATCGGGCTGTATTCGGTGCTGACACCATTCGCGCCCATCATTGCCCGCGCGGTTCGCGCCGCATCAATGGCGACCCGACAGTTATGTCGTTTCGCCATCGAGATGTGATACGGACGAATGCTGTGATCTTCCTTGAGCCGTCCGAGGCTCATGGCTTGGAGATTGGCGTTTGTCATTTCGGTCAACATGTCAGCAAATTTGATTTGGTTGATCTGGAAACTTGCCAGCGACTTCCCGAACTGGGGACGTTCCTGCTGGTAGTCCAGAGCTGCGTTGTAACAATCGCGGGTGACCCCGACCGCCCCGAACGCGATGCCGTATCGGGCTTCACTTAAACAACTCAATGGCGCACCAATACTGACTGCGTCTGGAAGTCGCATGGACTCGGGGACCTTGACGTCATCCATGTAGAACTCGCCCGTCACCGAAGCCCGGAGCGAAAGCTTGTTCTGAATTTTGCGCGCTTCGAAACCTTCAGAGTCGGTAGGAACCAGGAACCCCCGGAAGCCTTCATCTGTGTTCGCCCACACGATTGCGATATCGGCGATACCGGCGTTGGTGATCCATCTTTTTGAGCCGTTGAG
>ENA-UPTF01000751-UPTF01000751.1-marine-metagenome-genome-assembly--contig:-NODE-751-length-22011-cov-4.367101_pt1 | contig 22011 bp, 16 predicted proteins | sample MGYA00238166_ERZ767019 | MGnify/ENA primary metagenome ERZ767019 (study PRJEB28930, sample SAMN06266391) | marine metagenome | isolation source: Sea water from 250 m depth | place: Atlantic Ocean | study... | reverse complement strand
ACAATTTTACGAAAAAAAGGTTCTAGAGCTTCTGCCTGGCACTAGCGTTGCCTCTGCACACGGAGCAATGAACAGTAGGGACCTAGAAAAAACAATTATTTCTTTTTATGAGGGAAAAACACAGGTACTAATAACAACAACCATTATAGAGGCTGGCCTAGACGTTCCCAATGCAAACACTATTATCATAACCGCTGCCCACAAGTATGGACTTTCTCAGTTATACCAAATTCGAGGGCGCGTAGGGCGCGGTGATCGTCAAGGTTTTTGTTATTTAGTTGTACCAAAAGAAGAAGGATTAACTGATGACGCTACTGAAAGACTAAAAACAATACAAGAAAACACAGATCTTGGGTCTGGTTACAGAATTGCAATAAAAGACCTGGAGCTACGCGGCGCAGGCAACCTGTTTGGTTACGATCAAAGCGGTCATGTTTCAAGTGTTGGTTATCATCTTTATTGTAAAATGTTTAATGATGAATTAAAAGAATCAAAGGGCGGGGCAAGCCGCTTTAGTGTTCCAAAAATTCAATATTATGGAAAAGCCTCCTTCAACGATAGTTATATCCGTCTTCCACAAGATCGTTTATATTATTACCAACGCCTTACGGCGGCTAAAAACAAACAAGATATAAACGCTGTTCAAGAAGAAATAAAAGACCGGTTTGGGCGTCCTGGCCCGGGCACTATAAATCTATATAAAATAACTGAAATAAGAATCATGTATACACAAACGTTCGTGAAAAACATTCTAATAGATAAAGATAGAATTGTGTATACGCTGGTGGATGGTGATATGGAAAAAACAAACGAAACACTTGTGAGTAGTTTAATAGGGGCCCTGGAAGAAGCCGGGACAAAACACATGTTTAAACAATTAAAAAAAGACCGTCTTGTGTTGGAGTTGTTTTGCGATGTGGATATGGATCCGCTGACTATGCTTGTGCGGAATGCAGAACTATTCTATTATGATAACAATAATCCTTAATTTATGAGGATGTATAAAGTTGTGAGCATAGCACTCGTCGCTCTCTTGGCGCTGACCAACTGTAACAAAACAAACGAAAACGTCGAAGTGTTAGCGAGGGTGGGGAGTTCTGTTCTTACCAAAGACGCAGTAATGAATCGATTTCCTGAATATCGGATGGCTGACGTAGAAAACCAGGTTGGTCAGTGGGTCAACGCAGAACTGCTTTATGTTGCAGGTGTTCATGCTGGTTTTAACAAAGACCTTGCCGTTGTGAGTCAGGTCGAAGATTATCAGAAAAAACTTATAGGACAAACATATTTAGAGATGGCGTTGGGCTCACGGGTCGGCGTCTCAACAAAGGAAATAACGGGTTTTTATAATGAACAAAAAGAAATGTTTAAACGGCGTGCCGGGGAGGCTTTAATCAATTATTTTAACGTAGACAATAAAAAGGAGGCTAATAAAATAAGGGCTCTTCTAGAAAGGGGTGCTGGCAATAAAAAATACAACGAGCTGTTTGAAAAATACGGTGTTAGTACAATTAGCGTAAAAGAGGGCCAGCTACAGCCAGCAATAAATAAGGCTGTTTTTGGTGGTACAAAAAGAAATTACGTCGGCCAGATTAAGTTGGGTGACAAATATGCAGTTGTCGAAGTAATAAAAAGATTTCAAAAAGGAACGTATCGTAGTCTGGGCGACGTCTATGACCATATTTATTTGATTATCCAAAAAAGAAAGGCAGCAATTCAATCTGCCGCCATTATAGATAGCTTAAAGCAAGAATATTTGTTTGAATTAAACACCGGGGGTCTGTAGTGGTGTATAAAGTAATTAAGGCTTTTCTATTCTATGCGGTGTTTTTACATGGACAAAATCAAGACATGCCAATAGATGGTATTGCTGCAATTGTTGGTGAAAATATTATTTTAAAAAGCGATGTTTCTCAGGTGGTGGGCATTACAGCCCTGCAAATGGGTTTAGACGCCGGCAAAGATAAGGCTGCTCTTGAAAAACTACAGGCAAACGTTTTAGGTTCTCTTATAGATCAAAAAGTTATTCTTGAAATGGCAAAGCTAGATTCAATAGAGGTAGCAGAAAAAGACGTAGAGAGCGCCTTGGAACAACAAATAGAAACATTCATCCTGCGCGCTGGAACCGAACAAATGGCTGAAACTATGTTGGGGCAATCCCTGAATGATTTCCGCAGAGAATACTGGTATGATATGCGCGACAGGCTTATAACCGAACAATATCAGCAACAATTAATCATGTCCGTAAATATCAACAGGGAAAATGTGGTTGATTTCTTCTCCAACTATAGAGACAGTTTGCCTGTGTTCCCTATAAAAATGAAAATTAGCCACCTTCTTGTCAGAATAAAGCCAAGTGAAAAAAACCGATTAGATGCTGAAAAAAAAATAAATGCCATACGCGATAGAATTTTTGCTGGCGAATCTTTTTCAGATCTGGCAAAAATGTATTCTGCAGACCCAGGTTCAAAAAATAACGGCGGTTCTTTGGGTTATATCCGCAGAAATCAAATGGTGAAAGACTTTGAAACTATCGCGTTCACACAAAAAACAAACACCCTTAGTAAGCCCGTTGAAACATCGTTTGGTTTCCATATTTTGGAAACAACAGAAAAATCTGGTGAAAAAATAAAGGTCAGACATATTTTAATATCACCAGAAATAACAGAAGAAGATGAAACTAATACATATAATTATGCGATGACATTGCGAGACAGCTCTAAGAGTTTGGGGTCTTTTAAAAAATTAGTAACAAAATATTCTGATGATGAACCAACAAAAAAAATAGGTGGTGATTTAGGTTGGATAACTCCTACTAATTCACCAATTCCGGCAATTGCAGAGGTTTTAGGTTTACTAGAAAAAGATGAATGTAGTCGACCTGTTAAATCAGATCACGGATATCATTTATTATGGGTTGAGGCGGTAAAGCCCGGAGGACTTCCTTCGCTTGAAACACATTGGGTAGAAATAGAAGAAATAGCCCTTAATCATAAAAGGATGAAATATTTTCAGGAGTGGGTTGTGGATGCGCGCACAAAATTTTTTATAGACATAAAAAAATAATTATTCATTAAAAAATAAATTAACCGACTTTTCAACAATTTTTTCAATAAGTATTTTTATTTCAATAATAATCAATTTTTACACACACTATTCAAATAACTAACAATAAATCATAGTTTATACACATAAAGAAATAGTTTAATCAAATTCTGAATTATATCACTATAACAAACAATTAAATGGTTATAAAAAAAATTTTACACAATATATCTTAGTATATAAATAATAATAAATAATTTATATTTAGCTTTTAACCAAATCTTACCTTCTTTTCCCTCAATAAAACGAGTAAAAATACCTTGTGAAATGGGCCCATCTTAGGTAATGTTCCAACAATGATTTCTTAAGAATAAAAACCATTAAATACTAGATCCATTTACCAAAAAATTAATGAAAAATTCAACCTCGAAATCTGAACTTCAAAAAGCTCTCCAAAAACTTTCAAAAGCAACACCAACCCGATCAACCATACCCATTTTAAGTTGTGTTTTAATTGAAGTGAGTGAATCAGGAACAACACTTAGAACCACAGATCTTGAAATAACAATTATAACATCGATTGAAAGCAGTATTGAAGAAACTGGTTCTGCAGCAATACCTCTTCAAACCTTATTAGAAATAACCTCTGAATTACCTGACGATACTCGTATAACAATAGATGTTAATAAAAATAATAATGTTAAAATAGTTACAGATGTTGGATCCTATGATTTGATGGGTAAACCAGCTGAAGAATTTCCAGCAAACCCCGAAGCCAACCAACAGGTTGAATCAGGTATAGCAGCAAGCGTTTTAAATGAAATGATATCAACAATTAGCTTTGCTGTAAGCAAAGATGATCTCAAACCAGCGCTTACGGGGGTTTATTTCAAGTTTGACAAAAACACTCTTACCGCGGTTGCTACAGACGGCCACAGATTGGCCAAATATGTTTGCAAAAATTTCAAAACTGGAAAGTTTGAAGGGGAGGTTATAATCCCCAGGAAGTTTTTAAATATAATTACCGCGTATATTAATAATGATGATAAAATACAGCTTTGGCTAGGAAACAATGTTTTTACAGCTACCATAGGCACAGACACAGTATATACTCGCATAATTGAAGAGCGCTTTCCGGACTATCAAAGCGTAATTCCTAGCGATAATGAAAAAGAAATCAAAGTGGATTGCAATAATTTTCTTTCAGCGGTTAAACGCGTTTCAATATTTTCTAACAAGGCCACTCACCAGATTGCAATACGGGCTGAAAGTGGTTCGGCAACGATAACAACAGAGGACCCTGAAAAAGCGTCTAAGGCACAGGAAAAAATAGATATAGAATATGTTGGAGACTCAATTGATGTGGGATATAACGCCGCATATTTAAAGGATATATTATCACACATGAATTCCAACGAAATAGTAATAAAGCTTAATACGCCAATCAGCGCCGGTCTTTTTTACCCAACCCCAATTGATGATGACGTAGAAATTACAATGTTGTTGATGCCTATTCGTTTGAACGACTGAACTGCTATTAGCAGATCCACCATAAATGAAGCCCATTAAAACAGTATTAAATACATATTTATTTAAAACAGGTCTTGATGTGGGAGTTAATCAACAACAGGCGGTAAATATTTGGCCAAAAATAGTAGGAAAAAAAATAGCTGAAAACACGACCGCACAAGATGTTGAACATGGAGTGTTAATTGTACGCGTAGCTTCTCCTATTTGGGCACAGGAACTTCAGTTTCAAAAGAAAGAGGTCTTGTTCAAAATTAACTCTGCCTTGGAAAAAAACACGATTAAGGACATCAGATTTGTATGACCGAAGCGATTGCTACACCAACCTATAGCGCAGAGAGCATTAAAGTTCTTGAGGGGTTAGAAGCTGTCCGCAAGCGTCCAGCCATGTACATTGGTGATCTTGGAAAGCGCGGCCTACACCACCTTGTGTATGAAGTTGTTGATAATTCTATTGACGAAGCCCTTGCTGGGCACTGTACAAAAATAATAATTACGCTTAATGTTGATGGATCTGTGACGGTTGAGGATAACGGACGCGGAATACCTGTGGGCATTCATAAGGAGGAAAACAAGCCGGCCGTTGAAGTTGTTATGACAGTTTTACACGCCGGTGGCAAGTTTGACAAAGACAGTTACAAGGTTTCAGGGGGGCTTCATGGTGTCGGAGTTTCTGTTGTAAATGCTCTATCTAAATGGTTGTGGGTGGAGGTTAAAAGAGATGGTAAAAAATATAAGCAGGACTATAAAAAAGGAATAACGCAAAACAAATTAAAAAAACAGGGCATATCAAAAAAGCCGGGCACAAAGGTTTGTTTTCTTCCAGATGAAGAAATTTTTAATGAAATTATTTTCGATTACAATATTATTGCGGAACGCCTTAGGGAGTTGGCGTACTTAAATCATGGACTGGAAATAATTTTAAAAGACGAGCGCTCGAACGAGCCAACATCAGACACTTTTAAATTCAAGGGTGGTTTAAGTGATTTTGTGAAATATCTGGATAAAAAAAACAACCCACTGCACAATAAAATAGTCACTGTAAGAAAAGAAAATACAGAAGTTCCTGTAGATGTCGCGCTGCGCTATAGTAACACCTATAATGACAATATCCTTACCTTTGTTAACAACATTAACACCATTGAGGGGGGAACCCATCTTTCTGGTTTTCGCTCTGCGCTAACCAGATCTATGAACATCCACGCGGCTAAGAACAATTTAATAAAAGCTAAAAAAAACGAGAAAATAACACTTAGCGGTGAAGATTTTCGTGAAGGCCTTACAGCAATTATAAGCGTTAAGGTTGCTGAGCCTCAATTTGAAGGACAAACCAAGACAAAGCTTGGAAACGGCGACGTAAAGGGGATTGTTGACAAAGCGGTTTATGAGGGCATTTTGGACTTCTTAGAACAAAATCCGTCTATTGGTAGGCGCATTATTGAAAAAGCGCTATTGGCTGCACGTAGCCGTTCTGCCGCGAGAAAAGCGCGCGAGCTTATTCGTAGAAAGAGCGCCCTAGGGGGGTCTTCTCTTCCGGGAAAGCTTGCCGACTGCTCCAACCGAGACCCAGCTTTTTGTGAGCTTTATTTGGTAGAAGGAGATTCTGCCGGCGGATCGGCAAAACAGGGCAGAGATCGCCGCACACAAGCAATATTGCCGCTTAGGGGAAAAGTTATCAATTCTGAAAAGGCGCGCGTTGACAAACTTCTTTCAAACAACGAAGTACAGTCTATGATAACAGCTCTAGGAACAGGCTTTGGAGGGGCGGAGGATGAGACGGGAGAAAAATCTACTGGTGATTTTGATATACAAAAATTACGGTATCACAAGGTTATTATTATGACTGACGCTGACGTAGATGGGTCACACATACGCACCTTACTACTGACGTTTTTCTACCGCAAAATGAAAGGAATTATTGATGGCGGTTATTTATATCTAGCACTACCGCCGCTTTATAGAATTTCTCAGGGAAAAAAAGAGGCCTATGCCTATGATGAAAACGAAAAAGACCTTACGGCCGAGAGAATGCAAAAGGACAATAAAAACACCAAGATCAACGTTCAGCGCTATAAGGGTTTGGGAGAAATGAACCCAGAACAGCTGTGGGAAACAACAATGGACCCCGAACGGAGAACCCTGATGCAGGTTACTGTAGAAAGCGCCAGCATGGCAACAGAGACCTTCCAAAATCTTATGGGGGTCGATGTGGAAGCTCGCCGTACGTTCATTGAGAAAAACGCAAAATTTGTTGTAAATCTTGACGTTTAGCACACAAGGAAAAATTAATGGTAGACTATAACAGAGACAGCACCCTTCCCCGCGATATAGTTGATGAAATGAATGAAAGCTATCTTAATTATTCTATGTCTGTGATTGTGTCTAGGGCTCTTCCAGACGTTCGGGATGGTTTAAAGCCAATCCACAGAAGAATTCTTTACGGAATGAGCGAACTTGGTTCTCACTGGAATCGCCCCTACAAGAAATCGGCTCGTATTGTGGGAGACGTTATGGGTAAATATCATCCACACGGTGACGCTTCTATATATGACGCACTAGTTAGAATGGCACAAGATTTTTCAATGAGACACGAATTGGTAGATGGGCAAGGAAACTTTGGCTCTGTAGATGGAGATAGAGCAGCTGCCATGCGCTACACCGAATCGCGAATGACAAAACTTTCTGGTGAAATGCTTAAGGATCTAGAAAAAAACACTGTGGACTTACAGCCAAATTTTGACGAAACACTAACCGAACCTACGGTGCTCCCAGCAGCAGTTCCAACGTTGCTTGTTAATGGATCGGAAGGAATTGCTGTGGGTATGGCCACTAAAATACCACCACACAATATGAATGAAATAATCAACGGGCTTGTGGCTCTTATTGATAATACAGACATTACAACAGTAGAATTAATGGAACACATAAAGGGGCCCGACTTTCCAACAGCAGGTTTGATATTGGGCATGGATGGTTTAAAACAAGCGTATGAGACCGGTCGAGGAAAAATAAAAATGCGCGCCCGGGCACACATTGAAACCACAAAAAGAGGTAAGGACAGCATTGTCATAACAGAGATACCCTACCAGGTAAACAAAGCAAATTTGATTGAAAAGATAGCAGACCTAGCCCGAGACAAAAGAATACAGGGAATAACAGAGCTGCGCGATGAATCAGATAAGGACGGCGTCAGGGTGGTAATAGAATCTAAAAGAGATGCCGTACCAGAGGTAATCTTAAACCAGCTTTATAAACACACACAACTACAAGACACTTTTGGTATCATTTTGTTGGCGTTGGTTGAAGGTGTTCCCAAAGTAATGCCCATTAAAGAAGCGCTTAATCATTTTGTTGATTTTCGCCATGAAATTGTTGTTCGCCGCACAGAATTTGATTTAAAAGGAGCTGAAGCGAGGGCACACATTTTAGAGGGCTTAAAAATTGCGCTTGATAATATTGATGAAGTGATAAAAATCATTCGCGCAAGTAAAGACCCCATTATGGCCAAAGAAGGCTTGATGAACAGTTTCAAGCTATCTGAAAAACAGTCACAGGCAATTTTAGACATGCGCCTGCAAAAACTTACCGGCCTTGAGGTAAATAAGGTTGTAGAGGAATATAAAGAAATGATCAAGCTTATAGCCCACCTAAAGGGAATCCTTGAAAGCCGCGCTCAAAGAATGTCTATCATCAAGTTAGAGCTTCAAGAAATGAAAGACCAGTATGGTGATCCACGCCGCACAGAAATCATCCCGGTTGACAGCGACTTTACAATGGAGGATATGATTGCTGACGAAGAGGTTGTGTTAACAATTACACACGAGGGATATATTAAGAGGACCGCATTAAACACATATCGTACCCAACGTCGCGGTGGGCGCGGAGTTCAGGGCGCAACCAGCAAAGAAGAGGACTTTGTTGAACACCTGTTTATTGCTAATACCCACAATTATATGCTGTTTTTTACAGATCGAGGAAAATGTCATTGGCTAAAGGTTTATGATATTCCCCAAGGAGGACGAGCAACGCGAGGACGAGCAATTGTCAACCTAATTGGTTGTGAGCCCGGAGAAAAAGTTGAGGCGTTTGTCAGCGTAAAAGACTTTGATGATCAACACTATATTGTTATGGCCACTAGGAATGGAATTGTAAAAAAGACAGCATTATCCGCTTATAGTAAACCACGAAAAGGGGGGATATATGCTATTGATATCCGCGAGGGAGACACCCTAATTGAAGCACGAATTACTAATGGTGAAAATGACATCTTACTAGGTACGCGCGAGGGAAAATCGATTCGCTTTTCAGAAAGAAACATACGACCCACCGGAAGAAAAACTATGGGCGTAATAGGCATTAGGCTTGGGTCCAAAGAAGATTATGTTATTGCTATGCTGGTTGTGAAGAGGGAAGGAACAATTTTGGTTGCAACTGAAAAGGGGCTCGGTAAGCGTACCGACGTTATTCAGTACAGAACTCAAACAAGGGGAGGCAAAGGCGTTATGACAATGCGCGTCACCGAAAAAACAGGTAAAATGGTTTCCATTATGGAGGTGGTAGACGCTGACGACTTAATTGTAATTACAGATAAAGGCGTTCTTATGCGTCAACCCGTATCTCAAATAAGAACAATAGGACGAGTAACCCAAGGGGTTAAACTGGTTAAGCTTGATGGTGGATCGAAAATTTCTTCAATTTCCCGCGTTATTAATGAGGACGAGCCAAGGGAAAACCATGACAAAACAGAAACATCTCATGAGGAAAAAGGAAACGAAACGCCCATTGTTAAAAATAAAACAGACGAAGAAAAAAACACTGAAAACAACGAGGTCTAAACCTGCTTGATAGAGCTTAGTCGAGTTAAAGATAAAATTGACTCAGCACTAAAACAATGCGACCGTAACGATAGCGTTACCATTGTCGCTGCAACAAAATCACGTAGTCCACAAACCGTTGAAATGTGCATTCGTAATGGTATCGTAAATATTGGTGAGAACCGCGTGCAGGAGGCCGTTAAAAAGTTTAACACCATCCAGCCCGAAATAGTATACACTAAAAGAATGATTGGCCACTTGCAAACCAATAAAATCAATAAAGCACTACGCATTTTTGACACAATAGATTCTGTAGATAGCCTGCGCTTAGCCAAACAACTGGCGAAAAAGTTAAAACACACAAAAAAATCGATATCAGTATTATTAGAAATCAACACTAGTGGTGACAAAACAAAATTCGGCTTCGATCCGCAGAATGATCAAGACCTACTAGAGAGCATAGCCCTAGATGAAATTATTGTTGGTGGACTGATGACCATCGGGCCCGCATCACAAGAAAAAGACAGCACAAGCAAGGCTTTTGGCCTGCTCAGAAAAATTAAAGAAAATATTAATAGGCAGGTTGTTCGAGAGAAAAAACTAACAGTTTTGTCAATGGGAATGAGTAATGATTTTGAGCTGGGAATACATCAAGGAAGCACCATGGTAAGGCTGGGAACGGCATTATTTGGTCCCCAGAAAAAATGATCAATAAAACCACTGAACTATATTATTTATGTGCGGGCCCTATCGACTGGGGTCTGGATATTGGGATATCCAAAAAGCTGGCCGGTCACGCTTTTGGTACAATTAACGACAAGTCGATTGTTTGGCCCACCAGGCTTTCTTCACTAAACTGTAATCCAAAAAACATTCAAACCATAAGCTCATCGACAAATAATAGAGATATTGTAATTATAGATCGTATAAAGTGTGAAATTCCCACAGTGAACATTTGTGGGCACGTGAATAGATCTGGTGAAAACTATCTTATTGGCCTGACGCCCCATAATAACTATCCCCAGTTTCCAGACATGACGCATATTTATAAAACACACTCACGCGAAGCAACAAAAACAGTACACACCGTTGGACCAAAGCGCTATAAAAAAGCTGTACTAAACAGAAAAACAATTTGGAGTGAAGCAATTGGTCTTGTGGCGCCCGTTTTTTATTATTTTGGTTATAAAATAAAAGGGGTTGGTGTAAACAGCGCTAATTCGCTCAAACAATTTTTTCGTTGAATTGGGGTGGCCACCAAAAACGACCTCAACCCACGAAAGAGAACAAAGACTTTCTAGCTGCCGTAAGACAACTCCTTTGAAATTTTTATGCCAAGACTAACGTTGTTTATTGCCAAGGCCTTATTGGTTTCTAAACTTCTTCCAGATGTCTTTTTCACAATTTCTTTGAGCAAAAAAGGGGTCAGGTCCTTTCCTTTTATTTTATTTTCTATCGCACCACTAATGGCACCATCAAGGATCTCTTCTATTTCATTGTTCGGGATCTCGTCTTTTTCAGAAACAGGGTTAACAACGAGGGTTGATGCGGTCAGCCCAGCCTCCATGTTTTTTCGATAAACACGAGCAGCTTCACCGGGGCTTTCTATGCGCAAAAGGCCAGAAAGCCCGGATTTTTGTGAATAAAAAGCAGGGAACTCATTCGTTCCAAACCCCAAGACGGGGACCCCTAGCGTTTCCAACGCCTCTAACGTCTTGGGCAGGTCAAGAACAGCCTTTGCTCCGGCCGAGACGACAACCATAGGTATTTGGGAAAGCGCAATCAAATCCTGAGAAACGTCAAACGTTGTTTCAGCGCCTCGATGCACCCCGCCAATGCCGCCAGTGGAGAAAACGGAAAGCCCACACAGGTGGGCGATGTGCATGGTAGCAGAGACGGTGGTTCCTCCGCTCCATTTTTTTGAAATGGCGACGCCCAATTCCCGCCTAGACACTTTTTTAGTGGACGCATCTTTTGCTATGAATTCGATCTGCGCTTTTTCCAACCCCACACAGCACTCGCCCTTAACAACAGCGATTATAGCCGGAACCACCCCTTGCTGTCTGCAAATAGACTCAGCTTCTAAGGTAAATTCAATATTATCCGGATGGGGCATGCCGTGTGTTATAATTGTCGATTCCAACGCCAAAACCGGCATCCCAGCCACTAGAGAAGACTCAACTTCCGCTGAAAAACGGATTTTCATTTACAATTCAAAATATTCACAGGGTTAATTTCAACGCTGTTTTACTAAAAGACCATGAAAAGAATTGACCCTAAAAAGTACAACCTGACGCCCCGAACCACCCTATTTAAAACAATGGATGATGTTTATATAATTATCGACAGAAAAAGCAGGATTATCATGAAAGACGGTTACAGAATATCAGAACAAGCGAAATCAATTTTGTCTGTAGAACCGGATATCCGCATTAAGGTTGCCACCTCTGCGCCCGTGTGCAAGAAAACAAAAGAGCACCTTAGGCGGGTTGATGTTGGGGTCGTAGATCTAAGCTCATTAAAAATGTCTTCATAGTGCTTAAATACATACCACCACAAGACAAAGCCATTTCAAAGGAGGTCTTTACCCTAGCGTTCCCGGTGATTCTGTCCAATTTGAGTCGCGTTCTCATGGGCGTGGTAGATGTTGCCATGGTTGGTCGACTTGGAGCTGAAGCCCTGGCGGCTACCGGTATGGGTGCCATGCTTTTTTGGGGCGCCCTGAGCCTGGTTCTTGGTATCCGGACAGGGGTTCAAACCGTTGCGGCCAGGCGCTTAGGACAGAAAAAACACGATCAATGCGGCTCAGCTTTCCATAACGGGCTTATAATGGCGACAGTTTATGGTCTTCCAGTGTCCATCGCCGGATGGTTGTTAGCGAAGGATTTTATTCCTTTTTTTATAGATGATCCCATCGCTACACCCTTGACCGTGGATTACGCATCTGTAATTTTCCTCAGCCTCCTTTTCTCAGCCTATAGTTTTGTTTTTCAAGGGTTTTACACAGGAGTAGAAAAAACAAAAATTCACATGATGGTCACCATTACCAGCAATATAATTAATGTATATTTAAACGCTGGGTTCATTTATGGATCTGAAGGTGTAAAATTATTTTTTTATGAAACCATTCCATCTCTTTCATTTTTCTCTCACCTTTGGCAATGGACATCTTTTCCGGCAATGGGGGTTAAGGGCGCTGCCGTTGCAACTCTTGTTGCATCATTGTGGATGTCGGTCCATTATAGTATATATCTTTTTTCGAAACAGATTAAAACAAGGTTTGCTGTGTTTTCGTTATCAATAGATCGAGAAATGATGATTCGTCAACTAAAACTAGCTACACCTCAAGGGCTCCAGGAAATGTTCATTGCTATTGGGTGGTCCATGTTTTATAAAATAGTTGGCATAATAGGGCTTATTGAATTGGCCACCACAGAGCTTTTGTTCACCATTATGCACGCTTCATTTATGCCGGCACTGGGGGTAGGGCAGGCCTGCTCAACTTTAGTGAGCAAGTATATGGGTGAAAAAAAAGTAGATAAGTCAGAAGCGAGCATTAAAGAGTCAATTCGCCTAGCGGAATATATCATGGGCATTATGGGGTTGAGCTTTATCCTTTTTCCAAAATATTATTTGTTTATTTTTACGGACGACCCAGAAATTATTCGGCTGGGAATTTTCGGTTTGCGGATGATAGGGACCGTTCAGTTTTTAGACGCTATAGGTTTTGTTCTTTGGTTTGCCTTGTCCGGCGCAGGAAACACGCTATTTCCTGCCGTTGTAGAGTCCTGCCTAACCTGGGGAATTATTGTTTTAGGGAGCTATATATTTGGGGTCGTTCTAGGATTGGGTTTTAATGTGCTTTGGTTGCTGTTTCCTGTATATATGGGCCTATTTGCAGGAATAATGGTTTGGAAGGTAAGAAAAGGAGATTGGAAAAAAATTCAATTATGATGTTCACTAAGAAACGAAATCTTCCTTATTATAAGATTAACCCAAAGGCATTAATTTACACACCGTGTCAAACCTAAAGAGAGAAGACGTTGACCCGCAAGGGACCCAAGAATGGCTAGAATCCCTTGAAGATGAAATTGAAGAATATGGCTTTGATCGCACGAGACATCTATTAGAAAAACTAATAGACTATGCCTCTACTCGCGGAGCCCGCCTATCCTTTAATACAAACACGCCTTTTGTAAACACTATCACTACAGACCAAGAGCCTGAATTCCCAGGAAACCGGGAAACCGAAAGAAAAATAAAATCCCTTGTTAGGTGGAACGCAATGGCAATGGTGGTAAGCGCTAATAAAAAGTCACCAGGCATTGGCGGACATATATCAACCTATGCGTCTGCAGCTACTTTATATGAAGTAGCATTTAACCATTTTTTTAAAGGACCCGACCACCCGCAGGGTAGTGATTTGGTTTATTTTCAGGGACACGCCTCTCCAGGCATATATGCACGAGCCTATTTAGAGGGAAGATTCAGTGAAGAAAAGATGCGCGGATTTCGCCGCGAACTTTCACCAAGCGGAGGTCTATCGTCATATCCCCACCCTTGGCTAATGCCAGATTTTTGGCAATTTGCTACGGTATCAATGGGGTTGGGCCCACTACTGGCTGTTTATCAGGCCAGGTTCATGAACTATTTAATTGACCGCGGTCTAATAGAAAACACGGATCGTAAAGTATGGGCCTTTCTCGGTGATGGTGAAATGGACGAACCAGAAGCGCTGGGCGGCTTAACCCTGGCATCAAGAGAGAAGCTTGATAATCTAATTTTTGTTGTTAACTGTAATTTGCAAAGACTGGATGGTCCGGTCAGAGGAAACAATAAGATAATCCAAGAGCTGGAGGGAGCTTTTCGTGGTGCCGGCTGGAATGTAATAAAAGTTGTTTGGGGGTCAGATTTCGATCAATTACTTGAACATGAAAACGGGGGTTTATTTTTACGTCGCGCCGAAGAGGTTGTTGATGGTGATTTACTAAAATACGTTGTCGAAGGCGGCAGCTACCTACGCGAACACTTTTATGGTAAATATCCAGAGCTATTAGAAATGGTAGCACACATTAACGATGAAGATCTCGAGAAAATGCGAATTGGCGGGCACGACCCAATCAAGGTGTTTGCCGCGTATTCAGAGGCGGTTAAGACAAAAGGAAAGCCCACAGTCATTCTTGCCAGAACCATAAAAGGATATGGTTTGGGTGAAGCGGGAGAAGGTCGAAATATTACTCATCAACAAAAAAAACTTAACGAGGAAGAATTATTACATTTTCGTGATCGTTTTGATATACCGTTGTCTGACTCTGAAGCATCTACAGCCCCATTTTATAAACCGAACGATAAAAGCGACGAAATAAAATATATTAAAAATCAGCGCAAGAAGTTAGGCGGATTTTTACCCCATCGTCGCAGTCAAGGCTCCGCTATAAAAATCCCCGACATATCATTATTTCAAGAGCTGTTGGATGGATCAGGCGATCGGGAAATCTCAACCACCATGGCTTGTGTTCGAATGCTTACAATTCTAACAAAAGATAAAATAATCGGGAAAAACATTGTTCCTATAATACCAGATGAGGCACGAACGTTTGGCATGGATCCTTTATTTAGACAGCTCGGTATTTATGCCCACGAGGGCCAAACATATGATCCCGTTGATTCTGATCAATTTCTTTTTTACAAAGAAGCCACCGATGGGCAAATTTTAGAGGAGGGCATCAACGAAGCTGGGGCAATATCATCTTTTGTGGCTGCGGGCACAAGCTACAGCACGAACGGTATTAGTATGATACCTTTTTATATTTATTATTCCATGTTTGGTTTCCAAAGAATTTGGGATTTTATTTGGGCTGCAGGCGATATGCGCACAAGAGGTTTTTTGGTGGGTGGTACTGCGGGTAGAACAACGCTAAACGGCGAAGGCCTACAACACCAAGACGGACACAGTCATTTGGCAGCAGCAGCCACCCCCAATATTAGGGCCTATGATTTAGCTTATGGCTATGAGATTGCTACAGTAGTACACAATGGTCTTATAGATATGTACGAAAAGGGGAAGGATGTTATATATTACTTAACTGTAGAAAACGAAAATTATATACACCCACCTATAAAAGATGTTGCAAGTGAAGACATCATCAAGGGGCTTTATAAAATCAGAGCCACAAAAAAACCAACCATACGACTGCTTGGTAGTGGCCCCCTGTTGGGAGAAACCCTTGCAGCGGCGGAATTATTAAAGGAAGACTGGGGTATAAACCCTGGCATCTGGAACGTTACTAGCTTCAGTGAATTACGGCGGGATGCAGAAGAGACAGCGCGGTGGAACTTGATTCACCCAGACAAGAAACCAAGGAAGTCTCACTTAGAGATTAAGTTGAGCAAGCATACTGTGCCTACAGTTGTGTCTTCAGATTATGTAAAAATGGTATCCGAGCAGATTGGACCCTATGTTCCTGGGCCATACTATGCTTTAGGCACTGACGGGTTTGGACGCAGTGATACCCGGGAAAATCTGCGCCATTTCTTTGAAGTGGATCGTTATTATATTGTGCTTACTGCCATTCGAGCTCTTGCGTTAGATGGAAAACTAGAAATGTCCAAAGCGGACGAAGTAATGAAGAAATATAATTTAAACCCAGAGAAGCCGAGCCCCATCACCGTTTAGGAAAAAAGATGATAAAGGATATATATCTCCCGGATCTGGGCGAAGGCATCGAAGGCGCTGAAATAAGTGAAGTGGCTGTTGAACCTGGAGACATTGTTAAAGAGGAAGACACGATCCTTGTTTTAGAATCGGATAAGGCCTCTATGGAAATTCCTGCAGAAGTTAACGGCACGGTCATAGAGATCCTTGTTGCCCCTGGGGACGAAGTGAAAACAGGGCAACTCCTGATTAAGGTTGAAATTTCTGATTTCACCCCCCCCACAACAGATGAGCCGACCCTTACTGAAGAGACAGATCAGATTGTAACACCCGCTGAAGAAAAAAGCTCCCCGGCAGTAAATTTGTATTCTACCAAAAAAGATACAAGCTCAGTTGATAATGTGTTTGCTTCCCCAGGTGTCCGCCGGCTTGCCAGGGAACTGGGGATCAATCTTCAAATTATAAAAGGGTCGGGAACAAAAGGGCGCATTACCAAAGATGACCTTTATGGATATATTAAACTACAAATGGCCATGTCTTCAGAATCAATTTTGGAGCCACAGCCCGTGGTTGATTTTTCTCAATGGGGTAATGTTGAAATCCAAAAACTTACTAAAATTAAACGTATTACTGGTGTGCGTCTTCAGCAAGCGTGGCAATTAATCCCCCACGTTACGCAATTTGACGAAGCAGATATCACTGACCTGGAAGCTCTCAGGAAAGAAATGAAAAAAGAGGGCGCTGAAAAAGGCATCAAGGTAACTTTTTTACCGTTTTTGTTAAAAGCCTTGTCAGTCGTTTTAAGGGAAATGCCTGAGTTCAACAGTTCCTTAGACGATACTAATGAAAACTTAATCTTAAAGAATTATTATCATTTAGGAGTCGCTATTGATGCACCAAGCGGGCTTATTGTTCCGGTGGTCTATGATGTTGACCAAAAGTCTGTATTTGATCTTTCGGAAGAACTCATGGATTTGAGTGCTCGCGCCAGGGATAAAAAACTCAAGCCCGGCGAATTGAAAGGTGGAACATTTACAGTCTCAAGCTTGGGCGGAATCGGCGGTACGGGGTTTTCACCCATCGTAAACCCCCCTGAAGTCGCTATCATGGGTGTCTCTCGCAGTACATGGAAAGAAGTTTACGATAAAGAAACTGGTGAGTTTAATGCAAAATTTATTATGCCGTTTTCATTATCTTATGATCATAGGGTGATAGATGGTGCGGCAGCAGTTGCGTTTACATCAAGATTTGCTGATGTATTATCAGACTTAGATCATTTTAAAAAATAGGATCAATGGGAGAATCAAGACAGATAGAGCTTGTTGTAATTGGAGCTGGTCCCGGGGGATATGCTGCCGCCTTCCGCGCAGCCGACCTAGGGAAACAGGTTCTGCTTATTGATCGCGACCCGGAACTGGGAGGCGTTTGCCTCAATCGTGGCTGTATTCCATCTAAAGCGTTGCTTCATATTTGCAAGGTTATGGATGAGGCAACGAATTTAGAAATAATGGGCGTCAAATATGGCAAGCCGGAGATTGATATTGGTAAAATACGAGATTATAAAAATAAAATTGTTTCCCAGCTGAATAACGGCATTGCTCAAATAGCCAAAGCAAGAAAGGTGGAGACCATCCAGGGACTTGCCTCATTTGTATCTAACACAGAATTGAAAGTCCAAACTGGCACAGGCGATGTATCCGTTACATTTGGCCAATGTATTATTGCTTGTGGTTCTTCATCGGCAATGATTCCCGGTTTGCCTACAGACCACCCTTCTGTAATAACATCTCGAACAGCCCTAAACCTAGATGATGTTCCCGAAAGGTTATTAGTAATCGGCGGTGGCATTATTGGCCTTGAACTTGGACAGGTATACGCTGTTCTTGGGTCCAAAGTATCTATCATAGAACATTTACCAAACATTCTTCCTGGCACAGATCCGGATCTAGTAAAACCACTACAGCGAAAACTTAAAAAACAGTGTGAAGCCATTCAGGTTTCATCAAAAGTGACAAAGGTTGAGCCCAGCCACAATGATACCTTAACAGCTACGATCAAAAAGGATAAAGGCTCTAGCAAAGAGGTGTTCAATAAAGTGTTGGTGTCTGTAGGGCGAAAGCCGAACACCGGTTTATTAAACACTGAAGCAACAGATGTTAAAGTAAACGATAGCGGCTTTATTCAGGTGGATGTGTACCAACGAACTTCAGTGAAAAATATTTTTGCAATCGGTGATATTGTAGGAGATCCTATGTTAGCCCATAAAGCCACTCATGAAGGAAAAGTTGCAGCGGAGGTGGCCTCAGGTCACCCGGCAGCTTTCGATGTGCGAGCCATTCCATCTGTAGTTTATACAGACCCAGAAGTGGCATGGGCAGGCCTAACTGAAATAAATGCAAAAGAAAACGAAATACCCTACGAAAAGGGAGAGTTTCCTTGGTCAGCCAGCGGGAAAGCCCTTACTATGGGGATCAATCAGGGGAAAACAAAAATTCTATTCGACCCGGAAACCAAACAGGTACTAGGCATGGGCATTGTTGGCCCTAGTGCAGGAGATATGATTTCTGAAGGCGTGCTGGCAATTGAAATGGGAGCAGACGCAGAGGACATTTACCTTACGGTGCACCCACACCCCACATTAAGCGAAACAGTAGGTTTGGCCGCAGAGGCGTTTACAGGGACAATTACAGATCTTTACCTACAAAAAAAGTGAAGAAACAATGTCACTATTAAAACATATTATTAAACGTTTATTTTTTACTGTTTATTGTATAGTGACTTTTGTTTTAATACCACTATCAGCCCAAGAAACAGACGATTCGACCGCAGTTAAAGCAGATTCCACAGATACAAAAAAGACAATATCAGAACTAACGCGGTCTTCACGTAAGATAGAAGGATTATTTACCTTTTTTCAGGATACCGCTAATGGGTCTGTCCAAATGTTAATAGACAAAAATCAACTCAACAAAGAATACATACATTTTGTTCATACGCTGGACGGCGTAGTGGACGCAGGATATTTTCGTGGTGCATATAAGACGAGTAAAATTTTCGAGATCAGAAAATATTTTAACCGTTTGGAATTTGTGTCTATCAATACCTCTTATTATTTCGATCCAGACAACCCATTAAGCAGGGCAGAAACTGCGAACATAAACGCTGCTGTTTTAGCAGCTATGGAGATTACAGCGAATGATGAAAAAACGGGCGCGATGCTTCTTAAGGTTGATGATATGTTTCTTTCCGAGAACCTATATCAGATCAAACCAACCCCCAAACCGGAAACAAAACCAGGATCCCGCTTTACGTTAGGATCATTAAATAAGAAGAAATGTCAATATATAGGAATTAATAATTACCCCCTTAATTCTGATGTAGTAATAAAATATGTATACGACAACCCAACGCCAGTGAACCGCGGGGGGCCAGGAATAACAGATCCACGAGCAGTTCATATGGTTATTCAGCACAGTTTTATTGCAGTGCCTAAAAACGATTATGATCCTCGTTACGACGATCCTAGAGTAGGATATTTCATGACACAAGTCACTGATTTGACATCTACAAGCAACACCCCCTACCGCGATTTTATTCATCGATGGAATTTGGTTAAGAAAGAACCATCCGCACCTGTTTCTGAGCCAGTTGAACCAATTGTTTTTTGGATAGAAAACACCACACCAACAGAGTTTCGTCCGGCGGTAAAAGAGGGTGTTTTGCGCTGGAATAGAGCATATCGTGCTGCAGGATTTAAAAACGCTATTCAGGTAAAAACCCAACCAGACGACGCTGAATGGGACGCAGGAGATATTCGCTATAATGTGTTGCGTTGGACTTCGTCTCCTAGGCCGCCCTTTGGGGGCTATGGCCCTAGTTTTGTAAACCCGCGAACAGGACAGATACTGGGAGCAGACATAATGCTAGAATTTGTTTATTTCACAAACCGGGTGAAATATGATAAGCTATATGAAGAAGTATATGAAAAACACGACTGGACAAGCCACTGTTTCGCAGGAGAGTATTTATACCAAGCCAACCAATTTGGTTTTACATCAGCAACAATTTCTGGTTATAGTGAAGAAGTTAAAAAGCGAATCGTGTATGAATCCCTGATTAGGCTGGTGTTGCACGAGGTTGGTCATACTTTGGGTTTGAATCATAATTTTAAATCCAGCTATCTACACAACAACGAAACTGTACACAAAAAGGGCATTACAGAAGAAATGGGGTTGACTAGTTCCGTAATGGAATATCCTGGAATTAATATTGCCCCCCCCGAAACCGAACAAGGTGAATATTATACAACAACACCGGGCCCATATGATGTCTGGGCGATTGAATTTGGTTACTCCACAGCATTAGAAAACAATGAATTGGAAGAAAGCAGGCTTAACACAATTTTATCTAGATCCACCTCTCCAAACCTGGCGTTTGGTAACGACGCAGACGACATGCGTGCGCCAGGAAAGGGCATTGATCCACAAGCTATGATTTATGATATGTCCAGCGATCCCATATCATATGCAAGCGACAGAGTTGAATTGTCTAAATATTTATTGGATGATATTGTTGTAAAGTATTCTGATAGAGGATCGTCTTACCAGGCGCTGCGTGACGCATTTGCAATTTTATTAAGGGAACATGGCACTGCTTGCGGGGTTATATCTCGTCATATAGGGGGCGTATATGTAGATCGTGCATATGTTGGACAACGCGATTCAAACACACCATTTAGAGCGGTACCATATAACGAACAAAAAAGAGCCATTAATGCTTTAGACGCTTATCTTTTTGCACCAGCGGCTTTCAGTTTCTCTCAATCAATTCTCATGCGCTTACAGTCTCAGCGCAGAGGGTTCAACCACAAGTCACAAACTGAAGATCCGAAAATTCATGATCAGGTAATTGGGATGCAAAAAAACGTTTTAAATCAACTGTTGCACCAAAACGTGTTAAAGCGCCTTACCGACAGCAGTCTTTATGGAAATAAATATAGCCTGGACGAATTTATGTCTGACCTTACTACCGCCATATACAAGAAAGATATGCGCGGCGATGTAAACACTTTTCGTCAAAACCTGCAGACCGAATACACCCAACGGTTGATTAATGTCATGAAACCAGAAAAAACTAGCATTTACGGACACCATGTGCAAGCAGCAGCCTTTAAAAATCTGAACGATATCAAAAACTTTGTAAGAAAACAAACAGGCGTTTCATTGTCGACAAAAACCCATAGAATGTATATAGACCACTTAGTACAAAAAGCCCTTGATAGCGAATAAAATATTTTCCAAGTAATTAATGGACGTTATTCTCATTGCTGCCATTACTGCGGACGGCTATATTGCCAGACACAGTAACGAAAAGGTAGACTGGTCTCTTGACTTACATTTGTTTAGAAAACAAACAATGGGCTATCCAGTGATAATGGGCTCTCAAACAGAAAAAACCTTAGCAATGGACCTTGATGGCCGCGAAACCATTGTTACACATAGGCACAATAGTCCAGAAAAGGTCCTTGACAAACTACACAGCGATAAATGTTTTATTATCGGAGGCGGTAGAACATATACGCGGTTTTCTTCATACCTGACTCATTTATATATTACAATACATCCCTTAATTTTTGGTGGTGGTGTTCCCTTGTTTCCAGATCTTGATAAGGAAATGGATCTTATTTTTCTGCAAATGATATCTGTGGAAGGGAGAGAGGGGCTATACCAGTTCCAGTATAAAATTAATCGCCCAAATTAATAGCAATGTAATCTTTAATGTGTTTTTCAAGAACATCAAGCGGCACTGCACCGCTTCCAAGTACAGTATCATGGAATTCTCTTATGTCGAACTTTGCACCTAGTTTTTCTTCTGCTAACGAGCGTAACTCAATAATATGCAATTCTCCTATTTTATATGCTAGCGCTTGACCTGGCCAGGCAATATAGCGATCAATTTCCACAACAATAT
>ENA-UPTF01000750-UPTF01000750.1-marine-metagenome-genome-assembly--contig:-NODE-750-length-22013-cov-4.070341_pt1 | contig 22013 bp, 17 predicted proteins | sample MGYA00238166_ERZ767019 | MGnify/ENA primary metagenome ERZ767019 (study PRJEB28930, sample SAMN06266391) | marine metagenome | isolation source: Sea water from 250 m depth | place: Atlantic Ocean | study... | reverse complement strand
GTTGGCACTACCATGTTTGCGAAGGCCAGTTTGTTTTTATGTTGAGTGGCTGGGTTGACCTCGAATTTGAAAATGGTGATGAGATTCGTATCGGTGAAGGTGATTCGGTCTATATTCCGGGTGGATTACGTCATAACGAGACTGCCACCTCCGATACCTTTGAATTGATTGAGGTGTCGGTTCCGGCTGACCTAGGTACTGAACCCTGTGATCCACCGGACGGTATGGCCGACTAGTTATCCTCTTCGCTATTCTATGAAGGAGTCGGTCGGGTGAGATGAAAAGGAGTCCTTTCCTGTCATCTCCAGTCCCTTCAGGTCAACTTGCGTGGAGTCAGTGCCTGATAAGTTAAGGGTTTTAGGGACTGGTTTTGGTAGGGCTGCGCCTTCACACGGCAGGGGTCACTGGTTCAATCCCAGACGAAACACACTCCCACCGGGGTGTTGGACTAGCATAAATTTTCGTCTAACAACGCTTAGTCCCTACAGTCAGGAACCAAGGCCGTACGCGCTGTTTCCAGCCTCTTTTGAGATAAAACCAAGTTCTATGTCGCGTCGAACCAATTCTGGATCTCGATCACGAGGATTACCAAATCCGCCACCCCCAGGAAAAACTAGACGAACTTGGTCACCATTCTTCAGTGTCACTCCGCTAAATTTTGCTTCAGAAACAGTACTAAATACCTCTTTAAACGTGAGAAATCTATCGTCCTCACGTCGTTTGACGTAGATACCCGCTTTCGCACCATCACCCCCTCCGCTGCGACCTGGTGGTGCGAGTTGCGTTCTGTTGAATAATGCACTCACGGTCACCTCTGGCGCGTTCACCGTCAGAATCCGTTCGCCTCCGAGACCGCCGCGCCATTGTCCTGCGCCTCCAGAATCCTCAAGGAGACGATAGCTCTCAATGAGAAAAGGAAATCTTGTTTCAAAAATTTCCACAGGTGTCGCCATACAGTTTCCATTTATTACAATTACCACGTTATTACCATCCTGCCCGAATCTGGCACCCCACCCAACTCCTTCAAAGTGAAAGTGCGCATAAGGCTCATTTGTATCAGGATGATGCCCCCCAAATAGGAAACAACAGGACGTTCCTCCAATACCGGCGGGTGCAATTTCGGGCAAAGCAGGCATCAGTGCACCAAAAATCATGTCTGTAATTCTTGGACTAATCTCCGTATTACCACCGACCAATGCCGCTGGGTGCTTACAATTGAGGATAGAGCCCAGTGGAGCCTCTATTTTTATTGGCCTATAGCATCCATCATTTCTTGGAATATTTGGGTCAGTAAGGTGAAGAATTGCGTTATAGACAGCAGACGCAGTAACCGAATAGTTTGCATTCATTGGACCTTTTGCCTGTAAATCAGTCCCATCGAAATCTGCAGTCAAAACTGAACCGTCTACTGTTACTTTCACTTTCATTCGGTAACTTTCAGTGCCGACACCGTCGTCCTCAATTGTATCTTCGTATGAATAACTACCATCAGGTATCTTTGAGATTTCAGAACGCATTCTCCGTTCAGCAACAGCAAGAAGTTCATCTGCTGCCTGTTCCACCGTTTCCTCACCATAGTGTTCCAGCAATTCGTGTAACCGTCTTTCGGCAACTGTCAAAGACCCTATCATCGCCAACAAATCACCGCGACTACAGTCCGGAGTACGATGGTTAGCCAGGATAATCTTCCATATGTCCTCAGCTTCCTCTCCATTACGGTAAAGCCAAACTGGGGGCAGAATGAGACCCTCCTGATATATTTCGGTCGCATCACCCGCAAGTCCTCCAGGAACCTTGGCCCCTGGCTCTGCCATATGTGCGCAGTTCGCCACACAAAATCGCAAGTGGCCATTACTGTCGAATACTCCCTGGAGAACCGTAAATTCTGGAACGTGACCAACACCATGGTACGGATCATTCGTAAGAAGAATATCCCCGGGTCTAAATTCATCTAATCCGACAACATCTATAAGACATTCCACTGTCCCCTTGATCGTGCCAATTTGCGATGGACAAAACTCGGCCTGTCCAATCAAGCGGCCAAAACGATTAAAGATCACGCATGAGAAATCCATAGCTTCGTTAAACATTGGCGAATATGCAGTTCGCACCATTGCCAAACCCATCTCCCTGCACGTTCCAGTAAGATAGTTGTTAATAACAGTCAGGGTAGTCTGATCTATGGCAGGCATAATCTTTATTCTTCCAATAATTTCTCGGAAGTATCTTGGCAATTAACACACTGTAACTGACACCTTTTATCCAATTTCAATGATTAAAGAACCGCTGCTATCTACAACCATCTTATCTCCGGGTCTTAAAAGAGTTGTAGACCCATGCTCAACCAGTACGGCTGGTCCATGTACAGATTCTCCAGTATCAACACTTTGGCGTTCGATGATTTTTGTATCCGTATACCCTGTTTCTGGAAAATAGACCAATTTTGATTGCGGTTCTGACTTCGTCTTTTCAGGGCGTAAGAATTCCATTGGCGGCTTATCGGTTCTACCTACCGCTGTAGTACTCAAGCTGATAATTTCTATGATTGCATCCGGCAACTGATAACCGTACAACGTCTCGTGACGTTGATGAAATGAATTAAACGCCGCATAAAGCGCGTCTTCCGTTATGGAGCCATGCGGAATCGGAACATCATATTCATGATTCTGACCCGCATATCGCAGTTTGACGGTGTTTACCCAGTAAATTTTCCCTTTATATTGGTCGGCCCGAAGTTCTTCCTCCGCTGATGTCTCGGCATCCATAAATTGTCGATTGATTCTATCTACATCCAACGAATCACTGCGCATCGGAAACGTCCGAATCTTGTCTATCCGTAAGTCTGCAAGCAAGAAACCTAATGCGGAGGTGTTACCAGGGACTACTGGGATGATGACTTTGGGAATAGACAATTTTCGAGCAATTGCAGTTGCATGAAGTGGGCCAGCACCCCCGAAAGACATCAAAGAAAACTCCCTCGGATCATGGCCTTCCACGACAGAAATCATCCTGATCGCATTGGCCATATTATCTTCGCTGATTTGCGTAATTGAAGTGGCAATTTCTTCTAGATTAGGCTTCTCTGATTCGGATACGGTTGCTACTGCCTTCTTGGCTGAATCAATAGAAAGACGCATCTCACCGTTCAGAAAAAACTCTGGAATTAGACGATTTAAAACCAAATTGGCATCGGTTACTGTGGGGGCTTGCCCACCAAGTCCATAACAAGCCGGCCCTGGATCAGCACCAGCCGAATGTGGTCCCACCTGCAAGAATCCACCATTATCGATCCACGCGATGGAACCGCCACCAGCACCTATCGTGCGGATGTCAATCATGGGGATACTGACCGTCAATCCAAATTCAATCTCGTATTGGGTTGTCAGTTTCTGTTCCCCACCGACGATGATTCCAACATCACAACTCGTGCCTCCCATGTCCATCGTTAAGACCTTATGAATATCGAGAGCGTCAGCGATCGCCTGGCAGGCAATCATTCCTCCCGCTGGACCACTCATCATTGACTGAATAGGGGCCGACTCGCAGTTAGTAGAACTCATCATCCCACCATTACTTTTCATAACCATTAAAGAGGCTGGAACGTCGATTTCCGAGAGACCGGATCGCAATTGTCGAACATAGTTCGACACGACTGGCTTAACGAAAGCGTCTGCTATTGTCGAACTTGCTCGATCATATTCTCTCCAAATCGGGGCTACTTCACTGCTAATGGAACAAGGTAACTCAGGCATCTCTTCTTCAAATTTTCTCTTTAGCTCTATTTCGTGAGAAGGATTCAGAAACGAGAATAGTAAACACACTGCTATTGCATCGTATTCTCCTTCCTGCAACTTTGCCATTAAACCGCAGATCTCCTCATCTTTGAGGTATCTCAACACGGTTCCATCGTAGAGCAGCCTTTCAGTCAGTCCGTAACAATCTGACCGACTGGCGACCATTGGAAGACTTTTTTCCCAAGCGAGGTTATATAGTTCAGGCCGATTCGTCCTCTGAATAAATGGAACATCTTCAAATCCGGCCGTCGTGACATAAGCTACTGAACCGCCTTTTCTCTCAATCAGAGCGTTGGTAGCAATAGTCGTACCGTGAACCAACTCCGATATAGTTTGCGGCTTGATGTTTAACTGCGTAAAAGTATTACGAAAAGCATCAACTGGAACTTTATGCGTTGAAAGACACTTACTAGAACGGATCTCGTTACTTTCACTGTCGAATATCACGAGATCAGTAAATGTCCCTCCTGTATCAACCCCTGCTCGAATAGCCATTTCCAAATCTCAATATCAGGGTGAATAAATGCTTGGTATCGTGAATCTACCAGTAGGTGGATCTCATGGTACTCAAACTATCGTTCCAAACGTTCAGGTATATCTTCCCCGACCAGTAATCGGCCACCGCTCAACAAATTCCCGCCCGCTAAATACGTGAAACTGATCATAGAGATTTGCTGTGGCGCATATATGGCTGGGAAGCAACTCTAGTCGATCTCCAAGGCGGGGAACCGGCCCATCGCTTTCCACTTCCATACAGTAATGCTCTTCGTGAATCTCAAAGGGAGTGATATCTTCTCGCCATCGGGCGATCGGCAACCCTTGGTCAGTAGCAATACTTTTCAAACCCACATCCAACACAATTCTTCGGTCTACCTGGTCAATGACCGTTGTCAATACTGTACAGGCTAATTGAAAATGATCCCGTACATTCTCATACCCATGATAATCGCTGTCCATTAAACAATAACTTCCTGGTTGTATTTCCGTTAATTCGTCACCGCTCACGCTTAGGTTAAATGTCCCTGTCCCTGCCGCACTCACAACTGGTACTTCAATATTATTTTTTCGAATCAGAGCAACAGCAAGAGCAAGTTTGCTATGGGCATCCTCTGCCTTTTGATGTCTCCCTGACAAATCTTTTGTTCCCACGGCATGTCCTTCGTAACCCATCACGCCACGGAATTCTAGTTCCTCAGCATCGCAAATTAATTTTGCTAAATCGAGCGTTGCTCTGGGGCCATCCGCACCACAACGCTGCATGCCGACCTCAACCTCTATAAAAACAGAAAGTTTTGTATTTGCGGCATATGCAGTCTTGATCAACTCTTCAACATGCTCGCCACGACCGACACAAACAGAAATATCGACTTGATCATTCAGTGTCAACAAACGTTCCATCTTCAGTGGGCCAATAACCTGATTGGCTACCAATAGCGGTCCTAATCCCGCTTCAGCCATGGCTTCAGCCTCTCCAAGCTTCGCGCATACTAACCCTATCGCCCCAAGATCTAACTGTCGCCTCGCTATTTCTGGGCACTTGTGCGTCTTCGTGTGAGGTCGTAAGGCAATTCCAGCATCTTTACAGTAGGCTGCCATTGTCTTGAGATTTTTTTGTAACACCGGCTCATTAATCAGCAAGGCCGGCGTATCAACAGAATCTTTTAGAAAATCAACTGAATTCATAGAAGGCTTGAGAAACTTGATGAATCAAAAAACTACCAGCGAGAGACTTAAAAGTGGCTACTTGAGCTCTCAAGTTAACTGCAAATTTTCTTCGTCCGCATTAAAAATATGTGCCTTTAGGTAATCAAACTCTATTTCAATACGGTCACCCGTCGCTACCTGCGTCTTCGGTGGGAGGCGGACTTGGAGGGAATGAGGACCCACATCTACTGTAACAAACAAATCTGACCCTATGGGCTCAAGAAATCGAATAACTCCAGGAATTCCCTTTGATTCAGACGAAGCCAAGCGCATGTCCTCCGGACGCACACCAAGGGATACCGTACCCTTAGAGGATAAAAGCGCATCTTCATCAATATTCATTTGGACCTTATCAATTACAAGACGATAATCCTCTCGCGTGAATACCCATTCTGTTCCGTTGTTCTGCAATTCTCCATCAATCAAATTCATCGGCGGTGCACCCATAAAGGTCGCCACAAATTTATTCGCGGGTACATCATAGACTTCGGCCGGCGTTCCAAGTTGCTGTAATTTTCCCTCATGAAGAACCGCAATTCGTTGACCCATAGTCATAGCTTCGACCTGATCATGAGTCACATACAGAGTAGTGATCCCCAATCGTTCATGCAACGACATCAATTCGATCCGTGTCTGAAGTCGTAATTTGGCGTCCAAATTTGACAGCGGCTCATCCATCAGGAAGACCTTTGGCTGACGGACGATAGCTCGCGCCAAAGCCACTCGCTGGCGCTGCCCTCCCGACAGTTGTTCGGGTAAGCGCTGGAGAAATTCAGTGATCTCCAACATATTGGCCACACGACTGACGGCCTCTTTAACCGAATCCCGAGACATTTTTGCGGTTTCTAAAGGAAAAGCAACGTTCTTATAAACCGTCATGTGAGGATAAAGGGCATAATTCTGGAAAACCATCGCTAAATTACGTCGAGTCGGATCGACAAAATTGACAAGATCCCCATCGATAACAATCTCACCCGAAGTTGCGTCTTCAAGCCCCGCAATCAAACGGAGAATTGTACTTTTGCCACATCCCGACGGACCAAGTAAGACTAGAAATTCACCATCGGGTATTTGAAGAGAAACATTGTCAACAGCGGGTACCGAACCGAACCGTTTCACAAGACTTCGAAGAATTACCTCAGCCATTACTTATACCTCTTTCATTTATACATGTCTGAAGCATCTATTGTTTCAACGCGCCAGCCATCGATGCTTGAACGAACCATTTCTGGAAAAACAAAAATACAATCGTTACTGGAATCAACGTCATCAAAGAGGCTGCCGCTAGAACACCCCAGTGAGTAACAAACTGCCCCTTCAAAGATGCGATCCCTACAGTGAGCACCCGGTAATCGTCGCCGGAAGCCGCAACCAGCGGCCACAAAAAGTTTGCCCAGGTGATCATAAACACAAATATCCCTAATACTACGAGAGCAGGTTTAATCAAGGGCAGCACGATCTTAAACAGAATCCTCCATTCTGATGCTCCATCTATACGGGCTGCTTCGTACAAACCGACGGGCAAGGTAGATATAAATTGCCGCATCATAAAAACACCTAAGGGCGAGACAGTGCACGGCAAAATCAGACCCAGATAAGTATCAAGCCCAAAAAACGGCCGGCCAATGATAGGCAGCTCACCAATTTCACGGACCAGGAGGTATGTCGGTGCTAGTACTGCTGCAACTGGCACCATTAAAGTGGAAAGCACTAGAAAAAACAGAATGTTCCGTCCTGGAAATTGCAATCGCGCGAATGCATAGCCCGCTAAGACATTGGTAAAGAGAGAGATGATTGTTGTACCGGCTGCAAAAATAATTGTGTTGAGAGCCCAACTCAGATATCTCGTGCTGTCAAATAGGAATCTAAAGTTGTCAAGGGTAGGATCGTCAGGAATCAATTTTGGCGGATAGTCAAATAGAGATATGCTATCTCGGAGTGCGGGAGAGATGAGGTATAAAACTGGGCCAACAGCAAAAACAACAAAGAACAATAGAACCAGATAGGCAAAAAATGCCCGGATACGATTCCCGAACAGGTACCGGGAACGGCCCCGCCCATAGAACACATGTCCTGTTTCGTGATTGCTGCCTGGCTTAGACGTATCCATGTGTGATTAAGTTTCCCCTTTGCTTCTCTGCCTTAACAGCCAAAACACAGCAAGGGTCAACAACATTGTTCCTATCAACAGCCCCACACTAGCAGCGAATGCCAAACCTGTATCTTGAAATGCAAACATACGGCGGTAGATAAACCAAACTATCGTAGCCGTACCCATTCGCGGCCCACCATCTGTCAATATCTTGACGGAATCAAACAACTGAAAATTCATGATAATCGCGATCACTAGGGCAAAAAGGAACAATGGCCTCAACACTGGCACACTGATTCGGAGAAATCGTCGAAAACTTCGAGCGCCGTCAAGCTTTGCAGCTTCTAAGAGCTCACCGGGAACACTCTGAAGACCAGCCAGATAAAACAGAACCCAGAAGCCCAACCCTCTCCAAATCTCAACAGCGATGATAGAGCCCATTGCCCTAGGATTCTTTCCCAGAAAATTAACGCCTTCGCCACCAAAAATACCTACTTTAATTAGATTCACGATACCAAAATCAAAATGGAGCATGAAATGCCAGATCATCGCTCCTAAAATTGGTGGAGCAAGAAGTGGAAAATATAGTGTCACCTTGAAAAAATTCTCTCCACGTCGATGGTTGTTAATAAGTGACGCCAAAAAAATCGCTAATCCAAAAACAATAGTGATAGCGAGCACCACAAATATGCTTGTATTAAAAACTACCTGTGTCAGTTCGGTGTCGTCGAATGTTCGTGCCCAGTTCTCAAACCCGACCCAATACCGAGGAGCCAACACGCCATCATCATTAAAACTGAGAAAAATCGCCCAACCGACGGGTATTGCTAGGAACGCGAGCCAAAGGATCATATAAGGCGCGAGAAAACCAGATGCGCGCTTTAGAGTTCGGAGTCGATACTGATTCCCCATTCTGCGATATTGATCTAAACTCAACTGCAACTGGGCCCATGCTTCCTGCCCCGTTGGAACGCCATTAGTCACATGATCTTTAGAATCAGCCATTAGTTCTGCGCTCGTAATAACCTAGCAGAGCCTAAAGCAACCTTGTATCAGTCATGGCTACATTATGCACTGGTAAGAGATCATACGAATTAAGAAGGAACATTATTCGGAACTCCTCGTAAACTCCCGTAACACATTTTCAGTTATTCTTGAGACATTGTTGTCATAGTCATTATGAGACAAACTTCCTAGCCAATTAATTGACCCGACTGAGAAAACTCCGCCACCCTTCTGGGTTTCAAAATAGACCATATCTGCTCGAACATTCTCATTATTGGTTCCATTAATTGTCGGCATGCTTACCAACTGGTCCTCATGAGCCATCAAATAATAGGCGCTGTGCATGCCTTGAGACGTAGCAAGCCGCATCGTTTGGGGAGGTGTACCTAACTCAAAATCTACTCGGTCAAGTTCATCTCCAGCTGCTCCGGACATCACGAGACCAAAATCCCCAATCATCTCATCCTCCCCTATACCGGAGAAAATAAAGTCAACCTTTGGATCAAAGCTCGCGGGCAGGCGTTTGTAACCGGGCGTTTTCAAATCCCAACCCTGCGCTGCAAAACCAACACCGACCAATGCATTTGGCGGTCGGCCCAAATGCCGCCATATTCCGCCAACTTCTCCTGTTGAAGCTAATTCCAATTCTCCAACGTGGGATGGCCAGGCGCGGGATCCTGCATAACCGCGGCGAACTTCTATGATGTGGTCACGTTCTGGATCAACTGCGGTGACCCAATAAAACCCATTTCCTCCCAGATACATTAAGCGACCGCCATGGTCCAGATACCCATCGATTCCGTCGAGCATCTGGCTAGTCCAATATTCAGGATGGCTTCCTGTCATGATCACGTCGTACTGCCGCAAAAGATCCTCACCTCGATGATGAAGATCATGGTCAGTAATTACATCGTATTCAAAATTCTTCTGTTCGAGCCAATCAACAAGATAGAGATCAAACGGAAGCTTTCTGGGGCAGCTATGCACCCAGTGCCGGTGATTGGGACGCATATTAACGATAGGCCTGCGGGCAGTCGAATAACAAATGCCGCTGCCATCCGAATGCACATCGTAGATGGATCCGCCAAGTTCCGTATGCTCCCCAAGATAACGGTCATAGGGGTTAACAACAATCGGGATGTTTGTTAATCCGCTGAAATCGACACCCGCAAACAAGACCCGTTCGTTTGCGTACGCAAGGTATGTCATTGTCGGCACTAAATAAGCAATCTTTGCTTTTGCCTTTTTATCCGAAATGATAAATGGAACAAAGTCCTCCTCGTCATCTGATGACAAATGGGCAGCGTAGATACCGCTCTTTAGGTCAGAAGGAATGCTCCATTCAAAATCAGCATCCCAACCGGTGTCTTCCAGATCATCGTCATGAAAATGGATGCTCCCATATTGATCAGGCGCTTCTTTTCTCGAGAAAACACGGCCGATCCAGTTGTGGCCTGTCAAACCACGCATCGGAAAATTGACAACAGTCCCTGTGAGTCCATTCCCGGAAATGTCGATGATTTCAGTGCTGTTTGCAGGAGTCTTCGAAAAATCCCAAGCGCCACTTAGGTCTGGGATTTCTTCTGGTGATCCGTCGGAGAACAAATGCTCAACTTCTTCCAGCGTAAGTGATCGGGAAAACAGTCGCGGGCTTTCTATTTTTCCGTTAAAACAATATCTCGGTGCTGCTTCCACTGCTGCTTGAAGACCACCTGAAGCAATCGTTATTGGCGCATTCGCCGATGCAAAGCTGCCTTCCAGCACACTGACAGATCTCTCACAATCGGCATCAGGATTTGGCCATTTGCCCGCTTGGCGCTGCATGACCATTGCGTTTCCTGAAGCAGCGTCATATGTACACACGACGAAGTACCACTGCCTTTCCTGAATGGGATGGTTCGTGGCAACTTCAGTGATTTTGTTATCCCGGATTAAGCGGAGTGCGATACACCCATTCGGATCTACGTAGAGGCCAAACCCCGAGCTATCAGAGTTTTGTGCCAATACACCCTGGTAGTTTTCATGCTCAGGTTTAGTTGCTCGAATCCATGCCTGGATAGTGAATCCATCCGAGACATTTATGTTTGTTTCACCTGTAATGACGATGAAAGAACCAGGATAGGTATTTTGATGACGCCCTTTAAGAGTTTGGCCAAAGCCATCGATCGTTTCTGACTTGAACCCAGGCCCTTCGGGATTATTATCGCCATGAATCAGCCGAACAAGTGTTGCATCATATTCATTGGCCTCAGTACTGATCATGAAGCTGACAGCATCTCCAGGGTGGGCCACCATGGGCGTCGCATATCCAATCAGTTCGGATCTCGGTTTTCCGCTGAAATTAAGTTTCGAAGCCATTAATACCCCCTATCATTTGTTATAGCTGATGGGCCAAAACAAAAACTACGAGTCTGCCACTAAGACAAGAACGACCCTGCAGGAAACCTGCAGGGTCGTCGGTTGCACATCGCACTGGCTTCTCCAGAAAACAGCATTTTAGCCAGAGATTTCTACTAAAAACTACTTCCGAGCGAGGATTTTCTCCATACGATCCTGAGTGTCTGCGACCTGCTCGTCAATGGAGACATCACAGGTTGTCACAGCCTCAAGGGCCTTACCAAATTCATCCAACATCTGTGCAATTTTTGGATGCGGCAAGAGTCCATCCCAGGTTGTCATAGCCCACTCAAAGTTATCTTGCAGAAGTTTATTGCCACCACTTGAATCAACATCACTTCGGGTACCAACAAAGCCGTAATGATTATTGAACGAGGTAGCAAATTCAGTTCCAACTAGGTATTGCGTTAATGCCCATGCAGCGTCCTGCTCTTTGCTTTTCGCAGCAACTGCATAATATCCGGTCGTTGAGAATTGAGTTTGTTTTCCACCCGCAGCGCCAACTGGTTGAACGATAGTCCAGTTAAACGGAAGGCCTTCGGCCTCTAGAGGGATAACCCGACTCGGCTCTTCGACCATCATTGCTAGCTTTCCAGCTTTGAATAGAGATAGTGCAGCTTCGCGGTCATATTGACCCAACGGAGGCTGTACTTTGTCATTACACCGCAAATCAACTGCAAACTGCAGAGCGTTACGAACCGCGGGCGAATCGAAAGTTGCACTTTCCATGTCATCGGACACCATGTCGCCACCGTAGTTATGGATCATGTTGTAGAACCAATACCATCCATAGTCCTTAACCGTACTGGGGGAATTGAAACCCCAAACTTCCGGTGGGTTCTGAACCGCCTTCGCTGTAGCCATGAGCTCTTCGTTGTTCGTTGGAATTGAAAGGCCAGCGGCATCCAACATATCCAAATTGACATACATAACAATCGTCCCGATTACCGCAGGAATACCATACAGTTCATCTCCGTAGTAACTCGGGTTAACAATATTATCAGGGAAAAGAGATCGCTCACTTGCGTAATCGGCTCCGTTGAAACGCGCATGAAGATCACTAAAGGTGCCACGTGAGCCAAAGAGATTCAGATGGGTACTAGTCTGATAGGTGACATCGTATACATCTGACCCGGCAAAGTTAGCCGAATATAACGCCTCGAGCTCACCCCATGGAATCACGATGTGTTCGATCTCCATTCCGGTGGCCGCCTTGAATGGGGCCAGCCATTCCTCCATCAGCGCAATCTCATCTGCTCCATGAGGTGCTTTAGCAAATTTAATAGTTACACCGTCAAATTCCCCTGCGTGAGCTGTGCCTGCTAGCGCCACAAACGCAAACAACGAAGCGGAGACACACACAGTTGCAATACGACGAAGCAACGTGGATACACTAATCATAAATAAACCCTCCTAAGTATCAAGCCTTAACTTCTAATTTCGTCCAGAAGATTCTGTTGACTTCAATCTCCCGAACGATCCCTTAATCCCCCTTCTCTATTAACGCTAGCTATAGGGGAAACGAAATTAGCATTAATTTAGCACCACTGATTACAAGATTATCCTTCTGTAATGTCAACTGTAATGTCAACCGAAAATGACAATGTGCCATTTTCTACTAATTACCGCATTAATTTACTGCCTGCCGAAGAGCAATAATCCTGACAGGAGGCTTCCTGTTTCTCCCTGATCAACGATAACTTCATCTAATCCATATGAAGCGTAATTCACGATATCGCACTATATTAAATGCGCCCTGCTCTAAATCGACGTTCAGTTCGCCCGCTCGAGCCAATCTAAGGTAGTGCGGTTAAATGTGCCTGGGTCCTGGATACCAAATAGATGGGACCCACCCGGGAAAATAATCAACTCTGAGTTAGGTATGCCGTCGGCAAGTTCACGCGAAAAACTAGGCGGAAGGCACATGTCGTTTTCACCAACGGTTATCAGCGTCGGCACGGAGATCTGATTCAGTTTGTCAGCGATATCATGGGACATGTTTGCATCAAGTTGTCCACGCATACCCTCGATCGGAGATGAATTTTTTTTCATATTGTCTAGAACCGTCATAACCTGATCATAATTCTTTGTTATAAAATCTGGCGGAAACAAGTACAGTAGCGCAGCCTCGTAATAAAGGTCCAGACCACCCTCCTCCAACCAGCGCCCCAACATCCCGAGATACATCTTTGCGTAGCCATGTGTCTTGGCCCAGCCCCCGTGGAGTTGCAATGTTTGCACTCGCTCCGGAAAAGCGATTGCGATCTGCGCGCCTATTGCGGCTCCGAGAGATAATCCCGACACGTGGCATTTTTCGACGTTAAGGGCGTCGAGGAGAGCAACGGAATCTTCCGCCATCATTTCGACAGAATAAGGACCCTTCGGTGCATCACTTTTTCCAACACCTCGATTATCGAAAATAAGGGTCCGATATTTTTTTTTGTAATCCTCAACTTGAGGTAACCAACGCGATGAATCGGCCCCTGTTCCTCGGATGAATACGACTGGTATACCGTCGGCTTCTCCATGCCATTCGTAGTAGAGGGAGATTCCTGTTGAAATAGCAGTTGTTGGCATTAGACGCTCCTTGGTCCCAAAATAAGATGCAATTAGATTGCACTATTAAATGTTTAATGATGGCCTTTGCTTCTCAAAATTTGTCGCCTTAGATATTTCTCGTGCTACCTGAAAACATAGATCTTCCCTTTTTGATGGTGCCGTGACTTGTATGGCGACTGGTAGGCCATTTGAGTCAAGTCCTACAGGGATGGCGCATGTCGGCAATCCGATAAGATCCTGTGGCACCGTGTAGTCCATGCATAAATCGCGGAATTCCAGAGGTGCTCCATGATGTTCGACGATATCAGGATCATCAATCAGCGATGGACCCCCAGCGGTAACAGGAGTGACAAGTACATCGATCTTGTTAAACATTAGATCGAACTTACGACGGAATTCCTTTCTTTTGTCTATAGCGCCAAGGTACTCTGATAGTGAAACTTCACTCGCTCGTCGTAGCCTACTTAGTACATCTTTTCCGTAGTGATTTTCTTCCAGAGGAAACGTTTTTAGTACCTCCGTATGTATGTAATAGGCCTCTGCCATCTGTATAGAAGCAAACGTGGGTCGAATTTGTTCTGCTTCCAGTATCGATACTTCTTCAATTTGGGCGACTTGTGAACTAATAGACGCCAGAGTAGATTCGAAAAGTTCCTCATGATCAGGAGCAAGAGGCCGCAAATGAAGATCGGGGCACCTTCCTATCACAATGCTATTAGGCGCGTTGTTCATACGACCTAGATCTCGAAGGGGTTCAGAAATGGTCGAAGAGTCTTCTCGATCATATCCGGACATAACAGTGAGCATTACCTGTAAATCGTCTAATTCCTTCGCTATTGGACCTGGATGATCCATAGTTGGCGCTAGTGAAACACCTCCCCGTTTAGGTATGCGCCCATAAGTCGGTTTGATACCGGAGACACCACAGAATGCAGCGGGTATTCGAATAGATCCGCCGGTATCGCTTCCCAACGCTATGGGCACCATTCCTGCCGCAACAGCAGCCGCTGATCCGCCACTCGAACCTCCAGGTACACGCTCGAGATCCCACGGGTTACGAGTTATTCCAAGTGTCCGATGCTGAGTTGTAATCCCCCATCCAAATTCATGGGCTCGAGTAACCCCAACGATGACGGCCCCCGCGTCCCGTAAACGTCGGACAACTTCCGCATCTGCCTTCGAAACGCGATTTTTGAGCACCTCAGATCCATAGCAGCCTGGTAGATTTTTAACATCAAACAGCTCCTTGATTGCAATCGGTATTCCATATAGTGGCTTGTTTGAATCGACAGAATGGCTATTGTTTTCTAAATGCTCAGCGCATGCTCGAGCCTCTTCAAAACAAACATGACGAAATGCGCCGACCTTTGAATCTAGAGCCTCGATTCGATCCAAACAACTACCAACAACTTCAGATGGAGAGGTTTGGCGACTTCGGTAACAATCCAAAAGCTGATGGACACTTAGTTCCCAGAGTTCTGCCAACTGCTGATTACTCCTTCTTGTAACCTGCCGCTTCGAAAGATCCAACGCCACCCAGCATCCAATAGATGACCATATCTTCTTCTCCAACAGATTCCGCCGCATGTGCGGTATTTCGTGGGATAAAAACGACGTCTCCGGGACTTATGTTATGCCACGTGTCGCCGACCAGATGGCGGCCATGCCCCGATTGTACAATGACAACTTCCTCCGCGTTTGGATGTGAGTGAATCTCGTGAGTACCCCCACCTCCCGGATAAATCGTTTGGCCAACGCCCATAAGAGAAGCCCCGTTTCGTTCTTCATTCACGAGCCACCGAACATCGAGGTGGCTGAATGCTGTACCAGAAAAATCTGCAGGGCCGGTTGTATCGGCACGGACCACATATTCTTCAGACATTGTTATGCCCCCTCAGTTCACTCTACTCTGTAATGCCGTAACTTTCATTGCTCTTCCTGTAGTATACATACTCCCTTATATTTCCTAATCCCGGCGTTACAAAGAGAATATGAGTATGTCTTCTATCAGGACAACCCCGTTGACCGGAGACGAAATACTGGAATTTTCCCGAAACGGATTCCTGCTACCCGGGAGGATTTTCCATCAAGAAACAGTGGAAAAAATGAGAGTATCCCTTGCCGCTGCGCAGGAATCCGAACAAGAGGCTGGTCGGGAGTATGACCTTCTAGATCCAGAAGCCTGGCCAACGAAAAATAAAGAGCAGCGGTCTGAACCAGATAAAAAGGTAGGCTTTCTGTTTAATCTCTGGCTGTGGAATCCGGAATGGCGCGAGTTCTGCTTCAATACAACTTTGGCTCAATGGGCAGCCCAATTGATTGGGGTTCGCAAGATCCGCCTGCTCGAAGACAATGCGTTATACAAGGCGCCAAGGACTGGTGGCACTTTAAAGTGGCATCAAGATCATCCGTACTGGCCTTTGGCTCAGGCAAATGCCGTAACTGCGTGGGTAGCCTTGGATGATGTGTATCTCAAGAATGGTGCAATGCAAATGGCGATAGGCAGTCATCTCCTTGGAGAAAGGTTGCCTGCTGCGTTCGGTACCGGGACACCCTACCTGCGAGAAATGCGACCCTCGGCTGTAAAACCAGTTGTAGATCCCATCGAGGAAGATCTCGAAATCCAAACAATAGAACTTAAAGCGGGTGAAGTATCTATTCATCATGCTTTCACCTGGCACGCGTCTGGGCCCAACCAAACTGACCAGCCGAGAAGGGCTTGCATCGCAAGATACGTTGGCGATGGAACAATCTGGTTGGGATCTCGACGCTACGAATACAACTACAGCGACGATGAAGTTGGTATCGACATCGGTAAACCACTCGGGGGGAGCTATTTCCCCTTAGTGCCATTTCAATACGGCAATGGGGAATTCACATGAAAGGTAGCACACTCTTTGGCGGCACTGTTTTAACTTGTGAAGACTCGAGTGTTATTGAAAATGGTGCTGTAGTAATCGACAGTGAAGAAATTGCGTGGGTTGGAAAATCAGCAGAGCTTCCGAGTTCATACCGTTCAGGCGACTATTCCCAAACAGACGTTTCTGGAATGACTGTGATGCCTGGCCTTATTGACGCACATATGCACATCAGCTTCGGAGAGTGCCAATCAGAAGAAGAGCTTTCGATTTATACGCCTGCCGAATATCGCGCCATCCGGGCAGCTGTCGATGCAGAGAAAGTTCTCCTGCGAGGAATCACTTCATCTTGTGATCCCGGCGGCCCAAATCAACTGGGCGTCGCAGTCAGAGACGCTCGTGACGCAGGCCTTATTCAAGGCCCTCGCATGGCGGCCGCAGGGCGACAAATTACCAGCCAGCAAGGAATTGGAGACAATTTTCCGACCTGGATCGGGGTCCCCCCATCCTCTATGGGGGTCATGGTACGAAACGATGGTGAGATCATCCAGGAAATTCGCGACCAAGTGAAAGCTGGTGTCAATCTGATCAAGCTGGCAGGGTCGGGTCTTTCCTCTGACGAGTACGCAGCGTTTCGGCCCGAGGAAGTTAAACTGGCAGCCGATGAGTCTCATCGATTGAGTCGCCCCATCACAATTCACGCAAGATCCAGACAGTCCGTTCGATACGCCGCAGACGCCGGTGTAGATTGGATCATGCACGCGTCTTATATGGATGACGCGACACTAGATCTAGTCCTCGCAAAAGAGATTCCGATCTGCCCCGCCATGACTCTACTCGTCAACATGCTCGAGGCAGATGATGTCGGTATCTCTGATCTTCCACCCGGTGTTCGACGTCATATCGAGGAAGAGCGTGACTCTGCAATCAGAATACTGTCAAAGTTTCACCAATCTGGCGGGACGTTGATCTGTGGCTCCGAAACTGGTTTTTCAATGACTCCATATGGTGAATGGCACACTCGGGAAATGGGTTTATTTGTCAAACATTTGGGGCTCAGCCCTATGGAAGCAATTCTTTGCATGACGAGGAATTCTGCTTTCACCCTTCCAAATTACCGCGACAAGATCGGAACACTGACCCCGGGGAAATATGCGGACCTGCTTGTTGTGGATGGAGCTCCCCATAAAGATATCGAAACACTACATGACCCATCGAATATCAAAGTAATTATGCAAGGTGGTGAGACGATTACGCCATGGCGCCCCATAGATAAAAAACGAACTCGACATGGTTTCGAAAAAGTGCATCTGTATACACGGAAGACTTTAACGCGAATATAAAGATTAGGCTCCGTACGAACCTCTGGTTACAAGATTGACCCGGGTTTTATTCAAACCAACGGCAGTCATATTTGGCATAACGACGAGGAGGTTCATTGGAAATGGCTGTTCACGAACTGATAATTCCTAAAACTGGTCTCAATATGGAAGACTGCTATCTTCTCAATTGGCTCGCCGAAGAAGGTGAAAAAATTGAGGAAGGCGCTCCCGTGTTTGAAATGGAAATTGAAAAAGCCTCGATGGAAATTGAATCCGACGCTACAGGCTGGTTACATCACGTGCGTCCACCGTCTGAGGATATCGCCTTACCTATCGGAACTGTGGTAGGCCTAATCGCCGATAGCGAAGAAGAATATCGATCTCTACTCCAAGCAAAATGAACATGGTCGAAGATAAAGAATTGCTTCGAATATATCGAACAATGCTAAAGATTCGCATGTTTGAAGAACGGGTTGCACGTGAGTTCAGAAAAGGAGATATGCCTGGTTTCGTTCATTCCTATATCGGTGCTGAAGCTGTTTCGACCGGTATTTGTATGCACCTAAATGATGATGATTACATCTCGAGTACACACCGGGGTCATGGTCACTGTATTGCGAAGGGTTGCACATTCAAGGATATGCTCGCGGAGTTATATGGACGAGAAACGGGGCTCTGCAAAGGGCGGGGCGGCTCCATGCATATCGCCGATTTCGCACGGGGTATGCTGGGCGCCAATGCAATCGTCGGGGGTGGGATCGCCTTGGCGGCAGGCGGAGCATTAGCAATCCAGACACGAGGAGAAAAAGGAGTTGCTGTTACTTTTTTTGGTGATGGAGCATGTAATCAGGGGATACTTCACGAGACGATGAATTTGGCATCGATCTGGAAACTGCCGTTAATTTTCGTCTGCGAGAACAACGACTGGGCAGAGTCTACCCCCGTATCCTATTCCACCAGCGTAACCAATATATCTGCTCGGGCGAGCGCGTATGGTTTCCCCGGTCTTACGGTCGATGCTGCCGATGCAATAGCCGTTTATCAAGCGGCTAAAGAGGCGGTCATTCGCGCTCGAAACGAGCAAGGGCCCACACTCATCGAAGCTAAGATTGGCCGGATGATTGGCCATTACCTTGGGGATCCGGAGGGCTATCGCTCAAAAGAGCTCAAAGAAGAAGCTAAATCCAAAGATCCAATTCCACCATTCGAATCAATGCTGATCCAGAACGAGATACTAGGCAAAGAAGATCTCCTTAAAACCCGACAGGAAATTGAAAAAAAACTCGATGACGCTGTCAATTACGCGAAGATCAGCCCCTTACCGAACGGCAGCGCGGTAGAAGCTGAGGTTTATGCCGCATGAATAATGCGTCAAAAAGAGTGCTTAGCGGTGCTGCGGCTATTAATGAAACGATTCGCCAAACCATGGAATTTGACCGATCTGTGATCGTAATTGGTGAGGACATTGCGGGTGGTGCGGGCCTTGGTGGAAAGAACGAAGGAGCAATGGGTGGATCTTTTGGTGTTACACGGGGATTGATCGAACAATTTGGGCCTATACGTGTTCGGGATACCCCCATCTCAGAAGCCGCGATTGCCGGGATTGCGATTGGCGGTGCCGCTGCTGGTCTACGCCCCATAGTAGACATGATGTGGTCTAGTTTTACCCCTCTAGCATTTGATCAAATTTTTAATCAAGCCGCAAAAATGCGGTATATGTTTGGTGGTCAGGTAAAGGTACCGGTAGTATTCCGGATGGCAATGGGGGCAGGTCTTGGAGCGGCCGGACAACACTCTGACACTCTATATTCATTATTTACTCACATCCCTGGACTCAAAGTAGTTGTTCCTTCGTCTCCGTATGATGCAAAAGGCTTGCTCACAGCTGCTGTTGCTGACAATAATCCGGTGCTCTTTTTTGAACATATGGGTCTGTACGGAATGAAGGAAGAGGTGCCGGAATCGAGTTATGAAATACCACTGGGTGATGCCAAGATAGTTCGAGATGGTACTGATATTACTGTTATCGCAACCTCAATGATGGTCAATAAAGCCCTCGATGCTGCTGATCAGCTACGGGAAAGAAACATTTCGATCGAAGTAATTGACCCGAGAACCCTATCACCTATTGATAACAACAAAATCTGTCGGTCAGCAAGAAAAACTGGGCGAGTAATTATCGTGGATGAAAGCCCTCCGCGATGCAGTATTGCAGCTGATATCGCTGCTATGGTTTCAGAATCGACTTTTGACTCTTTAAAGGCCCCGGTTAAGAGAGTTACTTCACCACATTCGCCTGTTCCACTCAGTCCACCACTAGAAGAGGCTTATATCCCATCAGTGCAGCGAATCATCGCTGCTGCAGAGGAACTAACGTCTACTAGTTAACAGATCGTCGGAGACTATTTCGACATCCATGACCTGTTAGTCGGTCCGCAAACCAGATAGTCAGTTTGCTTTGCGAACAATGATCTCATTGCTGCGCGGACAGTGGCGAGTTTCAACCAATGATCATTCTCCTGGTACAAAAGGTGATACCCAGCCTTCTAATGGCTGAACCAGAATTCCGCCATCTACTACTAGAAAGGCTCCGGTAATAAAAGAAGCCATATCAGAGGCCAAAAACAAAGTAGCTTTTGCGACGTCGTCTGGTTCACATAGTCGTCGTAGAGGAGTTTTTCCAACAATCCCACTCCATTGGGCTGCTACATCGATCCCTTCGGGCGCTCCAGCTGTAACCAAAGCAATTGCTCCCTCCGTCATAGCCGCACCTGGACATACTGCGTTCACTCGTATATTCACTGCACCTAATTCCATTGCTAATGATCGAGTTAACCCCGCAATTGCATGTTTAGCAGTTGTATAGTGCGCCAATCCCTCCGCGGATGATTTAAACGCGTCAACCGATGCTATGTTTACGATCGAACCACCATTTCCGTCCTTTTTCATTTCTCGGACAACTGCTTGAGTACAATTAAATGTACCAACAACGTTGACATTTAATGTGGTCTGAAACTCCTCTAAGGACATGTTATCGAAATAGCAATTTGAGAAGATGCCAGCATTATTCACCAAGATATCAATTCGTCCATTTTTCGAGACAACCCGTTGCACTAAATCGTTAACGAGAGAGGCATCAAAAATATCGACTTTCTCTGACGATACGTTATAGCCTAAAGAATTAATCTCTTCAGCCTTCTGGGACGCACCTTCTTCATTCCGATCTGCTATAACAACTTTTGCTCCCGCCTCCGCCAAACGCAAAGCGATTGCTGCTCCAAAACCCTGTGCACCTCCGGTTACAACTGCACAGCGACCATTAAGATTATGGAGCTCCGTTAGGCCTTTTGAAGCTAACCCCAAGCTCAGATCATTATTGTGCTTCTTTGCCATATATCGTTTCCTGCACGTCAAAGACTTGATTGTAACCTCGGTCTACGATATCTCCAGAAGTGGCTAGCATGCTTACCGGGTACAGTTGGCCTGGTAACGTACGAGAACTTGAGAATGCGCGATCCGCGTTTCATTGATCGCGTTGATAGTTGGTTTTCCTCCAGAGTTGGCCGCCGGTCCAATAACACCCCGGTCTCTGCAACACCGCCACCAATGTTCACACCTTTCCACCTCCGCAGCATGGAGTTGGTCAATCGTGTCGTTGTCTCGCCGATGGACATGTATTCGGCCGACGACGGCACCGTCAGCGACTTTCATTTTATTCATTTCGGAGGCCTTGCACATGGCGGCGCAGGACTGATTTTCTCTGAAATGACATGTGTATCTGCCGATGGGCGCATCACGCCTGGATGCGCCGGCCTATACCATCCCACACACGTGACCGGATGGCGTCGTATCATCGACATGGTGCACAAGGAGTCCGACGCAAAGTTCGCAATTCAGATCGGTCATGCCGGGCGCAAGGGCTCAACGCTCGTAGCCTGGGAAGGTATGGACCGGCCGCTCGCCACGGGCAACTGGCCGTTGATGGCACCGTCGGCGATCCCATTTTACTCGTTCAGCCAAACACCACGCGAGATGACGCCGGATGATATGACGCGCGTGACCGCCGAGTTCGTCGCTGCGGCACGAATGGCTGCCTCGGCCGGCGCCGACATACTGGAACTCCACATGGCGCACGGCTATCTACTTTCCAGTTTCATCACACCGGTCAGTAATCGGCGCAAAGACGAATATGGCGGCAACATAGAGAACCGTATGAAATTCCCGCTTGCGGTCTTTGATGCCGTCCGTGCGGTGTGGCCGGAAAGCCGTCCAATGTCGGTGC
>ENA-UPTF01000749-UPTF01000749.1-marine-metagenome-genome-assembly--contig:-NODE-749-length-22024-cov-3.952886_pt1 | contig 22024 bp, 19 predicted proteins | sample MGYA00238166_ERZ767019 | MGnify/ENA primary metagenome ERZ767019 (study PRJEB28930, sample SAMN06266391) | marine metagenome | isolation source: Sea water from 250 m depth | place: Atlantic Ocean | study... | reverse complement strand
ACGGCAAAGAACAGGCCATAAACGAGGCTTTCCCAACACTGATCGAATTAAAGGAACAGAAAGTAATCAAGGCAATTGGTTGTGGAATGAATGAGTGGCAGATGCCATTGGAGTTCATCCAGCGATTCGATCTGGATATCATCCTTCTGGCCGGGCGATACACACTCTTAGACCATTCTGGACTATCGCAATTTCTGCCGGAGTGCGTTGATCGAAATGTGAAAATCGCTGTCGGAGGTCCATACAACTCCGGGATACTTGCCCGTGATCTTTCAAAGCCTGTTACGTTCGATTACGAACCAGCTCCGGATGACTTAGTAACTCAAGCACGCGAGCTAACTAAAATATGCCTAGAACATCGGGTAGATCTCAAATCAGTTGCGTTACAGTTCGTGCTTGCTCATCCGGCAATCGCCACAGCCATCCCAGGTGCTCAGTCGATTGCTGAACTCGAAGAAAACATCAAAATGGTGCAGCAAGACATACCTGCAACACTATGGACCAGCATGCGTGAGGCCGGCTTGATACCGCAGAATGCACCGACACCAAGTTAAACCATCAGGTTAGGAAATCAGCCGGTATGAAACCCCTGATTATGGGTAAGTGCCTCAACATGAGTTTCAACTGGGGTTTTTCCGATAAGGAAGTCGAAGTCGCAACCTTGTTGCGCCTGTGTAATATGCTGAGAGTACATCTTGCCATATCCACGAGAAAAACCACCATCTACCGGTGGCACAGCAAGATTATCCCTCCTTCTTTGAAGCTCCCCTGGATCGACAAGAAGATCCAATAACTTAGCTTCTACATCAAGGGTGATCATGTCACCAGACTGTACAAGTGCAAGCGGGCCGCCTATTGCTGATTCTGGTGATACATGTAACACGATCGTACCAAAAGCCGTGCCGCTCATTCTGGCATCGGAAATTCGAATCATGTCTCTTACACCTTGAGCCAACAGTTTCTTTGGCAGGGGTAGGAACCCCGCTTCGGGCATTCCTGGACCACCGATAGGACCAGCTCCCTTCATCACGAGAATATCGTCCTTTGTCACATCGAGATCTGGATCATCTATTCGTTGTTTCAGATCTATAGAATTTTCAAAAACGATCGCACGCCCAGTATGTTTCATAAGTTCTGGTGATGCGGCTATATGCTTAATCACAGCGCCATCAGGAGCGAGCGATCCTTTCAAAATGGTGAGCCCACCCTCAGGCGCTAAGGGTGACTTAATCGAAAGAACTACATCATCATTATGACATTCTGCATCAGCAATGTTGTCACCAAGATTTTGTCCCGTCACAGTCAAACAATCCAAATTTAACAATCCAGACATTTTCTTCAACACCGCCTCAACGCCGCCTGCGTAAAAGAGGTCTTCCATCAGATACTTACCGCCAGGTTTGAGATTCACTATTACGGGGGTTGATTCTGATAACGCATTGAATCGATCAAGATCAAGCGTGATGCCAGCACGGCCAGCAATCGCTATCAGGTGAATGATAGCGTTCGTTGATCCACCGGCAGCGAGCAAGATCCGAATGGCATTATCGAAAGCATCCGTGGTTAGTATGCTTGAAGGGCGAATACCTTTAGAAACCAGATCAACAGCCGTACGCCCAGACTCTTCGGCAAGGATTTTCCGCCGTGAGTCCGCTCCAGGGACTGCAGCACCACCGGGCAGTGACATTCCAAGTGTCTCAACTATTGCTCCCATTGTCGAAGCGGTACCCATAACCATGCAATGTCCTGGAGAACGATAGATCGCAGATTCCATCGAGTCATAATCAGATTGAGTGATATTTCCTGCTCTCAACTCTGACCAATATCGTCGACAATCAGTACAAGATCCAAGCTCCTCGCCTTTCCAGTTGCCTTTAAGTTGCGGTCCACCAGTAAGCACAATTGCTGGCAAATCTGCTGAGGCCGCTCCCATTAACATCGCCGGTGTAGTTTTGTCGCAACCAGAAAGTAAAACAACGCCATCTATCGGCAGTCCACGAATCATCTCCTCGACGTCCATCGACATTAGATTGCGGCAAAACATCGAAGTAGGCGATAGGAAAAACTCACCGAGAGAAATAGTCGGAAATTCTAGCGGGAAGCCCCCAGCGGCAATTACACCGCGTTTGACATGTTCGGCAAGCCCGCGCAGATGAGAATTACAGTGGGTCGCTTCCGACCATGAATTTGCTATACCGATGACTGGTTTGCCAGCAAACGATTCTTCAGACCAGCCTTGGTTTTTCAGGCCGGCTCTATGAAGAAATCCCTCCAGATCTCGTGATCCAAACCACTCCTGGGAACGAAGAATTTTCTCATGGGTCTGAGACTTTGCCATAGTTATGCGCCTCTCAAATAGATTTAGATGCGTAGTAAGCAGGGGAGTCTAGCAAACTACACGGTGTTATTTTGTTGATATGGAATATAGAGGACATCTTCAAGCCCTATAAAACGACTGATAAAGGCAGAAAAATGACGCCCACACGTTTCCCTGAATTAAGCGTGTCTGGTTCCCCAACACAAATGGGCCAGAACATTGGAGAGCACTTCAAAAATCAAATACGTGAGGTTACAGAACTTGTTCTGGATCGTGTTAACAAAGGAACACAAAACAAGATCTCTTGGGAACAAGCAGAAAAGGCAGCGAGCGATAGTTTCCATCGAGTGGAAGACTTTTTCCCAGACATAATGGATGAGTTAAAAGGAACCGCCACCGCCTCAAATGTCAATCTAGAACGACTTATGGTTATGAACTCTCGTAATGTACTTAGCCTCGCCAAAGATGGATGCACATCAATAATGGTGTCGGACCAAGCATCGGATTCAGGTAATGGTTTCGCAGGACAAAACTGGGATAACGATCCAGCTATGGCTCCTTTTTCGGCAGTAATTACACGAAAAGGTACTGGAAAACCTGCATTCACCTCTTGGCTCCAACCTGGGATAGTCGCATACATGGGATTCAATTCGGCTGGCGTCGGAGTTTGTATGAATGCCCTGAACGGGCCGACCGATTCGAAAGGATTACCGTGGTATTTCCTTGTACGCTGTATTCTTGAGTCTGAATCATCTGAGCATGCAATCAAGCAAATCAGTTCTGCACCACGAGCTCTTACAGCTAACGCGGCCATGATTACAACAGCAGGCCCGTTAGACCTAGAGATCACACCTGATTCGGTGGAAAGCCTCCAAGCAGGAAATAATGGAATGCTCGTGCACACTAATCACTGCGTCCATCCTTCTTTGGCATCTAACAACGAACTCTACGCCAGTCGTATTTACGGACAATCGTTTGCGAGAAAAGCTCGTGCACAAGTATTGCTGGATAAACAAGCAATTGATGGAAAGGTTTCAATTAATGACGCACAGGCGTTACTGGCCGATCACGAAAATTTCCCAACATCAATTTGCCGGCATCCAAACGATGACCGTGAAACTGGATGGCAGCGTAGCGTTATATCGATAATCGTAGAGCCATCTCTACATCAAATGCACATTTCAAACGGAAATCCCTGCGAGAACCCTTATGAGACCTACCAGATGAAATAACGAATCGATAAAACAAAAATGGAGGTTAATTTCAGTTGAGATTTAGTAAACCAACACTGATGGGCGGAATCATAGGATTCGTCATGGGTGTTGTATTTTTGGTGATATCACTCTTGCAATTCGATCAGAGTGAAACCAATGCGCGCGACGTTACTCTAGTCAGTTTATTGTTCGGGATCCCATTTTCAGTGCTGATCGGACTTGGGTTAGGGTGGCTATGGGGTAAATTATTCGGCCTGAACAGTCTCTAAAAATTAAGGCGCAAAATCGCCTTTAAGCGAGACAAGAGATCTTTGAGCTTGCCACCATTTTGTCTTTTATGCCGATTGGATGTGCAAGTGACGCAGGTACAGTAGGGAGGATGTTTTTTTCCTCTGTAGGAACGTTCAACCAATAGACTAATTCTTCTCCGATTCAAGGTCGGCCAAGTCGTGGTAACAGTAATGGGAGAGCACTTAACTTGTTGTAGAACAATCGATCCAGCATAGTACCAAAACAGGTAAACCTACTCAAAAGTTCAGCAATACAAGGTTTCAACAACAAAGACGCGCCGGGTACCCTAAGATCAGACTGTGCATCATACGTCAAATGTGATTCCAGCCACGACGATAAATATCAATCAAATCAGTTTCAACCAGATTTCTCACAGGTATCCCACAATTAAACAGTTATTTATTAATAAGTCATACGATGTTGCTAGTTTCTGTGACCTAGCCGCCAAATCGAACTTTGTAGCTGTTGACACAGAATTCGTTAGAGAAAAAACCTACTGGCCCATTCTCTGCCTAATTCAGATTGCGACTAGAGATCAAGCGGTCGCCATAGACCCGCTCGTCAAGGGGATAGACCTAGAACCGATCTATGATTTGATGAAAAACAACAGCGTGCTCAAAGTTTTCCATGCAGCCAGTCAAGACATGCAGATTATGTTCAATGCTATCGGGCAAGTACCGGCACCCGTATTCGACACTCAAATAGGCGCTATGTTCAGTGGTTACGGAGACCAACCAGCGTACGCCACGTTAGTTGAAAAAATTTTAGGAGAATCAATCGATAAGCGCTCACAAATGACTGACTGGTCACGCAGACCGCTAACCAAGCATCAAATAAACTATGCAATCGGTGATGTAACCCATCTGATCCATGTATACGACAAGTTAATTTCAGAATTAAAAAATTCGAATCGCATTTATTGGGCTCAAGAAGAAATATCCCGTTTACAAGATCAAAATGTTTATGACACTGACCTTAGAGAGCTCTGGCGAAGAGTTAGGTTGCGAAGACCCACCCGGCGGTCGCTTGCTATCCTGCGGGAAATAACCGAATGGAGAGAGCTTACCGCAAGAAAACAAGATATCCCGAAGAATTGGGTGGTTAGAGACGAATCACTTGCAGAAATAGCGCTCAATGCCCCTCAAACACGAGCTGACCTCGAACGAGTACGTGGCGTGAATGAGCGATTGGCAAATGGACGATACGGAACAGGATTGATTGAGGCAGTAAACATCGGTCTCGCAGTTCCCGAAGAAAAATGTCCAGATCCCGATAGGGGCAGATCACCATTGAGAGGACACGATACATTGGTAGCGCTTTTACAAGCTCTACTAAAATTGCGATGCGACGAAAACGGTATTGCCGCCCAGTTGGTGGCGAATCGCAAGGAGTTGGATCGGATCGCAACTGAAGACAAGCCTGACGTTCGAGCAATGACCGGATGGCGAAAAGAAATCTACGGCAATGATGCGGTTGCTCTTAAAAACGGTGAAATTGCACTCACAGCAGATGGGTTAAGTGTTCGTATAGTAAAGGCGTGAAAACAACTGTAAATATCAGCGTTTATACTCCGTGAATCACTAAGATCCTCAGACTGTCAGGAATTTATTACATGACCTTTCACCCGAATCAAATGGATGTCATTGATCGACGTCAAGTTGAAGCTTTAATTCTTGGACCGATGCTCAGGGCCTTTCAGAATGAAATCGGAATAGAAAAAACTAACGAGATCGCCAGAACCGTAATCACGAAACTAGCACGAGAACAAGGTGCACAATTCGCACAAGATATTGGATCCAATGAACTCGAAGACTACGCTTCGAACAAAGACGCATGGAGAAGAAACGGTGCACTCGAGATTGAAGTTATCAATAGCGATAATCAAGAATACTCATTCAACGTAACACGATGCAAATACGCCGAAATGTACAAAAAACTCGGTTACCCTGATCTCGGTGAAATATTTTCGTGCACGCGGGATTTTGAATTTTGTTCCGGTTTCAACCCAGGAATCAAACTGCATAGGACGCAAACAATCATGGGAGGAGCATCACACTGTGACTTCCGCTATTCCAGCAATAAATCGAAATAAGTAAAAGAAATGCCCCTAAATATTCCGATAACAATTTAACTCCACTATCGTTTCTATTTACCGTACCTAATCAACCAAGGATTTATCAAATTGAACCGACTGGTATGTCCAGTAGACCAAACAAATCTTGTTCTATCCAAAACCGCTGGCGAGGAATCTTCAAAATGCCCCGAGTGTGATGGCGTATGGCTTACCCTCGAGACACTTGAAACGCTAGAAGATAAAGCAGCAAATGCAGATATGGTCAAAGGTCAACGGCAATACGGGAAACACGAAGTTGACCACGATTGCCCCCATTGCGCTAAAAACATGATTCGGTTTCGATACCGCGGTTATAACCTCGAAATAGAATCATGCCCGACCGATGCAGGGTTCTGGCTAGACAAAAATGAAGAACGAGAAATACGCGATGTCATGAAAAAACGGGCCTCTAACCTTGCACGGGCATCTTCAGCTGAACAAAGTTGGCATAATGCTCGAAGAGGGGTAAAAATCAGTTTGCTTCAACGCATCAAACAGTTATTTGGTATCAACTGAGGTTAAAATCACAAGATGTTTGATTCTGATCGGCAAAACGCCGACATAACCTTGTGCATCTTCCCTCACCTGCGGGAATTCATCGCTGTAGACGCTAGGGAAACTCGTGCCAATGGCCCCACCGTACTCACCCTGTCGATATCTAATATCCTCGGAGAAGACTTCTACTCTTCTATCGAACGTGATTTCTCAAAAATGATCCGACGTAAAGATATTGGGTTCCTTGAATTGATGGGTATCCCTCAACAAGTAGAAGCAGTGGTCCGGTCTAATTCACTGCAGCGAATCATTGCAGAGCTTGGGATCGATATGACGTCAGATTCTCATGATGCAAATGGTACGGTCGGCGTCCTTTTTTTTGCTGGTTCGTTACTTGAGTTCGAAAATTCACAACTGAGCGAAGCAACAAGTGAATTGTTTGGAAAGAAACTTCCTCTGGAAATGTTAGACCAATTAAACGAACAACTAACGGAACTGATGGGCAAAGAGCGCCATGCGCTGCAACGGGCTACCCGCCAAGACCTTTCAGGTCTAATTTCCGGAACAAGTGGTGCTTACGTGACACTCTGGGAAAATAGCGGGAATTAACCACATTTCAGTTTGTCAAAACCTCAAAACTGTACCTTCTATATCCAATCATCAACAATCTCTGCATTCGATTACCTAGTTCACCCGGCGATTGTGTCAGGTGCTGATTAATACAAATGGAAGATTCATTTCTCGATAAATTCTTGGGTCATCCCTCCGAAGGGACCTTCTTAGCTTGGCTATCTGATGGCGGGCTATGGGCTTTACTTATTGCAATCGGCGCAGTAGTTGGATGGTCGATCGTTCGCATCATCTTGCGTCGAGGCCTCAGGCAGGCCATACGTGGCCTCGATCAACATGACGCAACTGCCGATGTTGGGCTAGCTGTCCAAGCCGCTGATTCTTGGATTTCAAACTTCTTCACAGCTATCGTGTTTGGCGCAGCAGCAGTTCTTGGAATCCTTCAGGTACTTGGCAATAATATAGACCCAGCGATCAATTACCTCAAAGATTTTGGAGCCGCCAGTTTCAACTGGTTGGTCACAGACGGCTTACGTATCGTATTGATCCTATTTCTGAGTTGGGTCCTCGGTCGCGTAACCCGACGTGCCATACCCAGACTTTTGTCATCCATCATGTTAACTCAGGCATCTGCCGCAGACCATGATGAGATCATGAAACGCTCAGAAACACTTTCGAGCGTTTTTGTTGGCGCGGTAGTTACGCTGATTTACATATCAGCACTATTCATGATTCTCACAGAGTTATCAGTTCCAATAGGTCCTGTTCTTGGCGGATTCGGAATCGCTGGGATCGCAGTAGGGTTTGGGGCCCAGTATTTGGTCAGAGATTTAATCGCGGGAATTTTCATACTCGCTGAAAATCAATATCGAACTGGAGATGTTGTCACTGTAGCTGGAACTTCGGGATTAGTTGAGTCCATCAATCTCAGACGCACAGTACTACGGGATTTGGATGGACAAGTAATCGTCATACCCAACGGCGAAATTTCTGTTGCCTTCAATAAAACAAAATACTGGTCCAGGGTTAATTTGGATATCGGTGTTGCTTATAAAGAAGATGTCGACCGAGTTGTGGAAGTTCTTAACGAAGTTGGTGAAGAAATAGCAGCTGATCCATATTACGGCCTAATGTTGATCACTCCTCCACAAGTGCTACGCCTAGACGCGTTGGACGACTCAGCGGTCACATTTAAGATGTTGGGCGACTGTAAGCCGATGAAGCAATGGGAGATAACAGGGGAGATGCGAAGACGCATTAAAATCCGACTGGATAATGAAGGTATCGAAATTCCATTCCCACACCAAACAGTCTATTGGGGCGAAGCTCAGCCTCCATTCCGTTACGAAGGAACTGATGAAGGTAAACAAGAAATTACATCTACCGAGAGTAACATTGGGACAAAATCTTCTACTGGTAAAGGTGCCCCAACCGAAAAGCACACACCTGAACTGATCGATGCTGGTGCACCAATCACTCCAGAGCGCCGAGAAGAGCTACTAGCAACAATAGCTCTCGCAACAAACGCACGCATGGACGAATCAGATTGGGACGTGAGAGCACGCACGCTGATAGTCGACCTTCCCGATAACGAGTAGCAACTGTAAATGCAATCTCGAAAAATAGACTCTAGCATCTCCTAGATTTATTCATAATTGATGTGATTAACAAAGTCGAACATACCAAAACGTTTTGACACAGATTTTGAACCCTAACTAAAATTAGTGCATTGATTTGGTCTTCATCAAATGCATCCTCACGATTCGGAGAAAAATGAGCGCAGGCCCTCCAAAAACAGCAGATGAATTGAGAGAAGCGTTCCTTGCTTATTTTGAAACGCATGATCATTTGCGCATGCCGTCATCTTCGCTAATTCCTGCATCGGATCCAACCCTACTGTTGACTAACTCGGGCATGGCTCAATTCAAATCGTATTTTTCAGGAGAGAAAGAACCACCTCATCCTCGCATAACTACCTCTCAAAAGTGCTTTCGAACAACAGATATTGAAGAAGTCGGAGATGACACACATCTGACCATGTTCGAAATGCTAGGTAATTTCAGCTTTGGAAATTATTTCAAGAAAGATGCTTGTGCTTGGGCTTTAGACCTATTAACAAATCAACTAGGGCTAGATCCCGAACGTCTGTACTTCACCGTATATACCACTGATGATGAAGCCGAACACATTTGGAGCGAACTCGGTATACCAAACGAACGAATTTATAGATTTGGAGATGAAGATAACTGGTGGGGGCCAGCGGGAAACGAAGGAGTGTGTGGTCCAAGCTCGGAAATCAATTACTACAAGGGGTCCCTTGAAGATGTCCCTGAGGCGGATGATCCAATCCGAAACGGACAATGGGGACCCAACTATCACGAAGATTTCATCGAGTTATACAACTTAGTCTTTACCCAGTTTTATCGAGATCTAGAAGGTAATGACACTGTACTACCGGCAAAGAATATTGATACCGGCATGGGATTCGAACGCATGCTGGCTGTTTTGCAAGGCGTTGATAATGTCTACGATACGGACGCGTTTAGCAGCATAATCGCACATGTTGAGACTTTGTCTGGGAAGAAATGGAATTCGGATCAAGATACTGATAGGGCAATACGTGTCGTCGCCGAACATGCCAGATCATCTTGTTTTCTGATCGGCGACGGGGTTATTCCAGGTAACACTGGTCGAGGATACGTCCTAAGACGCCTAATCAGACGTGCGATGCTGTTCGGCAGAGATCTAGGACTAGAGACTTCGATTTTATCGTCGCTCACCAAGACTGTTTGCGATCAGATGAGTCATGTCTACCCGGAATTGTCAGAAAATTATGATTTCATCAAAAACGTTCTTGAACAAGAAGAGAACAGCTTTTCAAGAACCCTAGAATTTGGTGCGCTTGTCCTCTCTGGAATGATCGACTATCGATTTGAAAACCCCGATGCGGCGCGAGATGCCAAAGAAGGCAAACAACCAAAACCGCCAACCGGTGATGAAGCTCATGCCATTGGTCGAAGACAGGCTATTTCAGAAATACAGAGACTGGTCGAATCTAATGACACAGGCAAAGTTGATCAGTGGCAAGCTCGTATTTCCGGCAAAGAAGCGTTTGTACTATACGACACGTACGGTTATCCGTTGGAAGTTACCGAGGAAGTTGCAGGAAAAGCTGGTATTTCGGTAGATGCCGACGGATTTGCTTATGAAATGGAAAAACAACGTGAACGAGGCCGAGCCGTCGGGGCATTTGGAGGGGATGCTGATTCAACTCGAATCTACGAAGATATTGGGATTGAAGATACTCCATTCGTCGGTTACGAGGCATTGACTGCGGACACCACGATATCTGCGATTGTGGTTGATGGAGCCAGTGTGGAGTCAGCGGAACTGAACGACAATGTTGAGTTAATCCTTGATGAAACACCCTTTTACGCCGCTCGAGGCGGTCAGGTCGGTGACACGGGGATCTTAAGTAATAAAAACTGCGAGATTCAAATAACAGACACCAGAGCTCCTTACGGACACATAAATGTTCATTTCGGCACGGTCATCTCAGGTTCTGTTTATAAAGGCGATGAAATCAACGCTGCCGTAAATGAAGATCGGCGTGAACGAATTCGGCGTAATCACACTGCCACTCACTTAGTACACGCTGCGCTACGAGAGATTGTAGGGAGTCATGTCCGACAAGCCGGATCCGTTGTTGATCCCGATAGACTTCGATTCGATTTCACACACATGGAAGCACTCTCGAAAGAACAGATCAGGGCAGTACAAAATCGCGTAAACGAAAAGATTCGCCTAAACCGTGAAGTCGAAGTCCACTGGACCACTTATGGAGATGCAGTAGCAGAGGGCGCCCTGGCCTTCTTCGGCGATACGTATGAAAACGAAGTCCGTACTATCAAAATCGATGCTCCCTGGAGTTATGAGCTATGTGGTGGCACACACATGGATCAAACTGGTGGAATCGGAACCTTCGTGATCATGTCGGAAACAGGAATTGGATCTGGCATGCGGCGCATGGAAGCAATAACCGGGATTGCTGCCGAACAAGAGATTCTTGATCGATTTAACACCCTAGAAGATATCGCAACAAAATTCCGGGTTGGGGTTTCTGAAGCTCCCTCGCGTATCGGCGCAACATTGGATGATCTCACCCAATCCAGAAAACGCGTAGAGCAGCTGGAGCAGCAACTAATCCAAGCAAGTGTTGGTTCAGGCACTACAAATAGCACCACTACTAGAGTAGACATTAATTCAAACGACACTACCATACGCGTTGAAATAGGTCAGGTTCCTGCCTCAAATGTGGAAGCACTGAGGAAAGCTGGTGACCATCTCAAGAATCAAATTCGCGATGGCGTCGTGGTATTAGGAAGCGTCATAGGCGAGCGACCTATAATTATCGTCATGGCAACCCAGAACATGGTCAAAGCGGGAATCCATTCAGGGAATATTGCACAAGAAATTGCAAAACGTATTGACGGTGGAGGCGGAGGGAGCCCAATTGTTGCTCAAGCGGGAGGGAAAGATGCCGATCAACTTAAAGCAGCTCTCGACTCAACAGAAGAAATTATCAAAAAGTCATTAAATTAGATTTGACAGAGCGGGGCGGTTAAATATTCCAAATTTAGGGCGAGCACTCGGAGTCGACTACGGAGACGCCAGAATCGGACTCGCACTTAGTGACCCAACAGGGACCATTGCGACCCCGATTGATGCAATAAAGACCACTGGACCTGATGATCCTGTAAATATCGCTTCTTTAGCATCGGAACAAAAAGCTATGGCAATTATTGTCGGCTTACCACTTTCACTGGACGGTTCGGTGGGTAAATCTGCTCGCAAGGTAAAAGCATTTTGTTCTAGGTTACGAAACCTTACCGAATTACCTGTGATTACTTGGGATGAAAGAATGACCACTTTAGAAGCACATAACCTTTTAAGGGCAACAGGCAAAACACCCTCGAAGGAAAGAGGCATGAACCGCGGCAAAATAGACTCAGCATCCGCAGCTATCATTCTCAACTCGTACATTCAATCGAAATAAAAGTTGAGAATGATAGTAAAGACTAGAATCGGAGAACTATGAATAGCAATATTGGGGTAATGGGGCATCCCATTGGACACACGAAATCTCCTGTCTTTCAACAGGCCGGCCTCGACGCTTTAAACATCGAAGAGACCTTCGAAGCATGGGATGTTACGCCCGAAGCGCTCGCAGACAAGGTGGCTACATTCCGTTCTGATGGATTTCTTGCTGCATGTGTAACGTTGCCGCATAAGCAAGAAGTCATCCCAATGGTCGATGAACTCTCCGATGCAGCGCAACAAATTGGTGCAGTCAACTGGATTTTCAATAAAAACGGCAAACTTATCGGGCATAACACCGATGGAACTGGTTTTATACGGGCTTTAAAAGAAAAAGTTGGGTTTGAACCTCAAGGAGTTGATGCCACAGTATTTGGAGCAGGCGGAGCGGCCCGGGCGGTCGTATACGCCTTAAAGAATGCGGGAATCAAAAGATTAACCATCGCAAATAGGACTCTTGAAAGAGCTCAGGAACTAGCAGCCCACTTCACAGAAGGACCATTTAAACCGGAAGCGATTAGCATGAGCAGAGATGAGCTTGCCGATCACGTACCGTATTCTGGCCTGCTGGTTAACACAACCTCACTGGGAATGGCTGGAGGCCCCGCAGAACTCGCAACCCCGGTTACGTCCGATATGATCTCAGCAGACGCAATTGGTTACGATGTCGTCTACGCTCCACCAATGACACGATTTTTGCGGGAAGTCGAAGAGGCTGGGGCAACCAGTGCCGGTGGCATTAGCATGCTCGTTTTTCAAGGTATAGAAGGTTTCGAGATGGCAACCGGACAAAAAGCACCAGTAAACACAATGTTTTCAGCAATCGAGAGAGCTCTCAAGCCGAGCTAAATATGGTTTGATTTCTGTCAACTGCCTATAATTCCAATAAGGACAGGCGTGGCAATAAAAATCCCCCCTTGTAAATGCACTGTAAACACCATCTTCAAGTGACGAACGAGAAACGAGACTCATGACGACATTTCGCTACCTGACGGCTGGAGAATCACACGGTCCAGGCCTCACGGTAATTGTAGAAGGAATACCTGCTGGACTAGATGTAAATGAAGACTACATCGAAAAACAAATGTCTCGCCGGCAGAAGGGCTACGGATCTGGTGGTCGAATGAAAATCGAAAAAGATCGCGCCCAGATTCGTTCAGGAGTCCGCCATGGTGTATCTCTGGGTTCTCCAATAGCCATGTGGGTGGAGAATAAAGACTTTTCTAACTGGACAGAAGCTATGGCAGTTCTACCGGTAAGCGAGGAGGTAGATAAAAAAGTCCACACAAAAGTCGTACCAGGGCACGCTGATTTCCCTGGTGCGTTGAAATATGTTCAACATGACTTACGAAATGTTTTAGAAAGAGCAAGTGCCCGGGAAACTGCTGCACGGGTTGCGGCTGCTTCAATAGCCCGCAAGCTTCTTGAAGAATTCGGCATTTCAATTCACGCAAGAGTCATTGCAACCGGTGATCAAGATGGTCTGGAAATATCAACAGAAGATGTTGATTGGGATGCTGTGGAAGCATCAGATGTACGGGCCTCTGATAACGATGCAGATAAACGCTTTAAAGCAGCAATCGACAAAGCAAAATCCGACAGAACAACGATTGGCGGTGTGTTCCAAGTAGTCGCGTTCGGTGCCCCGGTCGGTTTAGGCAGTTATGTTCACTGGGATCGCAAGCTGGACGCTAGACTTGCACGATCTATGATGAGTATCAACGCTGTAAAAGGAGTTGAGATTGGCTCTGGGTTTTCGAACACGCGTAAACCAGGCAGGGAAGTACAAGACGTTATTGTTCCAGATCCCTCTGATACCCGTAGATTCAAACAAACTTCAAATCACGCTGGTGGTATCGAAGGAGGGATGTCAAACGGACAACCTATCGTAGTCAATGTCGCAATAAAACCAATAGCCACGATGACAAGTCCGCTACCATCAGTAGACATCAATACGGGCAAGGTGGTCGAGGCAGCATACAACCGCAGTGATATTTGTCAGGTTTCGCGTGCATGCCCAGTCGGAGAAGCTATGATGGCATTAACGCTAATAGAAGCTTTACTCGAAAAATTCGGCGGTGATTCGCTCGATGAAATTAAGCGCAATTACGCAGGCTACGTTGAGTCCCATCAAGCTTTTGGCCAAAGCTGATTAACTAGCTATAGAAAAGATTATTTTGTCGTAAATTATGGCACGCAAGCTTAACATTTACTTGATCGGCCTTTCCGGCACGGGAAAAACACGTTCAGGCCAACTTGCTGCGGAATTACTTGGCTGGCCGTTCGTAGAAATGGACGGAGTGATCGAAGATCGAGCAGGAAAAACAATTCCTAATATTTTCAAAGATAACGGTGAAGAGTACTTCCGTGATCTGGAATCTCAAATACTTGAGGAAGTAGCAAAAAGGGGAGGGCGTATCGTATCAACTGGTGGTGGTGTACCAATTCGATCACAAAACCGCGAAACAATGAATTCAACAGGTCTAGTCATTCGCTTAACAGCAAGTGCTCAGACTATACACGAACGACTTACTCTCTCCGTGAAACGACGAGGTCGCAGTGTACGCCCACTTTTGGGTAATGATGCACCAACACAAAAGATTGAAAATATGATGATCGCTCGTGAAAAGGGATATTCGAGTGCCAAAATAACTGTGGACACCGAACATAAATCTCATCAACAAGTAGCAAAAATGATCATAAAGGCATGGCGAAATAGCGAACTCGCATAATGACATGAGCAACCAAGACCATAATCTTTCGACTGTCGTAAACACCAGCATGGGTAGTTACCCTGTGATCGTCGGTCGTGGTGTAATAGACAATCTGGGCATCGAGCTCCATAAAACCGGGCAAAGAGGCCGCGCATTTTTGATAGCTGATGAAGTGATGTTCCCCAACCCGGTTCGTCGTGCCCATGAAGCTCTTGAACGAGGTGGCTTTAAGACAGACGTTCTCGCTCTGGAACTTGGTGAATTCAACAAAAATCTCGACACGGTGAATACCGTATATAAATGGCTTGCAGAACTACACGCTGAGCGCAACGACATCGTCGTTGCAATGGGAGGAGGCGTCACGGGCGATTTGGTCGGATACGCCGCAGCTACTTGGCTTCGTGGAGTTGCGGTCGTTCACGTGCCCACTAGTCTCGCTGCAATGGTCGATTCCTCAATTGGAGGAAAGACCGGTGTGAACATGCCTAATGGTAAAAATTTACTTGGCGCGTTCCATCAACCGAAATTGATAGTGCAGGATATCGAACATCTGAAAACTCTACCTGCAAGAGAAATGTCAGCAGGGTGGGCTGAAGCGATCAAACACGGGTTAATTCTAGATTCCAACCTGCTCGATAAATTCGAGTCAATGGCGCAGCAAATGAAGACACTAGACGGCGACGAGCCCATCAAAGCTATACGTCGAAGCGTAGCAATAAAAGGGCAGATCGTATCATCAGACGAATTCGAGACTGGCGATCAGCGTGTATTGCTTAACTATGGGCACACTGTTGGGCACGCCATTGAAACAGTAACTGGATATGAGACTTTTCTACATGGTGAAGCCGTAGCTATCGGGATGATGGCCGCTGCTGGCATCGCACAACGCATCGGCCTTATAAATTCCGAATTAGTTGACAGACAAAAAAGTATCCTGGAAAGTTACAACCTACCGACTACGGCAACAAATTTAAATGCAGACGCGATCATATCCGCTACGAAAAGCGACAAAAAATCACGTGGTGGAACTATCCGATGGGTTTTATTGGAAGGTCCGGGGAAAGCTACAACGCGAAAAGATATCCCTGATGACGTGGTACTGGACTCTGTGCAGTCGATTCTCAGCTAAAAAACATCTTATGGAGCTACAATACAAGCGATCATTTCATAAATTTTTAACCGAGATTGATAACCAAAACCAGCCGCCTGATTCATCCTCACATTAGGCATTGACTAAGCATACAGAGGTCAAATAAGTGTGATGTTTCCAGACCCTACGAATCAGATCAGGCCACCTGCGACTGCGGGGACAATGCTTAATTCATCATTATCGCTAACGGGGCTTTTGAGCCCGTCAATATATCGAATGTCTTCACCATTGAGGTATATGTTGACGAAATGACGAAGATCTCCATTATCGTCGATTAAACGCTCCCGCATACCAGGATAAGCAGAATCTAAAGATTCAACAATTTGTTCAATCGTCTTACCAACCGCATCAACGCTAGTTTCGTTATTGGTAAGTTTCCTGAGGGGGGTTGGTATTTTCACTGTGGCAGACATAGGATTTCCTGTTATTGATAATTACCCTGTAGCTAAACGGTCAATGCAAAAGGTTCTTTATTTTTAATTGTATGTAAGACGGTGTTAGTTCAAACACATTATAAGAAGCTAACCGGCCAGAATATCCCCTTCAAGTGAACTGACTTCAACCCCTTGTTTCGTCACCCATGCAAGCCCACGTTGAATTTCATCAATAGAGCCTTCAAGTTCCAAAACCACCCAGCCATCGTCATGATCAACTTCCGCTCTGCGAATGTTCGTCACGATTTCAAACATTTTCCCGAGTTCGTAAATAACCGGTCGCTGGATCATTTCTTTTTTAAAATTGAACGTCACCCTTCGGAGAGGCATCAAGTCACCGCCGTTCCCATAACAATCTCATCAAACGACCCGATCGTAGGCTCAATGGTACTCGTCTCAACCTGATCAGCGATGGCTTCAAGTGTTTTGAGCCCAGTTCCCGTAATCAGAGCAACTGTCTCCTCATCAGGATGGATAATATTTTCTCTGGCAAGGCGTTTTAGGGCAGAAATCACTACACCACCGGCAGTTTCAGTAAAAATACCTTCTGTTTCTGCAAGCAATTTCATGCCTTCTGCAATCTCGGGTTCGGGAACAATCGTTCCTGATCCACCCGTTTTATTTGCGATTTCAACGCTATAAAACCCATCAGCCGGGCTTCCGATAGCGAGTGATTTTGCAATGGTGTCAGGTATAACCGGCTTAGGATGTGTCTGACCATCCACAAATGCTGTCGCAACTGGCGAGCAACCAGCCGGTTGAGCTATATGCATTTTACTGTTATTACTATCGATGATCCCAAGCTCAGCGAATTCATTCAAGCCTTTAAATACCTTTGTAAACAACGAACCAGAAGCAACCGGAACGATGATGTGGCTAGGTGCTCGCCAACCAAGCTGCTCAGCCAATTCATACCCAATAGACTTGCTTCCCTCCGAATAGTATGGACGCATATTGATGTTTACAAATGCCCATCTTCGATCGTCACCAAGCTCAGAGCATAATCGATTTACGTCATCGTAATTCCCGTTCACCAAAACGACAGAGCCAAAAATCGCCGCTCCAAGAATTTTGCCCCGTTCAAGGTTTGAAGGAATGAACACCATAGTATTCATGTTAGCTTTCGCACCGTGAGCTGCAGTAGCTCCAGCTAAATTACCTGTAGAGGCGCAGGCAATAGTGTCGAAATCAAATTCAACGGCTTTCGTTGCGGCTACAGAAACCACACGGTCTTTAAAGGAATGAGTTGGATTCGCAGCATCATTCTTGATCCAAAGATTGTTAAGTCCCAATTCCTTCCCAAGGTTTTCGGCCTTAACAAGTGGAGTCATACCGGCACCGATATCAACGGCATGTTCTCGACTGGCAGGTAGCAGTTGATCATATCGCCACATAGTCAATGGACCATCTTGAATCGACTCACGACTCATGCTTTTGGATGCAGCATGGAGGTCGTAAATAACCTCTAAAGGACCAAAACAAAAGTCACACACATAAATAGGTTCTTGCGGATAGTCACGACCACACTCTTTACAGCGCAATGACTGGACATTTGACAATTTTTCTACTGGACCTCTTAATTCGGAAGGAGTTGCACACATCACTTCCGGCAGTCGAGCCGGGAGTGACAGCAGCAGCTCATGATCCGAAGCTCGCTGATTCACCGACAACTTGGGTACTTTCACTTATAGAATCGGAAGGCACCAAGTAGTAGAACTAGCAATTAATGTTATGTGTGAGATTTGGCGCCGTCAATTTATTCAATGGAATTTGCCTGAGAGGTCAACAAATAGATACACCTCGGTTCCTAGAATCTGCGGTGACATCCTTATTCGGAATAAACCACACAAGGTGCCGATTCGGAGGGTTGTAAACGCATATGGATTCAATCAGTGAGTTAGAAATGCCAATGGAGTAATTATGATTATTGAATGGAACGCTCATATGTTCAGTACAGATACCAAGCGCTACCCATTTCATGATAAAGCCACTTACATACCCAAACAGGAATCGCAGTCAAGTCATCCACTGGACGAATATATAGCGAGAATGAAAAAATATGAAATCGACCGCGCTGTACTTGTTCACCCTGAACCTTATGGAGATGACCACACCCTAGCGCTCGATTGCGTCGCCGAACGTCCTGACCTGTTCAAAACAACAGCATTGTTCTACCCTAAGGATCCCCATGCACCAGATAAATTAAGAACACTCGTGAAGAACAATCAGGAAGCAATTGTTGCCTTCCGATTCCATGCCCATGAAGAGCAACGTACATATTTAGAATCATTCAAAGACGCAAATGTTGAGGAATTGTGGAAAACTGCAGGTGATCTCGGATTGATCATTGAACTTCACATCGGGTCTGAGTATGCAGCTCAGGCGTTTGAATTAGCTAGCACATACTCAGATTTCACCGTTCTAGTCGACCATATGTCAGAAGCCAAATATGGTTCTGGGCCCGAATATTCAGATGTTATACGAATGAGTGAACTCGAAAATGTTTATATGAAACTGTCTGGGTTAAATCACTATGCTGAGGACGCTCCGTTTTTTGAAAGCGTTGCTCCCTTCAGCCGATGGGTGGCTGACGCATTCGGAGCGGATCGAGTTGTTTGGGGAAGTGGTGATCCTGCAATAGTTGACGTTCACCTCGAGCACTGGAGTGAAGCTGATAGGGCGAAAGTGAAGGGCGATAATTTACAAAAACTATTGAAATTTTAAAACCTGTTACACATCAGGGCGCTATTGCTACCAGAAGAGATCCAAATCCGATTGCCATAGCTCCGGCGGCGCGACCTCGTGTTACTCGTTCCTTCAAAACCAAGACAGCCAGGACCACACCGATCAATATCGCCAGTTCCCTAAACGGCCCTATATAACTGACCGGAGATAACCTGAACGCACTGAGCACCAGTGTGTAAGCTAGAAACTGGCACATCCCACCCAGTAACCCAATTCGCCATCTCGTTCGTATCTCCACGATGAATTCCCTGCTCGCATATGAGCGGGCAATAATTGGCAGGACCCCAACAGATCCTCCCAGTGTCAGGCAGAACATATAGAAAATCGGTTCGACGTATTCAACACCTCGCTTATCAAGCGTTGAATACGCAGCGATCAGCATCCCGGTGGTCAAAGCAAATAACACGCCGCGGTCTGCAAATACTGATTTCGGCTTTAACCAAACCCTAAATCCTGTCCCAGATGAAGAACCAACCATCACAACTCCAGTAAAAATCGCAATGATCCCAAACCCAGCCAATATTGAAACTGATTCGCCTAAAACGGTCACGCCAACAACAGGTATTAACACTAGGCCTAATCCTCTCGCTATTGGATATACCAACGAAAGGTCACCGTGTTTATACGCCCGGCCAAGAGTAAAAAAATAAGCGATATGCAAAATGACCGTTCCGAGTATGTACCACCAACCAACCGATGATGGAGGATTAGTCAAAAACATGTACACGGCGATCGGAGAAGCCAACAAAGCCCCACAGGTCGCCATCATCCAGTTGGTCAGTTCAGGTTTATTTGAACGCCGAACCATCAAATTCCAAGACGCGTGAGCGATCGCTGATATCAGAACAAGGGCAACCGCTAGACCAGTCATAAATACATACCAATCAGGTTAAAAAATCACTCAACAGGTGTTTCGATCTCAATCGATTACCTAATCAAAACCTAGCCGCAATTACGGGCGTTTGAAGACCAGCATTCTTGATTCTTGCATAGTCTGAGCCTATTTAAATGCCATCCACACATTGAATCGAGTTAAGAAATTACATCTTAATAAACCCTGACATCATTTATGGAGGTTATGCTGCATAGATAACATTCAGGTGGGGAGAGAAGATATTCATGCACTATCAAGATGAACGAACGACAGGATGTCGCATATCCGATTCATGGACCTATCGCGGTCTGAAAACGGTCATTCTGGAAAATGAAGTTTTAAGAGTGAGTATCATTTCCGATAAAGGCGCTGATGTATTCGAATTATCCCACAAAAAAACCGACACCGAGTTCATGTGGAGAACACCATGGTCTGTTAGAAACCCAGGGCTTTGGACTCCGCCAACTGGGGACGGAGACAATATATGGCATGACGCCTACATCGGAGGATGGCAGACTATCGCTCCAACTGGCGGACCACCACAACAATACAGCAATGCGGATTTGGGTCAGCATACCGAGGCAACCCTCATGCCATGGGATGCAGTGATATTAGAAGATTCACCTGAGCGAGTAAGTGCAAAATTCAGCGTCCGAACAACTCGAACTCCATTCTGGATCGAAAAAATAGTAACGCTGAACATCGACAGCCCAATCCTAACCGTCACTGACACATTGACCAATGAAGCCGAAGAAGTAGCAGAAGCGCAATGGGGTCAGCATGTTGCACTTGGCGCGCCTTTCCTCACATCTAATTGCAGGTTGGATATGGCACAAGCAGACCATTTCGTGCCTGCAGGTGGCGGAAACCGATTAATGGATAACCACACAGGAACTTGGCCTAACGCAATAGATCCTAATAGTAGAGACGTTGATTTGACGAAATTCCCGCCAAAATCTGATCGAACCCAAGACTACTCCGTGTTTAAAAACCAAAAAGAAGGCTGGTACGCCGTCACCAACCCAGACATAGGTATTGGATTTGGCCTGAGTTACCCGGTCAAAATTTTCCGCTACCTGTGGTACTGGCAGGTATTTGGTGGCGGGTCGGGTTATCCATGGTACAACCGAACGTATAACGTCGGTCTTGAACCCTTTACCAGTTTAGGAGCCGGTGTCCCTGAACCCGGATCTGAGGAACGTACTTCAATAATTTTCAACCCGGGCGAGACAAAAACAGCCACAGTACGCGCCGTGGTGTTTGAAAGCACCACAGGTGTTTCGGGGATAACTGAAGAAGGTTTAGTGACCACACGTTAATTCAATCGAAATAACAGGGCAAACATGAAGAGCGGGGACCTAGATCTCAGCCAGCACACCTTCATCGATCTGATGTGCCCGAATCCAGTCCCAGTCCAAGGGAACACCAATACCAGGTCCGTCAGGAGCGTAGACGTTTCCTTCACTATCTATGCCATCCAGATCATCGTTGTAACCCAAATAAACCGGCGCTTTGGTAGTTCTTACATTAGGATGCACAAGCCCTAACTCGAAAAAGTTGGTATTCCGTATCGAAGACATAATGTGACGATGGACTGGTCCGGGACCATGCAATTCCATATCTAGACCAAATCCCTCACACGCATGAGCAATCTTCATAGCGCCAGTAACTCCCCCATCTTCATGAGCACCAGCTCGAACATAATCAGTGGCATCGGCAACAATAAAATCTACATGCTGTTCAAGTAAACGAATATGCTCGGTCTGAAGAAGTGGCGTTTTAACCATCTGACGAAGCTTGCGATGAGCGAATTGAGATACCCCGCCGTCTTGATAAGGATCTTCCCACCAGAAGAAGCCCGCTTCATCACATGCACGTCCCAACTTGAGAGCGTCACCAAAATTCTTTATCTCACAAGCAGGGTCGATCAACAGATCCATACGTCCATCGAATTGCCTCCCAAGGTTCAAAACGTTATCGATTTCTCGTTTTATATCGTTACGAGCTAAA
>ENA-UPTF01000748-UPTF01000748.1-marine-metagenome-genome-assembly--contig:-NODE-748-length-22027-cov-9.870205_pt1 | contig 22027 bp, 17 predicted proteins | sample MGYA00238166_ERZ767019 | MGnify/ENA primary metagenome ERZ767019 (study PRJEB28930, sample SAMN06266391) | marine metagenome | isolation source: Sea water from 250 m depth | place: Atlantic Ocean | study... | reverse complement strand
CTTCTTCGAGTATCTCCATTTTTAAAACATTACCCCAGATTTTTTTCTCCATACCAAGACTCAAAATATTGTTAAAACTCACCTCACTAGTCTTTTTTGTATTTTCTAAATCAATTCTCAAATCATCTTCATTATAACCATCATGCGTAATCATCACATCACCATTTTGTATCAATCTTACAACTTGCCTTGTTACAGTTGCTTTCCACCATTTTTTCATCCTCTCAGTTTTTCTAACAAACATCAGGTGTCTATCGGTGAGAAACAACATCCCTTCTTTACCACCTATACTCATGAACGAACCACCCTCTCTCCAAACAGATACTATATGTGCTCTAATTTTTTCATCAGATTCCATAAACAAAAGCAACGAAAACTTGGTTAATAATTGATCTGCTCGTCCAATTTTTATTGGAGGCTATTTTTTCTCCAAATATGAGCAAATTACCTGTAATTTTGTCAGGAATAATCCTATTATCGATTATACCTTTTGCATTTGCAGAATATGAAGATACACTTGTAATGCTTAAGACAAATTCAGGAGATTTAGTAATCGAGTTTTTTCCAAATGATGCACCAAACCATGTAGAGAATTTTATCAAATTATCTTCTAATCTTAAAACAGAGTTGGGAGAAAAAATGGCTACAAATACAGCACTAAAGTATCCATCAAACTCTTATGAAAACACACTATTCCACAGAGTTATTCCTGGGTTTATGATTCAGGGTGGAGATATTAACACAAGAGAAAACGCTGACGATGATTCTAACTGGGGACATGGAAATCTTGGCTATTTTATCAAAGCTGAATTTAATGATATTAAGCATGACCGAGGAATTGTTTCAATGGCTAGAAGCCCAGATCCAAACAGTGCTGGGACACAATTTTTCATAGTTCATCAAGATTCTACTTTTCTAGATGGGCAATACACGGTTTTTGGCAGATTGGTGACACAACAAAGTTTCGAGACGCTTGACAAAATTGTAGCATTGGAAACAGGCCAACGTGATATTCCAGTAGACCGTAACGCACCTAAAATTATTGAAACATTAGTTTTGGAACGTTCTACTGTTGATGATTTACTAGAATTAGATCCTCCAGAAAGAACAACCGATTTTAGACCTGATAATCTAGCTCAAAACACTGGTAGATATGTAGATGAAGAATTAGGCTTCTCATTTTTTCCACCAATAGGTTGGGCAGTTTCTAATCCAGAACAGATTAACAAAAACTCACCACAAGTTGCCGTACTTGGTCCCGTTGGTTCACCTGGAATTCCTGCGGCTTTTGCGGTAAATGTTAAAGATTCTACTTCAACATTAGACCAACATATTTTAGATTTTAAGAATATGTTTTTATCAGCTATAGACTCGGGAGCCATGAAGATAATATCTGAAGAATACTTAGAGCATGCTGGATTTGAAAGTTACATGATCATCTTCCAACAAGATTTTACATCAAATCAGACAACAACTCCACTAAAAATGAAGTTACTACTAATCAAGACTCCAAACTCACTTTACAGTTTACAATTTACTAACAGTTTAGCATTTTATCAGACTACGGAAGGTCAATTTGATGATATATTAGATTCATTTACACTTAAGGAAAGAGCATCTCCAATAGAAAAGACCACCACAACTACAGAAACTACATCTGAATTATCCGAAGGAATCCCCAAATTGCCCCAAAGCTCCGAAGGCGGTGGTTGTCTAATTGCAACTGCAGCATATGGTTCAGAAATGGCACCACAGGTACAGTTCTTGAGAGAAATTCGTGACAACACCGTACTACAAACACAGTCTGGTACATCGTTCATGACAGCATTTAACACATTCTACTATACATTCAGCCCAACAATAGCAGATTATGAAAGAGAAAATCCAGTATTCAAAGAAGCTGTAAAGGTTGGTCTTACACCATTACTAACATCATTAACCATACTCAACTATGTTGACATTGACACAGAACAAGAAATGTTAGGCTATGGCATTGGAATCATAATGCTAAACATTGGAATGTACTTTGTAGCACCAGCAGTTGTAGTAATTGCATTAAGTAAAAAACTTAGAAAGTAAAATTATTTTTTCTTTGCAAATGATGCAATACCAATTGCTATTCCTGCAAAACTTAATGCTATAGCAGCAATTATCATATAGCCACTCCATACATCTTTTTCCTCTTCAAATTCTTTTAATTCGTTAACTGTTTCTTGTAATTCTCTAATGTCTCCACGCAAATCATCAATTTCTCTGTTAAAGTCATCAATTTCTACTTGATCTGACTCAACTGAAGGAAATTGGAGAAATGATGGGTCTTCAACCTTCTTAGGATGTAATGTTAGATTTATTGTAGTATCATTAATTGTTCCAATAAAGTTTAGTTGTGACCATCCAGAAAATGTTGGAGTGATAGGAGCCTCGTACATCCCAGTGACATCAGTTGGTGCTAAAGGTAATGTAATGTTTGCATCATCAACAATAAGTTTTATTTTCAGAGTTTTTTTCAAACCCTCTATACCTTTTTCAGAAACAAACTCTTGGTCTACAGGCTCAAGACTTTTGTCCATCTCACTAACATAAACAATAATTGCATTTGCTTCACCAGCAACGACAGGCCAGTTCTTCCAATCAATCTGAATTCTATAATCCCCAACAGCATCTACTTGATGTGCAAATGCATTTGAAGCCAAAACTGGAGAAATTATCAAAACTGCCAATAAGAGTACAATTTTCATGTTTTGCGATTTTGATAACAGAATAAAAATCAAGATAGTACAATTTTCGACTATGACTAAGATCATTTTTATTAACCTAGGCACAATCAATTTTAATGAAAACGAAAACTATAGGTTCGTTATTCGTTCTTTTCGCTATTGCTTCTATGGCTGCAGCTGCACCTAGTGCATATGGAGACCACGCAAAGGCAGTAGTTGAAAATGCTGCAGGTTCATCAACCCCGGGTTGTGAACCAGATTGCTTTATTCCAGCAACTGTAACAATTGATGCTGGCGGCGAAGTCATATTCCAAAATAATGACAATGCTGCACACACATCAACTGCAGGAACACCAACAGATGGTCCAAGCGGTGTTTGGGACAGTAGTTTGGTAATGATGGGAACAAGTTATTCAGTTATACTTGATGAACCAGGAGAGTATCCTTACTTCTGTATGGTTCATCCATGGATGACAGGATTAGTAATTGTTGAAGCAGCAGGAGCAGCTGAAGAAGCTATGCCTGAAGAAGAACATGATGATCATGGTGATGATCATGGTTCAATGGAAATGGAATCAACACCAAGTGTAGTTGATATCCAAATTGGCGCTCCAGAAACTGCAAGTGCAGGTGAAAGAATAACAATTGATGTTACAATTCTTGACGGAATGGGAATGGGAACAGAACACACTAACTACGATGTTGTAGTCACACATGATGGTGAGACATTGTATGAAGATAGTGTACATTCTCATACTGGAGAATCAAGTCATGATGTAACACTTAGTGCAGACGCATCTGATGACAATCCAGTTGATGTATCAGTTACATTCACTGGATTTGGATTCCCTGGTGACGAAATGACTGGTCCAATTGGAACAACGAACAATGTACAAGTGGTTCCAGAATTTGGTACAATAGCTGCATTGATTCTTGTAGTAGCAATTGCTTCAATAATTGCAATAACTGCAAAGTCAAGAGTTAGTTTAATGCCAAAACTCTAAACCAAAACTTCTTTTCTTTTTTCTTTTTTTTATTTTCTTCTAAGCATTGCTATAATTGCAATGATAACAGCTGCTGCACCAAGTGACAAACCAAAAACACCAAAGTTGTATGCTGACTCTATACTTATTCCACCAGAAGTTAGGCTAACATCGCCAACATTTGATTTGATGTTAGAAACATCTTTTTGTAATGAAGAAAGGGCATTTTTCAAGGCACCAATTTCTTGTCCTGAGGCAGAACTAGATGAAGGAGGAAAATCAAGCACAGATGTGCTTTCAACGTCTTCTATTGGAACTATGACGTCAACAGGTGTACCGTTAAGATCTCCCTTTACTTTAACCTCTATAGAACCAATTTTTGTTGGGATAATTTTTGCATAATAGTGTCCAGGACTAGGATCTGAGTTAACGTCAAGAACTTTGGAAGCGCCACCAGACATTACTGTTGCATCCATACTTCTAAATCCATTTGAAATATTTTTGTAAGCTCCAGTTTCTTCATTTGGTTCCCTAATGTCAACAGTTATGGCATTTAGGATTCCTACAACTGGGGGCTCGTCTTGCCATCCAACCTCAATTTCGTAAGGACCAACTTCAACTGTAGTATGTGCATGTACACCAGAAAAGCCTGTTCCAAATACAAGTAATGCTGCTAACAAGACAAAATATTTTTTCACGATTCAAAGACAAATTCACACGTTATTATCTTTACTAAGATGGTACAACTTTCGAATTGGTAATTCTTTAAATTATGAACACCTAGCTTTTAGATTGGATTGAAAATAATTTGGATAATTCCATTATTGCTATTGATAGGATTTCCACTAGCATATGGACATCCATTTCTTTTAGACTCAGAACCTGCTCAAGGGCAAAATGCTGCTGTCGGCACTACACAAATAGTTACTCACTATTCAGAAGCAGTAGAGATTGATTTTTCTGAACTAAAAATTTTTGATTCTGATGGAAATCAGGTAGACAAGCGTGACACGGCATATTATAACGCAGAGTCATCACTTGTGATTACTACACAACCACTAGAAGATGGTGTCTATACAATTGCAAGTAAGGTATTATCAAAAGTTGATGGACATTTAGTGCATGCTGCAATTATTTTTGGTGTAGGCGATGTACAGATTGATGCATCATTACTTGAGTCACAGGAACAATCAGAGACTACATTTATTCCTGAATCAATTGCAAGATTTCCAGGTTTAGTTGGCCAGACAGTTGTATTAGGAGGAGTAATTGCATCAATTGTAATTTGGTCAACTGGTCAAACAAGATTTAAAGAACAAATTGCATTAATTGAAAGTTCATTCAAAGCAAAATTTTCTAAAGTAATTGGTTTTGGTGTAATAGCAGTATTTGCCTCTAATTTCATCATGTTGGCTGTTCAAACATGGCGACTTGAGGTATCACCATTTGATGTTATTGAAACTACGTTTGGTTCTACATGGCTTACACGAATGATTCTCACTATAATTCTAATTGGAATATGGTTTTGGATAGAAAGAAAAAACCAAATTTCATTTAAGACACAACTACCAATGCTTGTATTTGCACTTGCATTGATTGCAACGACTACAATGATGGGTCATGGTGCATCCACTGAGATGGCTCCACCAATAATTTTAGATTATGTACACAATTTACTTTCATCAATTTGGATTGGCGGTGTAATTTTCTTGGGGTTTGTTATTTTACCATCTATTACAAAATTAGATGCCAATGTTAGAGATAAAATCACTATTAGTTTGATTCCAAGATTTTCAGGAATGATAATAATTTCTTTAGGAATTTTAATTATTACAGGACCAATGCTGCTTTGGTTCTTGGATAGTAATGTTTCATCACTTACAGAATCAACATATGGTAAGTTAATCATGCTAAAAATTGCAATTGCATCTGCAATGATTGCATTTGGAGGATTTTATCAAATTAGATTTACGCAGCAAGCCAAAAAAGACTTGAAATCTACTGCAATTTTCAAGAAATTAAAAAAACCATTAAGATTTGAAGCAGGACTTGGAATTGCACTGCTTGCAGTTGTTGCATTATTGGTAAACTCATCTCTTCCTGCTGGAGAAGTTCAATCAGTAAGTGCAGAGCAAGGAATTAGTGGATATGAAGCTTCATTGTTTTCAGAAAATGCAAGATTTGATGTTACAGTTTTACCAGTTGGGATTGGACCAAATCAAATTAATGTTATAGTTTTAGGACTTGACGATCAACCACTTGCAGATATTTCTACTGTGAAGATTAAAGTTTCAAATCCACTTAGAAGTATTGCACCAATTGAGGCAGAAGTAACTGAGAATGAGATTACTGGGCAAGATGTTTTTACAAAATATTCTGCAGAACCAACATTTAGTTTTGCAGGAGTTTGGCAGATAGAATTAGAAGCACAAAGAACAGAAAATGCAAATGAGAGCGTATTATTTGATGTTAGAATTAAACCTGCATTAGAAAATATGAAGACTGATGTCATAGAATATGAAATACCTGCAGATGATACTGCACCATTATATCCCGTGTATGATGGAAAAAATATCTGGATTTCAGATGCACAAAAACCAAGACTGTGGAAATTTTCAATAGCAGATGAACAGTTTACACCGTACACGTTTAGTGGTTTAACTACAATTTTCATGGATATGGACAAGGAAGGAAAGATTTGGTTTACTGACACACCAAATTCCAAAATTGGAAATTTTGATCCACAAACAGAAGAATTTGAAATTATTGCACTACCACAATTTACACTAGTTAATCAAAAATCAATTCCTACATCTGTTGCAATTGATCATGATAATGATGTTTGGGTTGCTGTTATGGATCAAAGTATTTTACTAGAGTATGATCAAGAAACTAAAAAATTTGATATTTATAATACATTAACTACAGATGCAGGACCTACTGCAATTGAAATTGATAGTTCAAACAATGTTTGGTTTGCAGAATCTCTTGTAGGTAATCTTGGAAGAATTGACGGTCAAACAAAACAAATGACAGAATTCACTCCCAATGAAGGACCTCTTGCAGAACCATTTGCATTAATGATTGATAAGCAAGAAAACATTTGGATTGCAGAACACTTGGGTCCTTCAATTACAAAATTTAATCCAATTCTAGAAAGTTTTGATAAAGTTAACATTTCAAATCCAGAATCATTACCATTTGGAATGGTCTTAGACAAATATGACAATATTTGGGCCGCACAGCATGTTATTGATAGTCTTATTGTACATGATCCATACAACAATAGAATAGCTGAAGTTGCGATTCCAACTGAAGGTTCATTCACACAGTTTGTAACAGCAGATGATAATGGAGATGTCTGGTTTGTTGAACAACGTGGTGCAAAGATTGGTAAAGTTTCAATTAGTTCCGTACCTGGTCAAACAACCATTCTACAAGAATCATCAACATTTGAAATAAAGTACGTGGAGATAGTTGCTCCATTAGTTTCAGCAGGAATAATTGCTACTGCATTATTTTATGTAAAAAGTGTCAGAGACAAACGTAAAATTGATGAAATGATTCATAAAAAAACTGAAGATTAATCATAGTTAACTACAATAGTAGTTGAAAATATTTGAAAGTATGAAACTTTACTACGCACTTCTTGTTGGTATCTTCTCAATTTCATTATTAATTCCCGCATTTGGGCATGGAACAGGAATTGAATCATCACCATTTGTTAATGTAAATGACAGAGATGTTAGAGTAACTGTAGAACATTTAACATTAGACGATAATGAATCAAACGCAAAATTTTTTCAAATTCATGCATATGATAGAATAAACAACGAAATAATAGAAAATACAAATTTTGATATTAAATTATTCAATGATGATCAAGTACTGACAAATGATTCTTTTTTTGAGGAAGATGGAATACTGGTTTTAGGTGTAGCCACAACTGAAACTGGAATTTTTACTTTTAATATAATAATTAACGCTGAAGATCAATTTGGAGCAATAACCGACTTGGAATCTGTAAATGAAGTTAGTATAACTGAAGTTACTCGTCATTTGCAAACAATTGAAGAATATCCAGTTGAATTTAGAGTTAAATCATATTATGATAACATAGAAAGATTTGTTTACAATGAAAATAATCATACAGCAAAAATTATAATTCCATTTGACTGGAAAGAACAAAACATTTCTCATACAGGTGTAGTTCATGCAGAAATAATGTTTCCACAAAGTTTTGTAGATTTCTTAGCACCAAATTATTTTGGTACCGCAAATGGAATTGAACTTTTTAAATCTTCTATTTTTATTGATGATTATTCTGAGGAAGAAAATAGAATTGTACACTTTGTTTTACTAAAAGATCATCTGAGATACATAAAAACTCAAATGAAAAGTATGGATTCTGAGTTACCAAATGTTTTGGAATTGGTTTTAAACAGAGGTGAGGAAATCAAGTTCCCTATTAGTGCTCTAACAATTAGTGAAGAGTATCAAGTCGATTTATCTTGGGATCCAAAGGAAATACGACCCGGCATAGAAACTAAATTCATCTATACATTCCGTGATACCTATGATCTTGCTCCAATTAGAGATTCTGATTATACGCTTACTTTATTACAAAATAACAAAGAAATTTTTTCAAGAACAGCTTATGCAAAAATTGGAGCAGATTTTACTGATTACACATTTTCTGAACAAGAAACCGGTGTAACAATTGCTAGATTTTCAAACATTTCAGGAAGTGGACAGGAAACAGAGTTTGCGTTTATTGTTTTAGAAGCTGAAAAATCAGATTTAGTTTCAATTCCTGTATGGATTAAAGATCATGCAAAATGGTGGGCAGAAGGTGTCTTTGATGATAATACATATGCAGATGGAATCGAATACATGATTAATGTTGGTATAATTGTAATACCAGTAACACAGAGTGGTGTTGAAAATCAAGATGCAGTAATTCCCGAATGGGTAAAAAATACTGCAGGATGGTGGGCTAACGATGAGATTCCAGATTCCGCATATGTAAATGCAATTCAGTATTTAATTAAAGAAGGAATTATCACAATTGCATAGAATTTTCTTAATACTATTATAGAAATTCTAGCCACAAATATTGTCAAATGTTACCATTAAAGGATGAAAACCCACACCCACCCGGATTCAAACCCAGACTTACAATTGCATTAATTATTGTAAACGTGATTGTATTTTTTGCTGAGGTTGCAGTTACTGGACAATTTTTTGAATTTTCAAATAGACAAGCAATGAATATGTTTTTGAATTGGGGAGCTGTCCCTGGTTGTATTACAGGACAAATTAGCGGGATTGATACTGGTGTTAACATAGTTGGTTGTCCTGCAATTCCAGAACTTTCTTTGTTGACTTCAACTTTCATGCATGGTGGCTTGTTGCATTTAGGTGGTAACATGTTGTTCTTATGGATCTTTGGTGACAACATTGAGGCAAGATTTGGAAAAATAAAATATCTTGGCATCTATTTATCTTGGGGAATAGGAGCTGGTTTAATTCACGTTATGGGTGATCCAGGGAGTGGAATTCCTGCGGTTGGTGCTTCAGGTGCAATCTCTGGAATACTAGGAGCATATCTTGTAATTTTTCCACGTGCAAGAGTTTTGACTTTTCTTATGTTGGGATTCTTTTGGAGAATGATACACATCAAAGCAATGTACTTTTTACCATTCTGGCTTATCTTTCAAAATTTGTTACCATTTTTCATAGGTGGGTTTGGTGTTGCAGGTGGTGGAGTTGCATATCTTGCACACATAGGTGGATTTGTTCTGGGTCTTGCAGTTGGATTCTTATACAAAAAATTACATAGATCTGATTTTACTTATGGCACAAGATATGGCTATAGAGACGACTGGAGATAATTACAAAAATTAAATTAGTGATGTTCTAAATTCATGTATGCCATACATACAGGTATCACTTTATCCTGGTCGTTCTGACCAACAAAAACAGGATTTTGCAAGAGAGATAACAAAATCTGCAGTTGAAATTCTCAAAACAAAAGAGGAGCATGTAATTGTAGTTTTTGATGAGAATCCAAAAGAGAATTGGTTTCTAGCTGGAAATCAACTCTAAACTATCTTTTTATTTTCATTTTATTTACAAGTCTTATGTCAAAGATTGCACTTGTACAGTTCAAAGCATCAACTGAAAAGAAAAAAAACCTTCCAAAAATTTTAGACTATATCAGACAGGCAGCAAAAAATCACGCAGATATGTGTACATTTCCAGAATATATGATGTTTTACACACCCTCAACACAATCAGCAAAACAATTGGCACAACAAGCTGAAACAATCAAAGGTGATTTTGTTTCAGCTGTTGCAAAATGTGCCAAAGAAAATTCTATTAGTGTTGTAGGAACAATGTATGAAAAAAGTAGAAAAAAGGACAGAGTGTATGATACATCATTTATTGTAAATAAAAACGGTAAAGTTATTGGAAAGTATAGAAAAATTCATCTCTATGATGCTTTAGGTTTTAAAGAATCATCCAAGATGTCACCTGGTTCATTAATTCCTATGCCAACAAAAACTTCTGTTGGAAAACTAGGAATGATGATTTGTTATGATTTAAGATTCCCTGAAATGTCACGAGTATTAGCTTCTGCAGGCACAGAAATACTTGTAGCACCATCAGCATGGGTTAATGGTCCTATGAAGGAGGAACATTGGATAACATTAAACAAATCACGTGCAATTGAAAATGGATGTTATGTTATCGCACCAGATCATTTAGGTCATGTTTACTCTGGGAGAAGTCTTGCAGTTGATCCCTACGGTAGAATACTTCTTGATATGAAGAAGCGGCAAGGAATTGGTTACGTTAACATTTCATTAGAAAATGTTCATAAGACTAGAAAGAAACTTCCATTATTAAAAAACCGTAGAACAGATATCTATTCAAACTTTAAACTTTAGATTTTCTACTATTGCATTTTATATTTGCACATTGTTTCTGCCATTTTTGTTTTCTACTAAATCTAAAAAATATAGTAGGCCATGAACAAACCTCACATTTGATTTTTGTTCCTTTAATCATTGCTTTTTGTAAAAGTGGTGCTGATGCCTTGCAACCATTGTAATAGTTTGTACACCCAATGAATCTTTTTTTTGTTGTATGAGATTTTATTATTACAAGTTCTCCTGATTTACATTCAGGACATTCTACAAGTCCATCTTTAGGAGCATTTGTACCTAAAATCACAAATTTTTTCTTTTTTGCAGACCATGAAAGAAATCCATTAGTATCAAGATACTGGGTTATTTCTGTTTTAAACGATTTAATATTATTTTTTGTTAGCTTGACAGAATCTCTTTTTCTGGTTTTTATTTTTGAAACTTTAACTTGCTTGTTCTGTTGCTTCATACCTTATTTTCTATTCTACCTTAATCAAATTATTTGCATAATTTTTATACTCGATTTGTCAGCAAAATTTGTGGAAAACGTTTGCGTGTTAGGTGCTGGTAGTACAAAATATGGAAAATTAGACGATAGTATATCTGATATAACAATCCAAGCATCAGCTGCTGCAATTGAAAATGCTGGTATTGAACCTAAAGAAATCAAAGCAGGTTACATTTCAAATGTTTTTGGCGTCGCAGATAAACAAGTTCACTTAGGTCCTGTTGTAATGAGTAATCTAGGAATTTCTGAAAGACCATCATTATCAATAGAATCTGCATGTGGAAGTGGTTCTGTTTCCTTTAGAGAGGCTTATGCAAATGTTGCTGCAGGATTTTATGATGCAGTACTTGTTACTGGTGTAGAAAAAGTTACTCACACTGGTACTGAATGGACAACAACTTATTTTTCATATTGTTCCGATTTTTTCTATGAGGGTCAAGCGGGTGCATCATTTCCTGGTTTGTTTGCATCAATGGCCAGAGCATATCTTAATGAATTTGATGCAACAGAAGAAGATCTTGCTAGTGTTGCAGTAAAAAATCATGATAATGGTTTATCAAATCCAAAAGCGCATCTTAGGAGAAAAATTACTATTGATGATGTAATGAATTCAGCAGTTGTTGCTAGTCCTTTGAAGCTTTTTGATTGTTGCCCTTTTTCGGATGGAGCAAGCTCAGTGGTCATTTGTAACGAACAGTTTGCAAGAGATCATTCAAAAGATTATGTTAAAGTAATTGGTTCTGGCCGTGGTGGCTCACCAGCTGCACTTCAGGGCCGTGAACATCTAACAACAATTCCTAGTACTAAGATTGCAGCTGCAGATGCATACAAGATGGCTGGTATTACAGCAAAAGATGTAGACTTTGCCGAAGTTCATGATTGTTTTACCGTAGCTGAAGTAGTTGATACTGAAGATCTAGGTTTCTTTGAAAAAGGAGAAGGCGCAAAAGCCGCACGTAATGGCGAAACAAAACTTAACGGTTCAATTTCAATTAATCCATCTGGTGGATTAAAATCCAAAGGACATCCAATAGGTGCTACAGGAGTTGGTCAAGTAGTTGAGGTTTTTGAACAATTAACAGGCAAATCTGGTGAACGAACTGTAAATGATGCAAAGATTGGCTTAACACAGAATTTTGGTGCAACTGGTGCTAGTTGTGCTGTTCATATATTCCAAAGTGTGTAAATTGTCAGCAAAACCTGAATTTATTGAGCAAGCCAAGAATGGCAACGTTCTTGCAAGAAAATGTACTAACTGTGGAGAATTACATCTTGCAACTGTATATTTTTGTAAAAAATGTGGTAGCAAATGCTTTGAAGATTCAGTAATTTCTGGAAAAGGAAAAATTGTAACATATACAATAATGACTGTTCCCCCAGAAGGATTTGAAGAATTTGCTCCATATGCATGGGCAGTAATGGAATTAGATGACGATTCTAGGCTCAGAATTTCCGGATTCTTGCCTAAAGTTGCAACACCAGAAGATCTTCCTATTGGTACACTAGCCGAAATTGTTGGATTTGATGAACGAGGAATAGTTCTGAAAAAGCAATAGTTGAAATTATTATAATTTTCCATTAATTATCTTGTCATTTTTAAATAGTTACTATAACAATTTGTAATATGTCTGTAGAAATTGTTTGTGGACAATGTGGTTCAAAAATTTCTACAATGAAAATGTTAAAGTCTGTTAAAGATGTTTTGAAACACTACGATAACAAATGTCCAAAATGTGGACAAAAACTTTCTACCAGTCAGTTTTCATTAGATGTTGAAGAGAAAAAATCTTAACGATCAAAATAATCTAGTGACAACAACTCTTAATAGTCAATTTTTTTTTACAAAGTCTTATGGGAAAAGATGAAGAAGCAACATTTGAAGATGAATTAGAAATTGATTCTGCAGATATTGACGATGATGACGATCTAGTTATGGATGATGATGCAAAAGACGGTGGAGGTCTTTTACAATCTACATCAAAACGCGTTAGAATGATATTTTCTGTTATGGCAAGTCCAAACAGAATAGACATTCTTAGAATCCTTAATTCAAAGGGTCCTTTGACTTATTCAGAGTTAAAGTCATTAGCTGGATTTAAATCAAAAAAGGAGAGTGGTAAATTTGCATATCACCTTAGAAAACTTTTGAGACAATCATTAGTTGCTCTTAATAAATCCGAAAGACGATATACAATTACTAATTTGGGTAAACTTGTGTTAAGTCTTGCACGACAAATTGAAGAGCGCTCAATTATTGAAAGTGGAAAAATGTATGTCCGAACATCTCATGATTCTATCGAAGAATTTAACTCGCATAAAATTATTCAATCTTTAGTTCGTGAAGGTAGTTTACCATTAGAGCTATCACAAAAAATAACTGAGGAAGTTGAAAACCGCATCTATAAATTTCAAACAACATATCTAACAGGTTCGTTAATACGAGAAATGGTTAACAACGTGCTTTTAGAACACAGTTACGAAGAATATAGAAATAAACTTGCACGTCTTGGAATGCCTGTATTTGATGTAAAAGAGATGTTTACAAACGTAGAAAACAATCAAAATGGTGCAGAAGATTTGTTGTTTAATACAGGCAAAAATGTTCTAGCAGAGTATTTACTTACAAACAGTCTTCCAAAAGACGTAGCAGACTCACATTTATCAGGCGATTTACACATAACAAATCCAGGTATATGGTCACTTATGCCTGACGTAGTCTTCCTCAATCTTAAAGAACTAATCGACGAAGGATTACAACTAGGGGGTAAATCCCTTAATGTATCACGAGTTCCACAGCCTAAGACTCTTGATGATTTGTCTGTGTTACTTCCAATGACTCTCTCTTTGATAGCCAAAGAAGCATCACAAGAAGTTGTAATAGATGAACTCCCAACAGTACTAGGAAAAATTTCAAAGAATCTAAAAGACATTGAAGAAAATCTACTTCGTATTTTTAAATTGTCTTCAACATCAATAAGTTATGACAAGTCTCCTACAGTTATATCATTTAGATTACCTTTATCAGCAGATCAAAAAATTGTAAAATCGATATTATCTGCATACAAATCATACTTAGAGATAACACCATTGTCAAAGATTGGATTAGTTATTGACTATGAAAAAGGAAAGATATCAGAAATCTCTGATGTACTTTCTACAATAATTTCCATTGGTGGTAATGTCATATTCTCAAAAGGCTCTTGTTCAACTAATGGAATACTCAAGGCAGAAGAGAAACATATTGGAACATCAATCAAACTTGGTTCACTAACAATTAACCTTCCACGCCTTGCATTTGAATCAAACAAAGATGAAACATACTTTAGGGCAAGACTTGCGTTACTGATTAAACCTGCAATTGATTCAATGATATTAAGAAAGAAGGATATCTCTGATCTTACAAGACGTGGAATAAATCCACTTCTTAGCAAAAATACACAATTCATGCAAAAGAATTCAATGTCATTAATTCTAAATCTTGTTGGACTGAATGAAGCTGTTTTTAGTATACTTGGTCATAAGGATGATAAAGAAGGTCGGGCGATTCTTTACAAAGTTCTTCAGACTGCAGTTGATGTTGCATTAAAGAAAGGAAAAGAATCAGGAGTAAATGTTACAGTTGCTATGGTTGACACGGATGGAATTTCAAGATTTACTACCTTGGACAGTGAGAAATATGGAAAGAATTCTGTTCAAAACTCAACTTCTTCAGGGTTATATTCGCAAGGATTCTCGATTGATCCAGCAAAATTAAAAGAACTTACAGCAAAAAATGAACTAATTCAAGGATCTAATAATATATCAAAGATACTAAATGGAGGACTACTTTTGAAGGTTAACTTTGATAAAAAAACCAAATCTGGAGACATAAAATCAGCAATAGAGAAGATCAGTCTGCTAACTTCGTCATTTAAACCAGTTCTAGATGTACCAGTATGTGGAAATTGTGGTTTTAAGGGAGAGAAGCTAGTCGACAAATGCCCAACATGTAAATCACAATATATTTTATAAAACGAAATTCGTTATTCAAAAAACAAAAAACGCGATCAAAACAGAATTCTTTTTTACCACTATGGATTTCCGATACAAGAAAAGTTGGAGCGTTGTAAAAAAAATTTCAGCTCAACTAACAAATTAGTTTGCAAAGAAGATATATTCTTGACAATCTTAAGTTCTCTTGAGGAATTATAAGATGGTTGAAAATTCACAAATAGAAAGTTCTATCGCCGAAATTCGGAAAAGAAATGGCAAAGTAACAAATTTTGATAAAAACAAGATCACAAATGCAATTCATAAAGCATTAATGGCAACAAACCAAGAAGATCGCGATCTAGCAGAAGAATTAACGAACGGTGTACTAGATAAGCTAGTTACACAGGGTTTTTCGTCATCACATCCTCCAAGTGTTGAAGATATCCAAGATATGGTTGAATCAACACTAATTGAACAGGGCCACAGTGAAATTGCAAAATCTTACATTCTGTATAGGCATGAACGTAGAAAGATTCGAGATGAAAAGATGAAAGTTATTAACACAGATAATCTTGATTCTGTTTCTAAGCAATTTGATCTTAATTGCCTTCGTGTCTTAGCATCACGTTATCTAATGAGAAATAATAAGAACGAAATTACTGAGAGTCCAACTGCAATGTTTGAAAGAGTTGCAATTCTAATTGGAATTGGAGATCTCTTACATGACAGTGAAATTTTTATCAAGGACGGTAATACATCACAGAATACAGAAGAAGCAACAGAATATCTTACTAAACTTGATCACTTTGATTATAAATTTAAAATTGGTGAATACTATCTAAACAAATGGCACTTTAGAGGTCTCATTAATGGTTATGTAGATCTTGCAAAGAAAGGACAGATGAAAATTGGCTTTAAAGAACTTCTAACACAACTAGCTGGTAAAAAATTTAACATCTATTCTGAAAAAATAAGTGAATATTATTCATTGATGACTCATCAAATATTTTTACCAAACTCTCCAACAATGATGAACGCAGGTGGTCGTCTTGGTCAATTATCAGCATGTTTTGTTCTTGGAATGCCTGATGACATGGAAGGAATAATGAAATCAACATCAGACGCTGCTTTGATTTTTAAATCAGGTGGTGGGGTTGGAATTAATTATTCAGAGCTTAGAGAAGAAGGAGACATCGTAGCCTCCACATCAGGCGTGGCATCAGGTCCTGTATCATTCATGAACATAATTAATTCAGTTACAGAAGTGGTCAAGCAAGGTGGAAAGAGAAGAGGAGCTAACATGGGTATCATGGATGTTTGGCATCCTGACATTGAAAAATTCATTACAAACAAAACAGAACCAGGAGTACTCGAGAACTTTAATGTTAGTGTAGGAATTTGGGAAGACTTTTGGAATGCATTAGTTAATTCAGAAGATGGTGCTTATACACTAAGAAGTACACGTGATAACTCACCTGTAAGAGAAATAAATGCACATCACTTGATTGATTTGATTGCAAACTCTGCTTGGAAAAGTGCTGAACCTGGATTAATTTTCTTTGATAAAATAAACGAGTACAATGTATTTGCAAAAGCAAGAGGTGGTCCACTAAAAGCAACTAATCCATGTGGCGAACAAAGTCTTTATCCATATGAGTCATGCAATCTTGGTTCAATAAACTTGGCTAATCTTGTAAAAAGAAAAGCAGATGGTCAATACGAATTTGACTGGCAAAAATATGAAGAGGTAATTAGAAAAACAACAAGATTCTTAGATAATGTAATTGATGTAAATCATTATCCTGTACCAGAAATTAATGTAGCATCAAAGGATTCAAGACGAATAGGTCTTGGTGTAATGGGAGTTGCAGATCTTTTGTATAAACTAAGAATTTCATATAATTCAAAAGAAGGTTATGAGTTTATGTCAAAACTCTCTGAGGCATTATCATATTACTCAATGGAAGAATCCGTTGCTTTGGCACAATCTAGAGATGAATTCCCATTGTGCCCTAAGACAGAATATCCAGAAGGCAAAATTCCAATTGCAGGATATTATCAGAAACCAAAGAATGCGCATTATTATGATTGGGACGCACTTATTGAGAAAATACAAAAATATGGAATTAGAAATGTTTTAACAACAACAGTTGCCCCTACGGGTACATTATCGATGATTGCAGATTGTTCAAATGGAATGGAACCAACATTTGCACTAGTATTTGAAAAGAGAGTTACTGTTGGTAGATTCTTCTATACAAACAAAATCTTTGAACAAGTACTAAGAGAGAATGGTCTTTACAGTGAGGAATTGCTTGCAAAAATCGCTAGTAACTATGGTTCTGTTAGAGGAATTGAAGAAATTCCAGAATGGATGCAAAAAATATTTGTCACTGCAATGGATATTCATTGGTCAGATCATCTAATGGCTCAGGCTGTATGGCAAGACTGGATTGGAAATGCTATTGCTAAAACAATTAACATGCCAAATGATGTATCTGCCGATGATGTTAAAGCAGCATATCTACTTGCACATGAGATTGGTTTGAAAGGAATTACTGTTTATAGAGATGGTTCAAGACACAAACAAGTTTTACATATGACGGATGAAAACGCTGTGAAAACATTTGATGTAGTTCCTTCTAACTATTTGCATGATTATATTCATGATACTATCACTAATCCATACATCAAAGAACAGGTTAACAATGCACTAAAACTGGTTGTAGCTCATGAACAAATTAGGACACCATCTCCAATAGTAGAAGAACCAAAAGAAGAGAATCTTTGTCCTACATGTAAAAATAACCTTGTACTTATTGAAGGTTGTAGTATTTGCATAGAATGTGGATATAGTGGATGTACATCTGGATAGATAAGTCGAAAAAACAAATACAACAGAAATTATCAGATATGTAATGCTTACATTAATTTTGGCTGAATCCTCATTAGAAATTATACCTAGCGAACTACAAAATCATCCATCAGTAACATCATACTGTAAAAGATTTAGAAAAAAATCTAATGAAGTTTTACTTGATAATTCGTGGCATTTTGGTGCCATGAAAGGAATTGAAAATGAAATTAAACGTGGACGACCAGATATAACGCACTTAGCACTTTTGGCAATTTGTAGTAGTCCACTTTATCAAGAGAAAAAAATTAGAGTTTTTATTCATACAATCAACAACCAAGTCATTACATTAGGTGATCAAGTGCGACTACCAAAATCATATCACAGATTTCAAGGAGTTATAGAGAAACTTTTCAAAGAAAAAAAAACTGTACTATCAGATTCACAATTAATGGAATTGGAGGATATGACATTTGAAGAATTATTAAACAAAATTAACCCAGAAAAAGTAATTGGCTTTTCAACCGAAGGTAGTGACAGTACATTTGAAAAATCTGCAAAAACAATTACTGACAATTCATGCATAGTAATTGGTGGTTTTCAAAAAGGACACTTTTCAGATCATATAAAAAATAAATTTAACCAAATTGAAAAACTATCTCCAAACTCTTTAGAAACTCATGTTATTCTTAGCAGATTGATCTATGAGTATGAAAAAACCATTTTTATGTAGGTAGAAAAGTTTCCTTCCTTATGCAGTCATAGTATAGCCTGGTTAGTATTCGGGGTTTCCAACCCTGTGACGCGGGTTCGAATCCCGCTGACTGCATATTTTTTTACTATTATTATATGAATTAGGCATGAAGAATTCAAAAAAAGAGGTTGCTACAAAGCGAATGCATATCCTGTTCAAAAATGCAGTATCTAATGCACGAGTAGATGCAGATTTGGCTGAAAAACAGGCTATGATTGCAAAAAAGATTAGCATGAAATACAAAATAAGAATGCCATATGAAATTCGTTCATGTTTTTGCAAAAAATGTAAAAAATTTATTGTTCCAGGAATAAATTCCAGAGTTAGAGTTGGTCGTAGTAATGTGAAATCTGTTAGAATCACATGTAATTTTTGTACACACACTTACAGAAAAATTATCAAAGACTGAAAATAATTTATCACGTGTAACATTTGTAAACACTTTTTCTAAATTCATAGAACATAAACATAGAAAAGTTATCAATAATTGAAAATGTATATAATAATAATGAATCAATCGTTCATTTCAAAAATTTTTTGCAAAAAATTACATTTCATATAATGTTAATACTATATAGTTTGTATAGTACTAAATGTCATTGGTATAACAATATTGAATTATATAGAATATGAGGATCAGTAGTATAAACAAAATTTTTAACAAATTATTTAATAACATGTATAACGCAAATAACACAAAAAAATTAACTAGTCTTACACTAATGGCAATCATGGTTGCCGGTGGATTAACATTCGCCGTCCCAGGCATGATGCCAGAAGTAGTAGCAGAAAATCAACATCTATTCGTATCCGCATATTATCCTGGTAACGAGTACAAAGAATATTACTTTGGAGGTGCTGCCGTAGTTGAGGTAGTAGTCCGAGATCCTGATATTAATAGTACTGAACTAGGTATACCTGGCGCACCAAGAGTTGAAGTCAATGGAGACAAACTTCCAATGGTTCAAGGTGCAGACGGTGCTTGGTATGCATATGTAGCTGATGATGCAAAAGTAACTGTAGCTGATGCCCTAGGTACTGATTATGGCCTAGAATATGGTACATCATGTACCTCTGGAGCATCTGGAACTGCAGTAACTGCAACTGGAATTGACGATACAACCATCTTTGATGATGTTGAAGCTGTTTGGGTTTCTCAAACAGATTGTTCAGCACCAGCCTCAGCAACTGATACCACTGCAGGTACTCACATTCTAAAGAGTCCTCAGGGAATCAACTTAGTTGGAGGAACTGATGGTAACGTTGGAATCACAGCAGACGCAGTAGCTTGGCCATTCATCTCAGTATATAACTTCGATAATGTTTCAGCAGAATTTGTATACTACAAATCAACTGGTTCAGAAACACAATACGTCAAATACAGTTCTGGAAAGGACAGTGCACATTATGCAACTACTGACAGAACAGAATATCCACCAAGCGCACAGATTTATCTTGAATTAATGGCTCCAGGCCTTAATCTAGATCCAACTAGCGTTGATAACTGGACATTTGATGTAGGTTCTGAGACAGATGCTAACAGTACAACAGCTTGTTATTATGACAAGTACACAGATCCAGATTCAGCAGCATCAAGAACTGAAATACCAACAACTATGGGACTTAAAGACACATGTACTCTCTTGATCACCTTCGGTGGTTCAAGTGAGACAATCTTAGATATTCAAGATAATGATGACAGTGTACAAGAAGCTGATCATTTAACATTCCTTGAAACAGCCCCAAGTTCAGGTTACTTCACAATCGAAGACGATGATAATGATTCACAATTAATTGTAAAATCTGACGCAAAGAGAAATACATCGGCTACCATCAGCTATGATGACAGCCCATTCTCTATAGTAGTCAAAAACTTTACTGCATCTCTTGAATTCCTTGAAGAAGGCGTAGGTGAAGAATGGAACTCTGGTGAGGAGTTAGAAATTCTTATGACTGATGAAGATCATAACCTACAAGCTCATGACGATGAAGACTTCAAGTTCAGTGAAGAAGATCACGTATATCCAACAATTCATGTTGGTGATCCATTGACGTTAACTGGCTCAGTAGTAGTCAACTTAGCCGCTGGTGGATCAGATTCAGCCTCAGTAGATGGCTCATCTGGTGTAGGATACATCGGATCAGCAGCAGCTGAAGGTGGTGATCTAGACGCTGGTAGTACACTAACTACCGGTCTTGTCATTAACACAGGTATTGATGTGAAGGACTTTACAAACATGGCAAGTGCATTAGATAGTGATTCTGATTCAGAATTATCTGATGAAGATACTAATGCACACAGTACAGCTGCAAACGGCACACAACATAGAGGTGCAATGATAATGAATTGGGATGTGTCAGGCTTAATTGCAACATCAACAAACGTTGACATTGTAATCCAAGACCAGGATGGTGGTGGATTATTAGCTGCAATTGACGCTCAATCCCAGAGTAGTAGTTATGACATTACCGAACTATTTACTGGTTCAGGTACTGCAGACATATCTGACTTTGACGATGATCAAGTCTATGTCAACTTCTACTTTGAAGATCATTCCAGTACACCAAACACCAGCTTAACTGGTAAAACTGCATTCTATATCGACTTCTTCTCATTCCATTCAAATGGAATTAACAACGCAGTTTACAGATGCCAATGTGAAGAAACAGGCGACGGTAGTGGACAATACTCAGGTGTAGTTGAATATTATATGATTAACCAAAATGAAGGTGACGCATATGCCGATTGGCCAGCAAGAACACACCTTTCAGATGAACTAGTCATGATTATGACCGGTGATCTAACTGGTGTAGATGCACCAAGAATTCAAGTATCAGACACTGACGGTGATGGAGTTTCAACTCCACAGGCAGATCAGGTTGATGCATTGACACACTCTGGTACAGCCTCATTTGACGCAGATTCATACAAAATAGCAGATACAGTAACAGTTACAATTACAGACATGGACCTTAACACAGATTCAGAACTAATCGAAGTTTACAAAGTAGATGACGATGGTGGAACTGATGGAACAGGATCAGCAGATCGTGTTGCAGACACTGACGACCACTTTGTTGAAGCAGGGGCAGGATTCTCATACATTATGGAAATCACCTTTGATGACACACAGTGGATAGACAGTTCAGCAGCAGGAATTACTGGTGCATCTTGTACAGATGATGCCCTTGACGCATCTGGCTTTACACTAGTAGAGACAGATGTTGCATCAGGTGTATTCACTGGAACATTCCAGGTACCATCAACATACTGTTCATCTTCAACCGCATCATCCAGCACAACTGG
>ENA-UPTF01000745-UPTF01000745.1-marine-metagenome-genome-assembly--contig:-NODE-745-length-22060-cov-5.836055_pt1 | contig 22060 bp, 25 predicted proteins | sample MGYA00238166_ERZ767019 | MGnify/ENA primary metagenome ERZ767019 (study PRJEB28930, sample SAMN06266391) | marine metagenome | isolation source: Sea water from 250 m depth | place: Atlantic Ocean | study... | reverse complement strand
GTGGTGCTTTGGGTGAGGTGTTTGCCGAGAAGATCCACAAGGTCATGGACCTGGCCCTGAGCGTGGGTGCGCCCATGATTGGTCTCAACGACGGTGCCGGGGCTCGTATCCAGGAGGGCGTGGTCAGCCTCGACGGTTACGGAGGGATCTTCTGGCGCAACGTGCAGTCGTCCGGCGTCATTCCCCAGGTCAGCGTGATCCTCGGACCGTGCGCGGGCGGGGCCGTTTATAGCCCAGCCATGACCGACTTCATCTTCATGGTCCGGGAGAAGTCGCACATGTTCATCACCGGACCCGACGTGGTTAGGACGGTTACCGGCGAGGAGGTCAGCCTCGAGGAGTTGGGCGGAGCGGGCAGCCACTCCACCAAGTCGGGCGTGGCCACCTTCGTCGGCGAGGACGAGCACGAGGTCCTCGACGAGGTAAAGGCGCTGCTGGCCCAGTTGCCGTCCAACAACCTTGAGCAGGCTCCGGTGGTTCCCACCGACGACCCCCCTGATCGGGCCTGCCCGGAACTTAACGACCTCATGCCAGACAGCGCGAACCTCCCGTACGACATGCGTACCGTCATCGAGACGGTGCTCGACGACGGCGGCTTCCTCGAGTACCACGCTGCGTGGGCCGGAAACATCGTCTGCGGATTCGGGCACCTGAACGGCCGCAGCGTCGGCGTGGTGGGCAACCAGCCCATGCACTTCGCCGGGGTGCTGGACATCGAAGCTTCTGAGAAGGCGGCCCGGTTCGTCCGCACCTGCGACGCCTTCAACGTGCCCCTGATCACCTTTGTTGACGTGCCAGGTTTCCTGCCCGGCGTTGGCCAGGAGTACGGCGGCATCATTCGCCACGGGGCCAAGCTGCTCTACGCCTACTGCGAGGCCACGGTGCCCCGGATCCAGGTCATCACCCGCAAGGCCTACGGCGGGGCGTACGTGGTCATGGACTCCAAGTCGGTGGGCTCCGACCTGTCGTTGGCCTGGCCATCGGCCGAGTTGGCCGTGATGGGACCCCAGGGGGCGGTGGAGATCGTGTACCGCCGCGAGCTTCAGGACGCCGACGACCCGGCGACTCGCCGGGCCGAGCTGGTTGACGAGTACACGGAGAGGTTCGCCAACCCGTACGTGGCTGCTGAACGGGGCTATGTGGACGACGTCATCGACCCGGCCGACACGCGGGCCAAGCTGGTGGCCGGCCTCGAGATGCTGGTCTCCAAGCAGGACGAGACCCCCCGTCGCAAGCACGGGAACGTCCCGCTCTAGAGGCGGCGGAGGTTCCGATGGTCCGCATCGTCGCCGAGGGCGCCACCGAACAGGAGTTGGCTGCTATCGCCGCCGCCTACGAGGAACTGTGGCCGAACCCGTCCGAAGCCCGGAAGGTTCCGGAGCCGCCCACGGAATGGCGGTTCTCCGGGCGCTGGTGGCACGGCAGCGATCCCGGCCCCGACGCTCGCTGAGGCGAGCTGAGAATCTCCCTCAGGCCGGCCAGTCGGGACCGTCGGCTAGGACCAGGTCGGGCAGGCCATCCAGGTAGGCCTCCCGGTCGATCTCCACGGCACCCAGCCGGGCCAGGTGTGGGGTGCACCACTGCACATCAACTAGCCGGTCGGAACCGTTGCCCATCAGGTCGACCAGGCCAGCCAGGGCCACCTTGGAGGCATCGGACCGCCGGTGGAACATCGATTCGCCGGCGAACAGCCCGCCGATGGCTACCCCGTAGAGCCCACCGGCCAAGCCATCACCGTCCCAGCACTCCACCGAGTGGGCCCACCCCAGCCGGTGAAGCGTGGCGTAGGCGTCGGTGATCCGCTCGTCGATCCACCCGTGGTCCCGTGCCGGATCGGCGCAGGCCACCATCACCTCGGCGAACGCGGTGTCGATCCGGACCTCGTAGCGGTTCTTCGACCGGCGCAACGACCGTGAAATCCGCAGGTCCGCAGGCCGTAGTACCCCCCGGGGGTCCGGAGACCACCAGGCCATCGGCCCCCCGGCCTCTACCGGCATCGGGAACAAGCCCCTCCGGTAGGCGGCCAGGAGGGTGCCCGGGTCGACATCGGCGCCGACACCCACCACACCGTGATCGTCGGCCGTATCGGCCGGGGGAAAGGCCCAGGTGCTGGCCGGCGGCTCAACCGGTCCCGACGCGTCCACGTTTCTCGGGTTCGGTCCGCTGACCGGGGCTCAGCCAACCTCGATGGTGACCGACCGGACCACGACGTCCCGGCTGGGCCCGCCACCGTACGGCGAGGTTTCGTCCACCCGGTAGAGGCCCATCAGGGCCTCCAGGACGGCCTGCCCCGCCAGGTCGGCGTGTCCGAAGACGATGTAGGTGCCCTGGGCGTCAAGGAGGCCCACCTCGGGGCCGGTGGCGAAGAAGAACTGGGCACCCGAACTGTTGGGGCCTGCCGAACGGGCCATCACCAGGTCGCCCGGCTGGTAGGTGAAGGGGCCTATCAGCCCACCGTTGGAGAGGGGAAGAAACTGGCCGCCCTCGTCGGGAATGGTGTAGCCCGGTCCCGGATCAGACCAGTCATTGGTCTTCGGGGCTCCACCCTGGATGATTGCGATGGACGGGTCGAACCGGAACAGGAGGGTGTCGTCGTAGTAGCCGTACCGGGTGAGCACGACGAAGTTGTTCACCGTCTCCGGCGTCCGCTCGCGGTCCAGGACTACCCGGATCTCGCCTTCCGTCGTGTCGAAAACAGCCGTGTAGGTAGTCCCGTCGTCAAGGCACCAGGTCGGGCGACTGGAGAAGGACAAGCGTGGTCCGTCAGACTTGTCGACGGCCGGGCAGTCCTTGGGCGCCGGAACGGTCACAGGTGCTGGCGTGTTGTCGCCGCCCCGGCCGCCGGCCACCACGACAAAGATCAGGCTTCCCACCATCATCAGGGCCGTCAGCCCCGACACCAGGCGGACGGCCGGCGAGAATCGGGCCGCGGGAGGCGGGGGAGCTGGTCGGCGGGACTTCTTGGCCATGGGGCGGCACCCTAGCGACGACCGGTGGGCATGGACCGTGCCGCGTCGGACAGTTGCGGACGTCAGTTGAGATGGCGGCGTGGTTGGCAGGGGGTGCTGAAACCGGAGGTCGGGCACCGAAACCTGCGACAGAGCCCCTGACCGGCGCCGGTAGCGTGGTGCCCCGTGGCCCTCCTCGTAAAGAAGTTCGGTGGTACCTCGGTCTCGGATGCTGGGCGTATGCGCGAGGTGGCTGACCACGTGGCCCGCGCTGTGCGGAGTGGCGACCAGGTGGTGCTCGTGGTCTCAGCCATGGGCAAGGAGACCGACGACTTGTTGCGCCTGGCCGGTGAGGTATCGGCCGTTCACCCGGGCCGCGAGATGGACATGCTCGTCACTGCCGGTGAGCGCAAGGCCATGGCCCTGGTGTGCATGGCTCTCCACGACAGTGGGATCGACTCCGAGTCGTTCACCGGCAGCCAGGCAGGGTTCCTGACCGATACCAGCCATCAGAACGCCCGGATCGTCGAGGTCCGTCCCGACCGCGTCCAGGCCTCGCTAGGCGCCGGACGGGTTCCGGTGATCGGCGGGTCACAGGGCGTGTCGACCGACAACGACGTGACCTTCCTGGGACGAGGGGGCTCAGACACCACGGCGGTGGCCCTGGCCCATGCTCTGGGAGCCGACGCCTGTGAGCTCTACACCGATGTAACCGGGGTCTTCACCACTGACCCCCGGGTGGTTCCAACCGCCCGCCGGATGGCGACTGTCTCTTTCGAGGAACTGCTCGAGATGACGGCCACCGGGTGCCCGAAGCCGGCTATGCGGTCGGTGGAATACGCCCGTACCCACGGGGTGCGGCTGCACGTCCGTTCTGCCTTCACTTGGCAGGAAGGGACGTGGGTCGATGAGGAGGAAACCGATATGGAACAGGCCATCGTCTCGGCGGTCACCCACGACACGACCGAGGCCAAGATGACGATCGCCGGCGTGCCCGACCAGCCGGGGGTGGCGGCCACCGTGTTTCGCGCCATGGCCGACCTGGACGTCAACGTGGACATGATCGTGCAGAACGTGTCCGACCACGGGGTAACCGACATCTCGTTCACCGTGCCCCACAAAGACCTAGCCCGGTCCGTGGAGCTGAGCGAGCGGCTGGCGGCCGAGATCGGCGCCACCGGGGTGTCGTCCGACGACTCGATCGCCCGAGTAAGCGTGATCGGTGCCGGCATGCGTACCAATCCGGGCGTGGCGGCCACCATGTTCGAGACGCTCTCGGCGTGCGGTGTGAACATCCAGATGATCTCCACATCGGCCATCCGGGTGAGCTGCATGGTTGACGGGGGCCAGGTGGAGGAAGCGGTTCGTGCTCTCCACGATGTCTTCGGGCTGGCCGAGGCCTGAACCACCCGTGCCGCCCTCCCGCCCGGCTTCGGCCGGCCTAGTGGTCCTGTCTGTCCTGCTTGCCGCCTCCTCGCTGGTGGCCTGTGGTTCCATCGGGGAGTCTGCGGCGCCGCCCACCACCATCTTGGCGGTGGCGACTACGACGGTGAGCCCCGCCGACGCCCGCTCGGACTTCGTTTCCGAGGTTGCCGGCTCGGCACCCATCCTCGAGGGTCTCAGTGACCAGGACCTGGGCTGCGTGGCCGACAGGCTCCTCGAAGACCTGGATCCCGCGGAGGTTGTAACCCTGACCCGCAACGGACCGCGTCCCGACCAGGCGACTCTGACCGTCGATGCCCTGCTGTCCTGTGGTCTGATCCTCGACGTGGTGGCCCTGGGATTGCAGCAGGCCATCGAGGCCGATCCGGGCGCGCCGCCCGTCGAAGCGACCTGCATCCTTGAAGGCATCGCCGACGAGGACCTCGTGCCCTACCTCGAGGCTCGCTTTGAACACGGCTTCGTGGAACTGGACGACGACGAAGCGGACCTCCTGCTGGAGGACACACCGATCATGGCCAACACCATGCGGTGCAGCACGTTGGCCCTCTTCGGCCAGGTCGATGTTGAGGCCCCGCCGGTGTGTACTGGCCTGGCCTACCGGATGGGCGACATGATGGCTGAGCTCCTGGCGATGGGTGAGACGCCGGCCGATGGTCCAGACCTCTCGATCCTCACCGGGGTATTCGCGGCCACCGACGCCATCTTCGCCTGGCTGGCCGACGAGGTCCCGCCCGAGCTACGTGACGACGCCGTTCTGGTGCGAGACACCACGTCGCGGATCGGTGCCCTAATGGCTGAGGGCTTTGCGAAGGTGGCGGCGGCGGATCCCGGCGACGAGGAGGCGGCGATGACCGCATTCTTGAGCGTCATGGCCCGGGTCTCGGCCGAAATGGAGTCGTCGGCATCCGCGGTGGAAGCGTCGACAGAGCGCCTGCGCGACTACCTGGTGGCTACCTGCGGGGAATCCGTCCTGACCCTCTTCGAGCTGTTGTCCGGGGTGGGGGCCACCACCTAATGAGGGCGTCCCGACGGGGCGCCGTCCTGGCCCCGGTGGCCCTGACGGCCGTCTTGGCCCTGTTGTCCGGGTGCGGACGGGCCGATACGGACGGCCTCGAGGCGGCCACGGTGCCTACCACCACCCCGGTCCCGGCGACGACTGGTTCACCCCTGGCGACGACCAGCCCGGCTACGACAACAACCTCGTCCCCGACAACGTCCACAGTAGGGACCACTTCATGGGTCCCCGAACCGACGTCGACTACGACGGAGGCTCCGGCCCCGACCACCAGCCTGGCTGGGGGCCCTATCCCACAGGCCGGAGTGGGGTTCTGTGCCGAGCTGGCCGGGGCCTCGGCCGAACTGGTGCTTGAGGTGGAGTCGGTGATGGCCGACGGCGAGCTGAACGCCCGTCGCTACCGGGCCCTCCTGTTGGCCACCCGGAACCTGCTGGCCTGGACGAGTAACCGGGTACCAGAGGCCATGGCGTTGGACTTAGCCCTACTCACCCGGGTGTACGCCGAGCTGGGCATCGAATTGGATCGCCTGGACCCCGACGCGGTGACCATGCCGCGCCTCCAGGCCCTCGTCTTTTCCTACGTCTTCGAGTCGCCCGGGGTGGAAGGTCCGGCCCTGGACCTGGCGGCCCGGCGTCTTTCCGCCTTCGTCGAACGGTCCTGCGGGTCTGGCTACCCGCTAATGGAGTCGCTTTCCGACCTCTTCGCAGGGGTGCGGGCGGACTGAGCCCCGGTGGCTGAGATGGTGTGCCCGGCCGGAAACAACGGCTGGCCGGTGGCGGTGCGTCGGTAACCTTGACCCCATGAATGTCGCGGTCGTCGGCGCCACCGGCCAGGTCGGAGGGGTCATGCGGAGCCTCCTGCTGGAGCGGGACTTCCCGGTTGGAGATATCCGGTTCCTCGCCTCGGCACGCTCCGCGGGTACGACCCTGCAGTGGGGTGATCGAGAGGTGGAGGTAGAGGACACGTCCACCGCGGACTGGTCGGGCATCGACGTCGCTCTGGTGAGTGCCGGGAAGACGGCCTCGCTGGAGCACTCCCCGAAGATGGTGGCCGCTGGGGCCACGGTGATCGACAACTCCTCGGGCTGGCGTATGGACCCCGATGTCCCGCTGGTCGTACCCGAAGTCAACGCGCAGGCCCTAAACGACATCCCGAAGGGCATCGTGGCCAACCCAAACTGCACCACGATGGCCGCCATGCCGGTGCTGGCCCCCCTCCACGCCGAGGCGGGCCTTCGGTCACTGACCGTGGCCACCTACCAGGCCGTATCGGGAGCCGGCCTCGCCGGGGTCGAGGAACTGGCCTCCCAGGTGGCTGCCGTGCTGGACGGGGCCCCGGGCCTGACCCACGACGGTCGGGCGGTCGAGTTCCCGGAACCGTCTTCGTTCGCCCGCAACATCGCCTTCAACGTGCTGGCCCATGCCGGGTCCTTCGTAGACGACGGTCGGGGAGAGACCGACGAGGAGCAGAAGCTCCGCAACGAGAGCCGCAAAATCCTCGGTATCCCCGACCTGGCGGTCTCCGGAACCTGTGTTCGAGTCCCAGTGTTCACCGGCCACTCGCTGTCCGTCCACGCCGAGTTCGACAACCCAATCAGCCCCGATCGGGCCACCGAGTTACTGGCCGCCGCCCCCGGCGTGGCGCTGGCCGACGTCCCGACGCCGCTCGACGCGGCCGGTGTGGACCCGACCATCGTGGGACGGATCCGATCCGACGAGACACGGCCCAACGGCCTAGCCCTCTTCCTGTCCGGGGACAACCTGCGCAAGGGCGCGGCACTCAACACCATCCAGATCGCCGAAGAACTGCTGCGTCGACGGGCCTGAGGCCCGCCAGGCCACCCGGTCCCTACGGCGGATCGGTGACGTACCGGGCCATTGCCTCGTCCAGCGACAACTCCAGTTGGTTAGCCAAGCTGGCCAGCCAGGCCAACACATCGCCCAACTCGTGGAGCTGCTCGTCGGCTGTTCCCTTTCGGGCGGCCTGGGCTAACTCCCCGAGTTCCTCGCACAGCCAGGCCACGGTGGCCGGAACCCCGCGGTCACGGTCGACGGGACCGTAGAGCTCCTCCATGAGGGCCTGAACCTCAGCAAGTTCCACGTCGCGGACCGTATCGGCTGGAGAGACGGCGGTCGCCGATCAACCCCTGAGGATCCACGCGTCGCGCGTGTGTTCGGTCCACACTCGATGGGTGCTCACCGACCACGAAGCCACCCATGTCCTGAGAGCCCTGGACGCCCTGGACCAGTTGGAGGAAGCAGCGATGAAGTTGGTCCGGGCTGAGTTGGCCTGCGGCCCAGCGCTAGACGGCCTGATTGCCGATCCGCTGACCGAGGGCACCCGGCTGGACCAGTTGAGCTTGGTCGACACACTGGCTGTCGACCTACTGGCCGCCCTGGGCCAGCACGACACGGTACGGCGCCTAGTCGACGAGGCTCCGGCGGGGTGTGCCCGCGACGCTCTGGTCGACCACCTAGCGGGACGAGGTAGCGCCTGACCGACGGGTCGCCGGCCCCTCTCGGTAGCCCGACGAAGAGCCCTTCAGCCCCCCGGGGGAGGAGCCGGTCGGGCCAGGTCCTCAACGGCCTCGCTTCCGGGGAGCCGTAGCAGCCCTCCGGGGGGGAGCAGGATCTTGCGGTCCCGGGAGCCCCCGCCGACCACCACCCGATCGCGGGCCAGGACCGCTCCATCGACCCAGATGGGCACGGAGGTGGGCAGGCCAAACGGGGTCACCCCACCGATCTGCATGCCAGTCAACTCGGCTGTCTCCTCGGCGCTAGCGAACGAAGCCTTGCGGGATCCCAGGCGTTGGCGGACCATGCCGTTCACGTCGAGGCGGTAGGTGGCCAGCACCAGGCATAGGGCGAACGGCTGCCTCTCATCGGGCCGGGCCTTACCGGCCACCAGGATGGCGTTAGCCGAGTCCTCAAGGGCGATCCCGTAGGCCTCGCAGAAGGCCGCCGTGTCAGCCAGGGCGGGATCGCAGGCCATGACCTCGTGATCCACCCCAAGGGAGGCCAGTTGTTCCAGGACCGGGTCGCCGGTCGGTTCGGACGGACGGTTCATGACTGCCGCGGAGGGACCAGGCCCGTTTCACGAGCCGGCCCGGTCAGGCCGTAAAAGACGGCCACCACCACGATGGCTCCTCCGATGAAGGTGGGCGTCGGGGGAACCTCCTCGAACCACAACCAGACCCAAAGCGAGGCGGCCACCGTCTCGACGGGGGTGAACAGGCTGACCTCGGCGGCCGGAGCGTGCCGGGTGGCCGTAGACATACACAGGCGGGCCACCGGTCCAAAAAAGCCACCCATGAGCATCGTGGCCAGAAAAGCCCGACGATCCAACAGCGAGACGTCGGCCGGGACCGCGGTGACCAGAGCGATGAATGTGGCGGTCACGGCCACCACGAGGGTTCGAGGCAGCTCGGGGTGGCGGCGCCAGATCACGAGGTTGATCGAGAATCCCCCGATGGCTACGAGGGCCAGCAGATCGCCACCCACCCCGCCCCCGCTCATCGATCCGCCCACGATGACAGCGATACCGGCCGCGGTCGCCCCTATAGCCCGCCAAGTCCGTCCCGAGGTGCGCTCGCGGAGAGCAAACCGAGCCAGGACGGCGGCGAAGATGGGACAGGCGGCGATGATGGCCACCACGTTGGAAGCCGCGGTGAGGGTCACGGCGGTCAGAAAAGACGTAGTCGAGACGGCACCCAGCAGGCCGGTCATGGCCAACGTGCCCCGCCACCGGGCCACGGTGGCCACCGTGGCCCGACCGAGGGAGCGAAAGGCGAGCGACCATGCCACCGGCGTAGAGAAGAGGCCGACCATGAAGGCGATGGTCCAGCCGTTCACCTCGGAATCGCGCTCAGCTACCCGGACCAACAGCGCATCGCTGGATACCAGGAACATCCCGGTGAAGGCCAACAACAGGCCGAAGGACCGCCCGGACCGCGGGATCCGGTCAACGAGCGCGAGGTTCATCGCCGGACACTAGCTACGGGGGCTGGCAGGATGGCCTGCCGAGGCTCCGACGACCGGAGGGATACGTGCCCCGACCGAACATCTTGCTGGTCACCTTGGACCAGTGGAGAGGCGACTGCCTGGGAGCGGCCGGCCATCCGGTGGTCCGTACACCCCATCTGGACCGGTTGGCCGCCGAGGGGATTCGGTTTACTTCCCACTACGCCCAGGCGGCGCCGTGCGGTCCTAGCCGGGCCAGCCTGCTGACCGGCACCTACCAACATGTGCACCGGTCAGTTCAGAACGGCACTCCGCTGGACGCCCGCTTTACCAATGTGGCCCTCGAGGCCCGAGTTGCTGGATACGACCCGGTGCTGTTCGGCCACACCGATACCACGGTGGACCCGCGCACCGTGCCTGACGACGATCCCCGTCTCGAGGACTACGAGGGCCCGCTGCCCGGATTCCGCGTAGCCCTGGAACTCCCCGAGCATCGGGAAGCTTGGTACCGGTGGCTGGAGGATCGGGGCCATGACATCTCGGATCGCGGGCGGTTCCTGCGACCCCGCGCCGACGTGTCCATCCCCGACGGACGAGGAGCCAGTTGGCCTCCTTCCCCGTTCGCTACAGACGAGACGGAAACGGCGTTCGTGGTGGGCGAGGTGCTCGACGAGCTGCAGCGGTTGTCAGCCGATGGCGAACCCTGGTTTGTCCACGCCTCGATCTACCGTCCCCACCCCCCGTTCGTGGTACCCGAGCCATACAACGACCTGGTGGACCCGGCCGAAGTCCCGGAGCCGATCGTCGACGAACCGGGCGACAACCACCCGTTCCTGGCGGCCGCGCGAGCCTGGGTCGCGCCGCCCGCGGATCCGTTGGACCTCCGCCAGGTGCGCGCCACCTACTACGGGATGATGGCCGAGGTGGATGCCCAGATGGGGCGTCTACTCACGGGTCTTGACGACCTAGGGGTGGCCGACCAGACGGTGGTCGTGGTCACGTCAGACCACGGCGAGATGCTGGGAGATCATGGCCTCATGTCCAAGCTGGGGTTCTTTGACCAGTCGTTCCACATCCCGCTGATCATCCGGTATCCGGCTCTTGACGGGCCGGCAGGCGGGGTGGTGGACCGGTTTACGGAGAACGTGGACCTAATGCCCACCCTGCTGGATCTGGCCGGTGCCGAGGTTCCGAGGCAGTGCCAGGGGCGGTCGCTACGTCCCTTTCTGGCCGGCGAGGAGCCCGACCAGTGGCGGTCGGCCGTTCACTGGGAGTACGACTTTCGCCTCTTTGCCGGGGTGGCGGACCTGCCCGGGAACCAGTGCAACCTGGCCGTGCACCGCGACCGGACGGGTAAGTACGTCCACTTCGCCGGCTGGCCGGCGCTGTTCTACGACCTCGTCGACGACCCAGGCGAGCGTCGACCGTTGGCGGCTCACCCCTCGATGGCTGACCATGCGGCGGCCCTCCTGGGTTGGAGAATGGCCACCGACGAACAGGAGTTGTCCGACCACCTCGCCCTGCCGGGTGGGATGGTCGTCTTGGACGCCTGACAGCAGCCTCGGGAGTGGGGGCGACACCGGAGTCCCGAGGTGTCTCTCAGTTAGACCTCTCGTCTGCCGTTGAGAAGGAAATGACGGCGGTACATCACCGCCATGACTGCCACTGCTAGTGGGGCAGCTGTGAATGCGAGGCTGGCGCTCCGGTAGTCGCCGAACACGTCACTACCGAGCGAGAAGGCGAGTGCTCCCATTGAGGAGCCCAGAACACTCAGAAAGCCCAGGAAGCCGGTAATTGACCCAAGGTGTCCGACTCCGAAAAGTGCGGGAAGCAGAGCAGCATTCATGGAGGCCATAGCCCCCATGCTCAGTCCGAGCATCAGGACATAGCCGAGAACCGCCCCGAACGAGATCGCAGAACCCCCGAGGAAGGTCGTCAGGGCTACCAGGACGGCAGAAGTAGCGGGCAGCCAAGGGCGGATCGCGCGGTCTGCAAGCCAGCCGACGCTGAGGCCCCCCACTATCGATCCCACGGCCGTAGGTAGGAACATGGCGGCGGCCTCGGAGTTCGAGTAACCGATCTCGCCTAGGAGATTGCTCTGGTGGAATATCAGGCCGGTCCCAAGAAGCGAACCACTAACCGTCACCGCTGCCAGTGTCCAAAACGACCCCGTTCGCACCGCCACAGCCCGGACCACCGATGTAACACCACGATCCAAGAGGATTGGAGTGTCGGAGTTGCCGCCGTCAGGCACCTGACCAAGATTGGCGGGTCGGTCCACAAAGCCGAATAGACCGATCGGGACCACTGTTAGGAAGATCGCCGCCGCGGCTACCAACCAGGCTTGCCGCCAACCCCAAGCTTCGATGGTGAGGGCCAGAAGAACTGGAACGACGCTCATCCCGCTAAAGGTCACCGTTGTCTTCACACCCATGGCGAATCCGCGACGTTGGTTGAACCAGTGCGCCACAGCCACGCTTGAAGTCAGGCTAAGAGCGCCCTGACCTAGGAAGCGGATCCCGAGGAAACCGACAGTCAGCCAGACAACGCCATGGATCATCGACATGTGGGCGAGCGCGCCAGCGAAGATCACACCGAGTATCACTGTGGCCCGCCGAACACCGACGCTATCGACCCAAGTCCCGAGTCTCGGCTGGAGGCCAGAAGCCACCAATGTGCCGACTAGGTATGCGCTGGCGATGGCCGAATCGGAAAGATCAAGGCCCGACGAAAGGTGTTCACGAAAAACCGAGACGCCCATCGACTGACCGGGTCCTGTGAGGATGCCGACAAGGGAAGCCAGCCCGACCATGTGCCAGCCATAGAAGCCAGCAGGCGAGCGGGCGCCCCTACGGGCTGGACCTTCTCGAAGCATCAGGGAACGCTAGTGCTCAAGGAATTATCTAACTGGTCCAAAGATAAGGAAGTCGTAAGTGCGCTACGGGGCACGCAACATCTGCCACACGCGGCCCACTGGCCTAGGTGTCTCTGCACCAAGGGGATCGTTCCTCGCCTACCACGCTCCTCATGGAGACATGACAGACTCCAACCGCGATGAGGGAGCATCCCGAAAACCCGATCTTCGGACCTGAGGACCCGCGCCTGGATCCTCCTAATCCTCCAGAGATCAAGCCGGCGCGCTCGATCGCCAAGGCGATCTCCTGGCGGGTGGTGGGGACACTCGACACCCTGATCCTGTCCTTCGTCATCCTGAGCTTTCTCGGTCCATTCTTCGGTCTTGAGGAAGCAAGCAGCGCCGACAAGATAAGAACTGCGGCCTTCATTGCGTTAACCGAAGTCGCAACCAAGATGGCGCTCTACTACCTGCATGAGCGGCTCTGGTCCCGGCTGCAATGGAACCGCACCCTGGACGAGGAAGGCCACTACCGGGACGGTCGGTGGCGTTCGGCCACCAAGACAGCGACGTGGCGGGTGTTAGCAAGTGCGGACACCATGTTGCTGGGGTTCATCTTCACCGGCAATCTGGCGACAGCCATCTCGATCGGCGGGTTCGAGATCATCACAAAGTTGGTGCTCTATTTCTTCCACGAGCGGTACTGGGCTCGGATCCGCTGGGGGATCATCCCGGGGACTGTGTGAGGTTCGAGCCGGATCACAAGTTGTCCAAATCCAGGCCCAAAACCGACGGCCTCAGTCGGTTTCAGAAACGCCGCCGCGGCCATGCTTCCAGTAGCCCCGGACAACAGCGTGGGAGCGGGAAAGACCCCGCTCGTCGAAGAGATGACGGCGAATGCGCTGGACGGCGGCCGCCTCGCCGGCAGCCCATACCCGTGCGTCAGGAGCTATCTGTGCGCTGGTGACAGCGGCGAAGAGAGAATCGCCAGGGGTTGAGCCGGCCTCAAGTTGACACCACTGAATGGTCGCACCTGGGTGAGCGGGCAACTCGAGGCGTCCGTCAGGATGCCGGACCTCGATGAGTACCTCCACCTCGGCCTCCGGAGGCAGCGCTCGAAGAAGCATGGAGATGGCAGGAAGTGCCGACTCGTCACCTGCGAGCAGGAACGAGCGAACTGCCGGATCAATCTCGTATCCGCGCCCTGTGCCAGAGACGGCAACACAATCCCCTGCCTTGGCCGTATCTACCCACGCGGAAAGAATCCCGTTTTCGTGTCGGACAACCTCGATATCGAGTTCGAGCGGACCGGGCCTGAACGAGAGCGGGGTGAGTGTTCGGATAGTCGGCCGGCTGCCGTCCGCGAACAGGAACTCATTCCCGGCCCATGTGGGCAGGACGACCTCGGTTGGATCTCCCGGAAGCAGGACACGCACGCTGGCGGCCGGTAGCCCGGGGTCGAGCCCTTGGAGCATCGGCCCGGCGAGAGTGATCCGAACCATGTGGGGGTTACGTGGCTCAATCCGAGCCACCTCGACTATGCGAAACGGTGGGGGTTCCCGACGGGCGCGAATCGCTTTCACGACCACGCAGCAGTGCTGTATTCGGTGCAGAACCCGCCCTGATCGGCCACGCGGCGAGTCTTACACCCAGCCGCCTCAACTGGTTTGGTCGAACAAGTTCGGGACGTCCTCCTAGTCGTTGCTCCAGTCGCTCATCTCTCGCAACAATTCGAAGGTGTAGATACCCGTGCTGTGATCGTCGTTCCAGATGATGTTCAATCCCCATGCGCCATGGAGTGCGGCATCCTTGATCTGTAGTCGGGCTGGGCTGCCATGACGGGGCCAGGCTGCCTCTCCACGTTCCCGCAGTGAACGACAGGCCGCGCATGGGCAAGACAGGCGAAGTCGCATTAAATCGAGTTCCGCAACGTGCCCGTCAGCGAACGTGACAGTCAGCCCACGACTTCGTTTGACGACAACATCAACGACGTCGTGACGGTCCTCCACTTAGACATCATGCCTCGGCATCGAACCCGACTTGTTAGGCCACCACCTGGCAGTAGGCGAGGCCCTCCACAGGACATGCGCACAACGGTGTCGAAATAGAGTCAAAACTGGAGTTCAACGTGTGGCATGCAGAACCGAACGAGGAATACGTGCCCAACACTCGAAAAGTTCAATGATGACCAACGTGTTCGGCGGCAGCGACGGGCGTTCCGTTGTTAAGGGGACCATCTCGTCAGCGGCATTTGCCAGCGGAGACCAGTTCGTCATCGGTTACTGGCCACAGTCACCGCTCGGGCCCTTTCACGACATCATGTGGCTCGACGCGAACGACACCAGAACCCTGATTGCCTCCTCACGAGACGCAGCCAACTTCATCACGAGTACCTATCACTTCGATCACGTCCTGGTCGCGTCGCTTCATGTTGAGAGCGAGGGAGCAACCACGACGGCTTGGACCGACAAACTTGAGATACAGATGGCCGGAGGCCGGCTACGCCCCCTTCCGCTCCGGCGCCCACTCGCCGCGACCCGCTACATCGAAGCGCCCATCGCAAGATGGCTAATGGGTGTCGAAACCTACGGGTTGAGCCCGACCGGCGCCCGCGAGTGGTATCAGACCCGCGGTTGGCGGTGGGTAAGGACCGCCACCGCCCGGAACAAAAACGAGGACCTTGGGGAACTGGTCGAGGTCACCCGACCCATGAACGTCGGATTCTCCAACCCACCGAGGCGAGCTTCGATCGTCGCGGTCACCGTCACGATCGAACAACCCGCCGCCGGCAGCGAGTCTGGGACCTGAGCACGGAGGCCCACCGGAATGTCGAACACCCACATCCCCTACTCGCCGCTACGCAGTCGTCGCGAGGTACTAGCCGGGCTGTCGTCGTTGGTCCTGGCAACCACGCTGGGTTGTGGCCGCGGTGACCGCATCACGGCCCCACCACTCACCACAACCTCAAAGCTCCCAGCGTTATTCGATCATCGAATCACCCGCTGGGGTCAGGACCCCTGGTCCCGAGGTTCGTATTCGTACCTGGGTCCGGGAGCGTCGTCAGCTACCCGTCGGATGCTCGCCCGACCAATCGACGATCGTCTGTTCTTCGCCGGAGAGGCAACCGACACCGAGCACCCGGCAACCGTCCACGGTGCTCTCGCCTCAGGACAGCGGGCGGCTATCGAAATCCAGGAAGCCAGTAAGCCTGGTCTCATCGTGGTGATCGGTGCGGGCGTCGCCGGATTGGGAGCAGCACGTGATTTGACCGCCGCTGGACGCGAGGTGGTAGTGCTCGAGTCACGCCAACGCATCGGGGGTCGTGTCTGGTCGGACACCGTGGGCGGTGCCCCAGTTGACCTTGGTGGCTCCTGGCTACACGGGCTGCGGGACAACCCGCTGACCGATCTAGCGGCTTCGCTGGACATCGACCTGATCCGCACCGACTACGAAGACGCAGTGCTGTTCGATGCCGACGGCAGGCTCGTGGACTGGTCCAACCTGGACCACCTGTACGACCTGGTTGAAGACATGCTGTCGTCTAGTCGGTCCACGAAATCGATGGCGACAGCCGTGGATGAGTTACGCCGTCAGGTCGAGGTCGAGGACCGAAGACATCTGGAGTACGTGCTGGCCTCAGAGATTGACCACTGGTTCGCGGCGGGACCCGAGGACCTCGCCTTCTCCGGAGTCCACGAAGGTGGATGGTCACGAGGCGGTGACGCCATTCCCGCTACCTCCTACCGGCCGATCATCGAGCACCTGGCGACCGGCCTCGACATCCGTCTAGGTCATCCGGTTTCTGAAGTCATTCGCACCGAAAGCGGAATCCGGGTTACTACGGAGGAGACCGAGTTCCGCGGAGGGGCCGTCGTCATAACGGTCCCATTGGGAGTTCTCCAAGCCGGGACCATCCGGTTTGACCCCGCGCTCCCAACGGTTAAGTCGACAGCCATCCAAACCCTCGGCATGGGAACCATGGACAAGGTGGTGCTCCACTTCGAGGAGCCGTTCTGGGATCCCGACGTGGACCTGATCGCCTACGCCTCATCCGAACCCGGTCGGTTCATCGAGTGGTACAACGCAATCCCGTGGACCGGCCACCCGATCCTGGTCGGGTTCAACGCCGGCAGACCGGCAGTAGAGGTCGGATCCTGGAGTGACGAACGGATCTTGACCGCCTCCCTGGACGTTCTAGGCCGCCTCCGCTGGTGAACAAGCATGCCAATGTGGTCCGACGAGGACGGTGAGAGATGGCTGACGGTGACTTCGACCTGGCTGACGCCTACGCCGTAGAGACCCCGGACGACAACCGTGACCTCTACGCCCGCTGGGCGGCGACCTACGAGTCGGCGTTCATTGCCGACAACGGGTACGTGTACCACCTCGGGGTGGTCGGGTCGTTCGTCGACACGGCATCAGATGAGGACGACCCCGTCCTGGACGTGGGCTGCGGTACCGGCCTGGTGGGAGTCGCCCTTCGGGCCACCGGCCCTTGGACTGTCGACGGGCTGGACCTGTCAACTGAGATGCTCGGAGAGGCCCGGGTCAAGGTCGCTGGTGAAGGGGATCCCGTCTACCGGCACCTCCATGAGGGCGACCTGACGGCCACTCTGGATATTCCGTCCGGGACCTACGGCGCCGTGGTCAGCTGCGGAACCTTTACCCACGGACATGTTGGTCCAACGGCCTTCGACGAGCTGTACCGCATTACCCGACCCGGGGGGCTGTTCGCTATTGGGATCAACCCGGACCACTTCACGAACCTGGGTTTCGCCGATCGATTCGTCGACGACGTGGCGGCCGGTCGCATCACCGAACCGGTGATCCGACGGGTGAATACCTACGAGGCGGGTGACCACGCCGGTCAACTCTCGCCAGTGGCCGTCTTCCGGACGCTCTAGACGCCCTCGCGGGCTGGTTTAGGCGACAGCGCAGGACATATCGGCGCCACAGCACAAAGGCGATTTGATCTTGCCGTGGCCGTTAGGGCACTCCGAAACCTGGACGGTCGAGCCGTCATCCTTGGTCAGGATGGCGTCAACCAACGGTGTGTCACAGGCTCCACAGGAGGCGTTGACGGACATGCCGCAGGACGAACATTCATAGGTGGCCATTGGAGTTCCCCTCTTGCTGACGGTCGCCGTGAATCCTTCCATACAGCCACTTCTTGCCCCAGGGATGCGAATGCCGGCCCAGTGTTCGGAGAGGCCCGACTCGAATACCCACCGTCTTGAACCCAGCGTCAGCTACCGCTCGGTGCCTCTGGCCCATCGAGTTCATGAGGAAACAGTTTCGCGGGCTCCTGTGATCTACTCATAGGGGTGGATCGTTCTGAGTTCTCCGACCATGCGGCATCGAACCGGATCGTTTGGGACAGCTGGGCTGACGAGTACGTGGCGGCGGGCCGGCGGGCCTGGGGTGACGATCAGCCCCAGTGGGGGATTTACGGCATCCCAGAGGCTGAGGTTGGATTAATCGACCCCTTCGATGGTGGCGATGTGATCGAGTTGGGGTGTGGAACGGCTTACGTTTCGGCGTGGTTAGCGCGACGGGGTGGCCGACCGGTCGGGATCGACAACTCGGCGGCACAACTGGCGACTGCGGCGAGTTTCCAGAAAGAGTTCGACCTGCGGTTTCCGCTCATCCACGGCGACGCGGAGAGGTTGCCGTTCGCCGACGAGAGCTTCGACTTTGCGATCTCCGAGTACGGAGCGGCCATCTGGTGTGATCCGTACCGGTGGCTTCCCGAAGCGGCGAGAGTGCTGCGCCCCGGAGGCCGCCTGGCGTTCCTAGGGAACTCCGTGTTGATGACACTTTGCGTGTTCGACGACAACGAGCCAGCTAATGACCGGTTGCAGCGTCCGCAATTCGGGATGCATCGCTATGAGTGGCCCGACGATCCGGGGGTCGAGTTCCACATCTCCCATGGTGACCGCATCCGACTCTTGCGCGCCTGCGGGTTCGAAGTCGAAAACCTCATCGAACTTCAACCACCTGTCGACGCCGAAGAAACCCGCTATCCGTTCGTGAACCTCGACTGGGCGAGGCAATGGCCGATCGAAGAAGCGTGGATTGTCCGCAAGACGGGTTAACCAGGGCGACTAGGGAGACACCCCGTGGGTGTCGGTCTCGAGGACGAAGACCCGAATGACACGGTGGTCGGCCCTCCCCCGGTATTTGGTGTAGCCGGGGTAGACGGCACTGGCCAGATCAAAGATCCGATCCGTTTCGGCTTCGTCGGCCCGGCGGGCCACCACTTCCACGGAACGGTCCTGGTATCCGACGGTTGCCGACGGATCGGCTTCGAGGTTGTACACCCAGCCAGGTGTGTTCTTCTGGCCGTAGTTGGACCCGATCACCGCAAGGTCTTCTCCCACCGGGATGCCGAGAAGCGGCATAGTCCGGCGCTTCCCGGTCTTCGCTCCAGTAGTGGTGAACATCACCACTGGCAACCCTGCCAGGAGGGCCGGGACGGTCAGCCGACCTCCAGAGACCTTGAACAGTGCCTTGTCCTGTTGGTAGAGGGTCTTGGAAAACAGCCACGCCATAGGCGGCGTCGAGGTCACCGTCTGGATCATCCGTTGTAGAGCGTTGGCTGGTTTCACTTCAAAGCCCAACTCGCGCAGTGCACCCATAACTCACCTCCCAGCAAGAAGTTAACCACTGGCCGGCCGCACGGTCCCGGTGGGGAACCCCGAGGCTGACGCGACCTGTTGAATACATCACCCGAGTTGAAAGCGGCGTTGCGGTTCTCTCAGTTGTCGGAACACGCGGTGTAGAGCCGGTCCTTGAAGGCGGCTTCGTCGACATGCCACACCACGCGAATATTCGGGGGCTCGGAGTTGATCCGACGATCAGGGAGCGTGGCGCCGCGGGTAGGTCCGTCGAGACCGACCACTAGACGTTCTTCGGTCGCCTCGGTGACGATCGAGTCATCGAGGGCGACGGCCATGGCTACGGGATCGGGGAAGTCCATCCCCTCCAGACCATTGGCACGACAGAACTTTTCGACCTCCGCGTTGATGTCAACCGCGAACCGGCCCAGCCGACCGCACGATTGCAGTCGTTCCGTCTCCGGAGGAGTCATCACCGCGTAAGTGCGGCTGATGTTCCACCCGATCATGGTTTTTGCCCCGGCAGCATCGAACACGGCTGTAGCTGCCTCGGGATCGGCCCAGACGTTGTACTCCCCGACGGGATTGACGTTGCCCACCCCATCAGGCGAGCCGGCCATCAGGAAGGTGTGCACGAATCGGGAAAGGAAGTCAGGATCCTCGGCAAGGGCCGAGGCGATGTTGGTAAGCGGGCCCAGGGTGACCAGCGTGTGCCGGTTTGGTTCTTCGGTGGCCACTCGAAGCAAAGCATCCACAGCATTCTCAGGTTCCGGCTCACGTGACGGTGCTGGCAGATCGGCGCCCCCCATCCCGTCCTCACCGTGGACCATCTGTGCGGTCTCAAGAGGTCGAAGAAGTGGCTGGTCGGCCCCTACGTGAACGGGCACGGTGGCGTGATCAACAAGATCCAGGGTGACGATGGCGTTACGCACAGCCAGGTTCTGTGGGACGTTGCCGGCGACAACGGTGACCATGCGGATGTCGACCGAAGGATCCCGTGCCGCCAACACGAGAGCGACCGCATCGTCAGAAGCAGTGTCGGTGTCGACAATGAAGCTCCGCCTCGTCATATCGAATACCCGAGTGACTCAGAGGCGCCGGCCTCCGCCGAGACCCCAGAAGTGTTCGGCCGGGCGTTGCGTATGGCGAGGTACTCCCTGTGGTCCTGATAGTTCCCGTCGATGACGAAGCCCCAGCCGCGGCCGTGTGGCTTGCCGGCAGCGAAGATCGTCCACACCGGACGGTCGCCCCGGGTGCTGACAATGCGGTGGACAGTGTCGGCGTCGATCCGGTTGACCTGCCCCGGGCGGTACTTACGCACCTCGTCGCCATACGGACCGCGTTCTTCGACGTAGCTGCCCTTCACAATCAGGCTGCGCGACCACGAGAACGGATGGGTATGGGGATAAGGGTCACGGTCAGGAAGATTGATGGAATGCAGGAAAATCGAAACGAACGGTGTGTCGAATCGCCACCGCTCCAGATAAACCCGCTCCGGTTCGACAACGTCGTAGATGAGCTGTCGCCGGGCAAACGACCAACGCCATTCGCCATCAACCAGGTTCTCCCTGTGACGCCAACCCCATTTCACTACGACTCAGGGTAACGAACGACTCCCTAGATTTCAGATTCGTACCTCGATGGTTGCCTGGATGGCTACTGATGTCCCGAAGGCTGGTTGGATGATCGGCCAGCAACGATCGAAGCGCCCCAAAGGAACCATCCATGACCCGACTTGGCTACCAGATCCCAAACTTCACCTACCCGGACACCCCGGAGGCGGGTATTTTCGACGCGGTGCTTCCGAATCTCACCCTATCCGGCCTTCATATTATCCATGGTCTAAACTCGTAATCAAGGAGTGGCCCTGCGATAATCTTGGAGATCGGAGGGCATGAGTGTGATTAAGATATGCAAGATCCTACGTGTTCTCCATACTTTCGACGGTAGAGTGAATCTACCGGCATTGGCCTTTACCACATAAAAGAGGAAGGGACCAGAATATGCCAACCCCACTTGAAGGATGTTCAATAGCGTTAGGGGTCAGTGGTAGTATCGCCAACTACAAGGCCGTGGAGCTGGCCAGTAAGTTAACTCAGGTTGGCTCCATAGTCGATGTGGTCATGACGCCGCGTGCGCAAGAATTTGTGACTAGTCTCACTTTCCAAAGCATCACACAGCGGCCTGTGACGACAGATCCCTTTGACCCACAGTCTGAGATGGGTATAGACCACGTTGCTATTGCCGAGCATGCGGACATTGTGGTCGTGGCTCCTGCTACAGCCAACATCATCGCAAAGATTGCGCATGGTCTTGCGGATGATGCCCTGAGTGTCATGGTTCTGGCCACAACGGCCCCCATCATCGTGTGCCCTGCCATGGACGGGAACATGTTTGCGAACCCAGCAACTCAGTACAATCTCGAACGACTGAAGGAGAGAGGTATCATAGTTGTGGGACCGGCTGTGGGCCGTATGGCTTCGGGTCTGGTAGGTGAGGGTCGACTCATTGAGGTTCGCGAGATCATAGGTCATATGTGCCTGGTACTTGGTCAGAAGGGTGACCTGGCGGGACGGAAAATTACTGTGAGTGCTGGTGGCACGCAGGAGTCCATCGACTCAGTACGCTTCATTTCAAACCGGTCCTCCGGGAAGATGGGGTACGCTATCGCAGAGGCTGCCAGGGACAGGGGTGCCTTGGTTACAATCGTTGCAGCCCCCGGAGCCTTGGCCGATCCGATAGGCGTTAATGTAGTACGAGTAGAGACGGCATTGGAAATGCAAAACGCCGTCACTGCCCTGTCTGAGGACGCCGACGCTCTTATCATGTCGGCGGCCGTGGCAGATTGGAGACCCCGAGAAACTGCCGATCACAAATTAAAGAGCGATAAGACTAAGGTAATGAAATTTGAAATGGAAAAAACCTCAGACATCGTGGCCAGTATATTGCAAGACAATCTGGTGAAGATCGGTTTCGCTGCTGAGACTGAGGATCTGATAAACAACGCTCACTCGAAGATTGCGAAAAAAGGACTGGACCTGATCGTGGCCAATTCAGTTTCCAGTGAGAATAACCCGTTCGGCAGCGACCATAATCATCTGCTGCTCATTGACGCAAAGAGCGACCTGGATCTCGGTCGAGACACAAAGAGCGCATTGGCCCAAAAACTCATCATCGAAATTACCCGACACTATCGTGCAAAGCATTCAACTCAAGGTACTTG